>Ga0315282_10015075_pt1 | contig 11444 bp, 21 predicted proteins | sample YL17G07_20_MG_FD_203693 | JGI IMG/M metagenome (GOLD analysis project Ga0315282, IMG submission 203693) | Sediment microbial communities from Yellowstone Lake, YNP, Wyoming, USA - YL17G07_20 | ecosystem: Environmental > Aquatic > Freshwater > Lake > Sediment | place: USA: Wyoming | collected...
CTTTAAGAGTGTAACTTGAAAAACCGCCGCCTTCTAATTGAAATTGAAAAATGCGTTCACAGGCTTTCTTAACTCTTTCATCGGTTCTGTCGATTCCCAATTGGCCTAGTGTCATTATCTGCCAATAGAAAGGCTTTTAAGCAACTTAGATAATGATGTATATGTAGGTGTTGAAAATGGCTACGAACGTAATACAGGACAAGGATGTGGAAGCATGGTTAAGCGAATGCCGCACCAGCTCAACACGCAACGCATACATTTACAGTTCAAACATTTTCTTCAATTGGCTCGAAAAGAACAGGGGCATAAGCCTTCAAAACTTCAAACTGTTAACTCCAAAAGAAATGAAAACTCTTGTTTTACAGTTTCAAAACAGCGCGCCCATGAGTGAGGGCCGAATTTACAAAAGCAAGCATAAGCATAGAGACACCGGTTCTCATGAGCGTGTGATGGCGCCGCGTCCTCTCAGCAACAACGCGATCAGCAGCGTCTTAACGGCAATTCAAAGTTTTTGCATGTATCTTGAGAAACCTTTATGGTTGAAGGGAAAAAGAATAGCTGGAGAAGATGACAACCACAGCCACTATTTTGCAAATGGCGATTTGGAAAAAATGTTTGACGTGTGCGATTTAAAGGGAAAAGCGATAATTGCCACGGCGGCAAGTTTAGGATGGGAAGTAAGCGACTTCTTAGCGTTAGATCGAAAACTCGTTGAAGACCACATAGCTAAAGCTGAAAGTGAAGGCAAACAATACGTTTTTTTTGAAACAAAACGCACAAAAACCCACGTTCCAAGATTAGCGGTCCTGAACCCTCTAGCCATCAAAAGCCTCAAAGAATGGCTCGCCATCAATCCAACAAACACGCTTTTCGACATGACAAAATCGGGCATAACTAAATTTATGAAAAGCACAGCAAGAAAAGCCAATATAAACACGACTGGAAGCGTGCGGTTTCACCGGATTAGGGCATGGGTTTTTAACAGTCTTTTGAAAGCAGGGTTATCAGAGCCAGAAGCCAAATACATTGTTGGCAAGGCGATTCCTCACAGCGATTCGACATATCTGAGGCTCAGAGAGGGCATTGAACAAAAGTATCCGAAACTTTATGACGTTTATTTAAATATAAAATCGGAAAAAGTCATGGATGCAGAGCTGCGAAAAACTGTGGAAGCCAAAACAAGCGAAATGGAAACCATGAAACAGCAAATTACTGATTTACAAAAAAGGCTGGAAGAACAAAGCCGCTATGTTGGTGAACTTTTGGAGTTAGCATCGAAGCCAGGTGGGTTAAAAACTAAAAAATACATTGTTAGAAGAATAAAAGAAGAGGAACCATAAAGTTTAAATATGGGGTTTCATGGCGAAAGCCATTTTTGTATTAATATGTATGAGGAGAGAAAGGCTGTTTTTGCGGTGGGCAAACATGGTTTGCCATTTGCTACAATAATATTAGAGAGGGCATCCGCCTTATTTGCGGGGGGAAGAAACATGAGGAAATTTCCGAAAACTATGAGTGTTAGGCTCACGGAACAAGAATTTGAAGAGATCAAGAGTGCCGCTAAAAAATTAAGCATTAACATAAACGCTTATCTTCGGCAAAAAGTCTTGAGTGAGTGAGACTTGCCAAAAACAGCAAACAAAAGTTTATATAGAACCCTTATTTCTTCCATAGTCATAGTCATGGGTGAATAAAACTCTTGACAAGCGTCTTTTACGAATCGGGAAATTTCACCGTGCGCTTGGAAGCGCAGCCTATGCCAGGCAGCAGTGATGGCACTTTAAACGTGGCATTGAACGCGTAGGCTTGTTTCTTTCGCAAGGCGAAATTTCTGATTTCCCAAGATGATGGGATAAAACAAACAAAGGTGAACAAAAAACTTGAGCAATTTTTTAAAAGGCTACGAGAACGTAGCGAACGCCAGAGTTACAGCCGCTCTAGTGTTAAAAATTAGAGTCGCTGATTTTGAAAGGCTGAAACAAAATTTGAAGAGTGAATTTCCAGAGGCAGAAATTGTTTTTCAGAGAGTAAGTGTGGGAAGACTGTGGATTAAAGAGGACGAGGTGAACAAAAATGAGTGAACCCAAAAAAGTAAAAATTCACATCCGTGAGAACGTTCCGGGCTGCTGTGATCCCAACAATCCCTTCCATCCCATTTATCCGAACGAGTGTGCTACGTGCAGACAACATGCTGATTATACTTGTTGGCATTTTTATCCAGAAGGACCTGAAGCTTTGAAAAGGAGAACCTAAAATGACGCTTAAAGAAGCTGCAAAAGCCTATTTTGATCTTGGCTTAAACATTGTGCCTTTCAACGTAAAAGACAAAAAACCATTAATCGAATGGAAACATTTTCAAACTGAAAGGCAAACAGACAAAGCTTTTGAAGCCTTGCCCTGGGATCAAGCCACAGGCTTTGCAATAGTATGTGGGACAAAAGCAAAAAACCAACTACATTTCCTTGTAATTGACTGTGATAATGCAGACTTTAAGCTAAACCTCTTGCCCACTACGCAAATTGAGAAAACTCCGCGTGGAGGCTACCATTTTCTCTATTGGAGTTTTGAAAACGCTAAGGGCAGCAAGGTTTCAGATTTGAAGGTGGAACTCTTAGGGCAAGGGAATCTTTGCATTATGAGCCCAAGCGAAGGCTATAAGACTCTCAATGATAACGCGCCTACGCAAGTCAATAATATCAACGAAATTTTTGAGAAGCTTATCCTTCAATTAGGCGGCAGGCCAAAGCGTGAAATAGTGAACATTCAGAGTTTGTTGAAGGGCGTAAAAATTGGTGAGCGCGATAATGCGGCTATTCGCCTTGCTGTTTATTGGCGTAAAAAAGGCTTAACACAAAACGAGACATTTAAGAACCTTGCAGAATGGAACTTGCTGAATGAGGAGCCCTTAAGCCCTGAGATTATTGAACAAAAAGTTCAAAGCGCATATTCAACACTGGAGCCTTACAATTTTGTTTTTAACGAAGAATCTAAACCAAAAATAGTGTTCACACCTTTTCTTGAAGCTGAAGAGGGAATTTTATGTGAACAGGCATTTGACGGAAAAGAAGTATACTTTCTTGTTTACGATTCTAAAAATGGAACTGTTAAAAGGCAAAGCACATTCAAGCAGGGAGACAATGTTTATCAGCCCATATTGAACGACGAGGTTTTCAATGGGACCGTTCTTTTTCCAAATGCCCAAAACGAGTATGGTTCAGACGAGCAATTATACAACGAAGTTCGCACCTTCATGGATTATTGGCATGAAAGCAGCACGGTTGAGGACCGTGAACTTGACGTGCTTTACATATTCCTAAGCTACATCTACGATCTTTTGCCGCAACTACCGTATCGGCGAAATTTGGCAAGCTACGGCAAGGGCAAAAGCGCATGGGAAGAAACATTAGGCTATATCAGTTACCGCCCTTTAATACTTGCAGGGTCAGACACAGCTAAAAGCCTTGTTAGACGCCTAGACCTTTGGCGAGGTACATGCCTCATAGATGAAGCAGACTTTGGAGATTCAACATTATACGGTTTCATAACAAAAATTTTAAACATAGGATACGACCGCAAGACTGGCTGGTATCAAAAATGCGATGAAGATGATGGCAAAAAAACATTAAGCTTTCACGTCTACGGTCCAAAACTTTTAGCAACCAGAAAAGAGTTCAAAGACATAGCATTAGAGAGCAGATGCCTAACAGTTTACGGGCAAGCAAACAAGACGCCAAAACCGCTTTTCCGGGACAGACAATTTCTTGAGCAAGCACAAGCCTTACGCAACAAACTAACCTTATGGAGATTTAGAAACTATGCAAAATTTAAAACTGAAGCAGGAAAACTGGAGAATCCAAACCTTGCCCATGAAGTTTATGGCGATGTTGACACTTCAAGCCGGATAAAGCAGATTCTCTTGCCCCTATACATTCTTGGAAATTCGCATTTCCAAAACAAAATAGTTAGCCTCGCAGAAAAACTCCAGACAATTCAAGATCAGAAAGACCCAGACTATGAATATTTACTTAAGGTTAAACAGGCAATAATAGACTTAACAGACGAATTGCAAGAGCAAAACGGAGAATTCATAGTAGGCGATTACCAAGACGAAAATGGAGAACTTAGAACAAAAAAGAACTTAATTCAGGTATTCCCGGAAACCCAGAAAATAAAAATTTTGCTAACAACATTAACAGAGAAATATTTAACAAACGAGACAGGGCAAAACCCAGAAGAAATAACGCCAGGAATGAAAACAGCCGCGGGCAGAAAAATCAAGAAAATCATCACAGAAAACTTACACTTGAACCTGTCCATAGACTCAAAGAAAGGCCGCTGGGTAGCCCTCCATTTCAAAGACCTCGCAGCATGGAAGCTGGAGTTAAAACAGATCAAGGAAAAACAAGACTCATGGTTTAAAGTTCAGACAAACCTAGCCCTACCCGGGAAAGGTGAAAATCAAGTTCCGTTATGTTCTAAGTTCTCTAACGGAGGCATATAAATATGCTCGTAGTAATATGCCATACGTCATAAAAATGGCTAAACTCCGCATGAAACTGCGAGAAAATAAGCAAAACCCCATATTTTCCCCTTTTTTTAGGGTTTGTTTTGCCGAAAATGGTTTGAATTGGGGTTTTCAACTGGTGAAAAGTTTGGGAAATTCGCAACTTTTTATGCTTTTGGGAAGGAAATAAATGGCAAAATACAGGCAAATACACAAATATACTAAATCAATAGGGCAATATAAAGGAGAGCGGCTGCGCCGCAAAACTGTTTTTCAACTTTACTCACAAGGGCTTACGCAGCAGGCAATAGCTCAAGAACTTGGGGTTTCGCCTAAAACAGTTTATCGGGACCTAAAGAAGTTGTTCCCTTGGTTCAAAAGACTTGAGGAAAAATCTAAACAAGATTTCTTCAACTATTTGACTGCAAAGCTGCATGCGTATCCACTTAACATTCAATTTTTGTTTGTCACAGACATGATGCTTGCAGAGGGCAACCCAAAATTACAAGACAAATTACTCTCTGAAATGCTGAAAGGCAAATATGAACACCGAGAGGCAAAAGAAAATGAATGAAGATACCGGCTATCATCCAGATCGAAACGTGGTGCATCGCATACGCTACGAAACATGTCTTAAAAAAGCATGCCCAAACTGCGGAGCCAAAGAAGCCATTGTGGACGGCGAAACTGGTGAAATAATTTGCAAAAAATGCGGCTTGGTGCAAAACAAATGAGCAAAAGAGACAAAAAAGGGAGATTCACCCGAGGCTGCAAGGCAGGCCCAGGAAGACCTAAGAAGAAAGCTATTCAACTTGAACATGCGCCTCTATGGAGTTATGAGCTCTTGCGTCAAGCTTGGCAAGCCTTCAAAACCGCTAATGCTTACAGCCAAAAAGAAATTTTGAAATGTCAGTGTGGCAATGAAGACGCTGACCAATTTGATTATAAACTTGACGTGAAAGGCGCTAAACTGAGGGCTCGATGCAAAAAATGTGGAAGATGGAATGATTTTCATGATAAGCATGCTTCGCATATTCAACCTCTCCCAGCTGATTTAACAAAAGAGGATATGGCGCAAATAGCAATCCAAAGAGAAGCCCATTAGACTGCCCCCCCGCATTTTTTTGCGGTTTTCACGGTTTTATGGCATATACGATTGAGAAGAAAAGGTGAGGTGAACTTATGCCAGAAAACAAATACATTCCATATATTTGGCCGCCTTTTGATGAGGCTGAAGATGCGAAAAAGTTACAGCAAACCATCTGGAATCTTAAGCCTACACAAGAAAAAATTGCTTTTGAATTGCTTGCTTTCTTGTTTGAAAAGCTCCACACAGTTGAATCTCCAACCCAGCGCCTGCATTTATACCAGTTAAGCCCGGAGCTGCAGCGAGAATTCAAGCTTCGATTAATTGAAAAGGGTTTAATAAAAATTTAATTTTAAGGGAGGGAAAGAAAACTATGAGTGAAAAACCGAAAGACAAAAATCCATGGGTTTCTCGCACAACTCAAGACAAGCCTGCAATAAAGGATTTAAGTTTGAACGGTATTTTACAAAATAGATCGCTTAGCGACCCGCTACAAACTCTTCCCAAAGGACCATCAGGAACCCCGATAAGTGTTCAACCCAAAAAACTAGATCAGCAAACATCATAATCGAGGTGATATTTTTGTCAAATGATAAAATTCCAAGCAGCCCAGACAGTAAAAAATTCAATCCAAAGAATATAACTCAGCCTTCATTGTTCGGAGGCCCTCAGACAGGCGGACATGTTACAAATCCACCTGCAACGCAGCCCGTACCACAAGCCTCAACAGACATTCAAAGAGTCAAAACGCAGAAACCCCAGTGATTTCTAATGCGCTTCAGCTTCATTAAGAAGGAATCAAAGCTGGAAACTCTGCAACGCCAATTAGCTATCATTAACAGGCAAATTGGAGAGCTGCAAGGACAAATAGAAAATTTAACTGACTCTTCAAAAATGGATCCCGCCTTAAAACTTTGGCTTGAAACTCGCTACGGATTCAACTATACCCAGGAAAAGGCAATTTACGAGAAACTTTTACGAGAAAAGCAAGCGTTAGTTTGCGAGTTGGAAAAAGAACGGGATAAACTGCAGCCTCAAATTAATGAAGCGCAATTCCAGCAAGAGCTCCAACAAAAAGAAATCCGCTTTACAGGTCCAGAAGTTCAACATTTTAAGGGTTCAACAGTTACCTGCCAATGTTCAAGTTGCGGGCATAAGTTTGAGGTTGATTTCCGAGGTTTCGGCGCTTTTCAAAACATGTTAATCGCGGCTAATGAACAAGAACTGCAATTTCTATATGCTAGAAAAATAAATAGTTTTGAAGTAAAATGCCCTGGATGCAACGGAACGTTCACCGTTACAGTTTGGAGAGGCAAAATTTAACATTCGTTCCCATTTTTTCCAGTTCAATTTTTAAGAGGGTAAAAATTTGGTTTTTACGGAAACAGTCCAAAATGAAAAATTCACAGTCATCACAGAATTTAAAGAGCCTCTTGTCTGTGGTGAAAAAGGAAGCTTTGCGGTTTATCTGGAGAATACGTTAGAAGAGCCTGTTGAGAATCTGGTTCTTCGCGAAAAAACCTTCAAAGTAACAACCATACCATTCGATTTGGCTCCACACGAAAAATGCAAGATAACTTTCAACGTTGACGTCGCCGACAATTTTGAATATGCGCCTTCATTAGAGTTTGAGTTTTTGAAGGTTTTGCCGCCTATTCCTTGGCAATTCTATAAGAATGCGGCTGAACCTGAATTTCCAGACCGCATTTATGAACCAGCAGAAACAACAATAGCCAGCGTTTTTAGGCTCTACCGAAAAGCTGAAGCTCGAATACCATTTAAAGTTAAAATGGGCAAATTAACATTAGAAAACAAAACAAAGCACGTTTTAAACGATTTTGGCTTTCCAGAACCTAAAAAAACCAATGAAACTGGGGGCGCGTTGATCTTTAATTTGGAAGGTAAAGATTATGCGGCTCTTCAAGCCTATCTTATGCCTCAAAGTGATGATGCCCACACAACAGACCTTATGAAAGGTCCAAAAACACATGAAATCCTTTTTTGGCTTATTCCATGCAAAGTTGAGCTGGTAACGAAAAACAGGCGCGTTGCCCGCGTAAAATTTGCGGAGAACATGCCCGTTGAAACCTGGCTTTGGCGTTTCATACGCGACAAAGCAAGCGACTTCCAAGTAATCATGGATTTTCTAAGTAAAAAATACAGTGAAAACTGGCTTCTCCACGTTATTTTTGATGGGCAAGGCGGCTATCAATTTGAAAATTTATTGGTTATTCCATAGAAGATTAAAAAATGACTTACAAGCCTAGTAACCGAAAAACTCGAAAGATTCATTATAGGCACAGTCTTAAAAAGCAATCATAGTCATCTTTTTAGATGGCCCTGAGGCTCATTTCGGGCATTTTTTCTTTTGCCCACTTTCCAAGCCCATGAAGGTTTTTTCTATGTAAAAAGGAGTGATGTAAATTGAAAACAGATTTTTTAGTCGTGATATGCGAACGAAAAAACCTAACCGAAATAGCTGAAACCATAGCCAAAAACTTTAAAGTGTGGAGTGATAGGCAATGGGGCGATCTTCACATTATGGTTTTGCAGGGGGATTCCCAAAAAATTAAGCGTGTTGGATGCAGCTTAATTGGTTTAAGGAATGGTTTTCCCTTAAAAATTGAGCTCATAGACAAAAGCGGATTCGTTTAATCTTCACTTGCCACAATCAGCAACCATCCTACAATAAACAATAAAACGGCTACGGGCAACACTAAAATTCTGAAGATTTTAAAAAAAGGTGGGAGTTTAAGGTTCACAATTGCACTTCCATTTAACCGCTTGGGCTATCAAAAGCGTCAATTTCAATCGTGAATTCATACGAATTGGGCGTTGCTGTGGAATCTGCTGAAACTTTTATCCATGTTTGAATGGTTTGGCCCTGCCCCAAAGTGGTTACTTGAGTTATGCCCCATGTGACGGTTACTCCAACGGGCAAATTTGCGGTGACAAGGCTTCCGGGAAGAATGTACACGGTGCCGCCGCCAACATTATAAATCGTTACCGTTTTCTGCTTTGAAAAACCAATTTGGATGTCGCCTAAGTCCCAGTAAGTGATGAGTCCGTTTTCATCTTCAACTTTTATGCCGGGACTTCCCGTGATGTTAATTTTGGTTGTCCACATGTAATTTGCGAGCATAACCGCATAGACGGCACTGAAAACGGTGATTGTCAATAGAATGCCCATAACCGCTAATAGTTTTGTTTTCTTTTCTATCTGCTTCAATCCTTCTTTTTCCAATTATATGCCGGGTGTGCAGGTTAGGCCGATTCTATGCCCGCATGGAGGGGAATTTAACAGTGTTCACAGAGAGCACACCACGGCAAAAACTATATATGCCCTCGTAACCGTTTATAAGATTTGCGGTTACAAACACGCATTAAGGATTAAAAACCGTGACAACCAATAATGAAGCCATGCCGAAAATTCGCAGAAGCGTCACCATAAGCAAAGAACTCATGGATTGGATTCAACTGGAAATTAAGCGTAAACGCTTCAAAGATGTGAGTCATGCTATTGAATATGCTCTCTACTGTCTCATGGAAGAATCAAAAAAAGAGGGAGGCTAGGATGATTAGAAAAAATTTGTCAAGCATCTTCCGCAAAAATGCCTGGGAACAGTTCCTCAGCCCGTTTTTGCTCGTCTTCGTCCAGCTTATTCCAGCCTGTTAGCATCATGTGGTTCAGCAGGAAAAGTTTTGCTTGTTGCTCGCTGATCAGCTCGTAGGTGTCCACGCTGCCCTGCCACATTGACCAGCCAAAAGTGTAGTAGTAAACGTTGCCTTTGCGACTCACATGGCGATATAAGTCCACTCCGCTTGTATATGCCGTGCCTGTATCTGGCGGGTTGCGAGCTGCCTTGAATAAACATTCGTCTGTTTCTCGGTTGATAACTACTTTTTTGCCGTCGGGCGTCTTCAACACGTGTATCATGTTGGCTTTCACCTCCGACTCTTTTAATTCATTTAAGTTTTCGAAGGGTTAAAACTTTCGTTTCATTATTGTATTCAGCTTGGAAAACCTGTGTTATTCTTGCATCCTGGCAAAGCTTGTTGATTGCCTCTCGGTAATACCTGAAAACTTCAAAAGGATCATCAGCCGATAGGTCAGGTTCAGCTTTGATGTGGTGGCCATTCACGAGATACCATGTTTTTCCATCTTTGCTCCATTCGAAAAGGTTGTTATGCCCTCGGACGCTTTTCCGTAATAACACTTTCATTTTCACATACCCCTACAACTTTTTGCGGTTTTGGCGCTTCAAATAGCGGCGCACCAATTCCGTGATGAGGTCGCTGTCGTCTAAGCCCAATCTTTCGGCTTCTCGTTGAAAGATGCGGAGCTCTTCTTCCGTCAAGCTTAAATTCTTCATGGTTTCAATCCCGCCATCCTTCAGTAAGGTCCTTCAGGTCTTTTCTCAACTGTTTACTCTCTTCGTCTATGGCCTGCTGCCGTTCTTGAAGAGAAGGCTCCACTCGATCTTCACATTTAGCGAAGAGATCACATGTTTCTGGCGAGCAGTTCAAACATTTTCTTTCCAATTTTGTTTCCATCGTTTCAGCCTCAAGTTACATCTATTGTAACTTGTCACTTATAAATGTTACGCAAAACAGTAACCCTTTTTAGTAACATTAATATATGAGTTAAGTATAGATACCAAAAAGGGAGAAACCCTTTGAGAACCTATATCTTAACGAAATATGAAAGAAAAATAATTCAAAGATTCCTGGAAACAGGCGACAAGCTGGAAGGCTTCAAAGTTTTACTGCACCGACTCAGAAAACAGTTTGATCCAAAACAAGTGAAGGGCGATTTAGAGTTAATTGAGCAATACTTAAAGAAGGCGGCAGAATGACAGAAGAAGAAAAAATGATGCCTAACTGTCCAAAATGTAACATACCGTTAATCAGACGTTTCCCCAAAAATCAGCCAATTCCGCCGCATGAATATGATTATGAATGCCCCAAATGTCATAGCAAATTTGAGTTGTTGAAAATGAATGTGACATCGGACAAATTTGGCAATGTAAAGAGGCATTACAAGCTTCGGGCTGAAACAAAGATTACATCCTGAAATAAAACAGTTTTTGGCGAAGGCAGCAGAATGAAAACAGACGATGATCGATACATGCGTAGCAAAACTTACAACGTTGATGGGCATGGAAACATAATTCCGATTTGCCAGCGGTGCGGAAAAGTCACAAGTTTCTACGAAAAAGATTTCCCTTCAAACGATGGACAATGTGAATGTACTGATCCAGTTATCAGCAAGACATGTCGCAAACTCTACCTGAAGCAGAGGGATAGTTGACAAAAAGGGCATACCTCTTATTGAGATAGAGAGGGAAAAAGCAAAACAAAGGCTAAAAGAACAGCCAAGGTCAGAAGAGGGAACATTTCAACCGTTGAGTTCAATTGAACCGCACGGTCGAGCTCGTGATGTTGTTGCTTTTCATGCTGGGGTTTCGCCTATAACAACTCAGAGAGCTTTAACGGTACAAAGAGCAAAACAAAGGATGCTTAACCCTACGACACCAGTGTCGGAGGGTGAGAAGGGGCATATTGTAAACAGTTTTGCCAGTGGGTTAGCAAGTACGATGAAGAACCAATCCGAGAGCATAAGCAACATGAATATCCACAGCGTGGAATTTCATCTAATGTTTGGGGTTTAGAAAACGGCAAAAGCTTCAAAGGGCTAAAAAACAATAATGACACAAAAAAGGCATCTATCTGCCAATAAGAAGACTTATATTTGGGATGGTAAGGACTGGCTGGTTCTTCCCAATATCCCTCTGGATTCTGCTTCTGCAATATTTTCTTCACTAATGGCGACATTGGGATAACCTGTTTTGC
>Ga0315282_10015076_pt1 | contig 11443 bp, 9 predicted proteins | sample YL17G07_20_MG_FD_203693 | JGI IMG/M metagenome (GOLD analysis project Ga0315282, IMG submission 203693) | Sediment microbial communities from Yellowstone Lake, YNP, Wyoming, USA - YL17G07_20 | ecosystem: Environmental > Aquatic > Freshwater > Lake > Sediment | place: USA: Wyoming | collected...
CTTCGTATGACACCTTCCCAGCAGTCGGCCGATCGAGCGTCCCGAGGATGTGGAGCAGGGTTGTTTTTCCGACCCCGGAAGCGCCCACGATGGCCATACGTTCCGCCCTCGAGATCGTGAGATCGAGTCCGTTGAGGACCTCCACGCGCTTCGCGCCATTTCCGTAAGTCTTCACGAGTTGTTGGACTTGAATAAACTCGTTACTCATACCGCAATGCCTCCGCTGGGTCGAGCTTCGAAGCCCTCCAAGAAGGGTAAAGCGTCGCCAGGAGACTGATCAGGATCGCCGTCGAGACAATCAGCACCACATCCAAGGGGTTCACCTGGGAAGGCAATTTGTCGATATAGTAGACTTCGCTCGAAAGGATCTTGAACCCGAACAAGTTTTCGACGAAATCCGTGATCTTTTCCAAGTTAAAGGCGGCAAGCAGTCCGAGGATCGTTCCGAGGGCCGTTCCCACGACTCCAATGACCAATCCTTCGATGACAAAGATCTTTAAAATTCCTCTGGAGGGAGCTCCCATGGATTTCAGAATGGCAATGTCCTTGTTCTTCTCCATGACGACCATGATGAGGGTGGAGATGATATTGAAGGCCGCCACGAGAACGATCAGGACCAGGATGATAAACATGGCAATCTTTTCCAACCGGAGAGCCGAGAAAAGGTTGCGGTTCATCTCCATCCAATCTTTGGTGTAGAAAGGAAACCCGAGGCGTTGGCGGATCTCCTTCGCAATGTCTTTCACCTTGTAGAGGTTGTCCGACTTGATCTCGAGCCCTGTCACGCGGTCTCCCATGGTGAAGAATTTTTGGGCACTGTCTATGGAAATGTAGGCCAGTGTATTGTCGTACTCATACATCCCCGATTGGAAGATACCGGTGACTCGAAACCGCTTCGCTTTCGGCATCATGCCCATGGGTGTGAGAGTCCCGAGAGGGGAGACCACCTGGAGGTGATCATTGACGGTGACGGCCAAATGTCTCGACAGTTCGACCCCTAGAATAATACCCGGGGCCTCTCCTTCCTGAGTATTTTTCAAATCCTGGAGACGTCCTGCTTTCACGTAATGAGCTAATTCCGTCACCTTCTCCGCCCGGCCAGGATCGATCCCTTTTAGGACAACCCCAAAGACACCCGACTCGGAAGAGAGCATGACTTGTTGATAGATGAAGGGAGAAACCGAGGTGACCCCTTGGATGTCCTCGACCCGCCTGGCGATCTCCTCATAGTGGTCCATCCCTTCTTGACCGGCCTTCATGATCACGATGTGGGCATAAGTCCCAATGATCTTTTCCTTCAGGTTTGCCTCGAAGCCGTTCATGACGGCGAGGACGATGATGAGCGCCATGACTCCGACCATCACGCCCGCGATGGAAATCACCGTAATGATGGAGACGAATGTCTGTTTCCGCTTCGCCCTCAGGTATCTCAACCCGATGAACCACTCGTATTTCATGGGTCGTTATTTCTCCGCACGCAATAGAGGGAAGAAGATGACGTCTCGGATGGAAGGGGCATCCGCAAGGAGCATCACCAGACGGTCGATCCCAATCCCTTCACCCGCCGTGGGCGGCATCCCGAACTCCAAAGCTCTCAGGAAATCTTCATCGAGGCGAAGAGAGGGACCGCCTTCATCGCTGCGCTCACGAAGCTGCTCGAGGAACCGTTCCCTCTGGTCGATCGGATCGTTGAGCTCGGAAAACCCATTGGCGATTTCGCGGCCTGCCACAAAGAGCTCGAAGCGATCGACAATCTCCGGATCCTCCGGGTTCCTCCGAGAAAGGGGAGAGACGTCGGTCGGGTAAAGAGTGATGAAGGTGGGCTGGATCAGATTCGGTTCGACCAACTCGTCGAACAGGTCCGCCAGGACTCTCCCATGAGAGGCTTCCTTCTTCAGATCAACACCCAAAGCCTTTGCCTTTTCCCTGGCTTTGGAAGGATCTTTCAGGATCGATGGATCGACCTTCCCGTATTCGAGAAGGGACTGATGGAAGCCCATCTTTTGCCACGGCGGCGTGAAGTCGATCTCTGCCCCCTGGTAGGTGAGCGTGGGTTTTCCGTGAAGCTCTTTCACCAAAGAGAAGAGCAGGTCCTCGGTCATCTGCATCATGTCATGGTATGTGGCGTAGCTCTGATAAAATTCGAGCATGGTGAATTCGGGGTTATGCTGGGTGGAGATTCCTTCGTTTCTGAAACACCGATTGATTTCAAAAACCCGTTCCAGACCGCCGACGACCAGCCGTTTCAGGTAGAGCTCGGGAGCGACCCTCATGTAAAGCTCCATGTCCAGGGCATTGTGGTGGGTTTTGAACGGTTTAGCGGTCGCCCCTCCGGGAATAGGGTGCATCATGGGTGTCTCCACCTCAACGTAATCGCGTTGGGTAAAGAAGCTTCGAATGCGATCGAGGACCTTCGCCCGAACCAGAAACGTTTCTTTGACCTTGGGGTTGACGATGAGATCGAGGTAGCGCTGTCGATAGCGGGCCTCAACATCCGTCAGGCCATGCCATTTCTCTGGGAGAGGACGGAGACACTTGGTTAAGAGCTGAAACCTCTGGACGTGTACGGTGAGCTCCTGGGTCTTGGTTCGAAAGATCGCCCCTTCGATGCCGACGAAGTCGCCGACATCGAGCTTCTTGAAGAGCTCAAAGGCCTGATCGCCCACGACGTCCTTCCGAAAGTAAGCCTGAATCCTTCCCTTTCGATCCTGGATTTGGACAAAACTGGCTTTTCCAAAATCTCGAACAGCCATGAGTCGACCCGCGATCCGAAAGGACTCCGCGACCGATTTCAATTGTTCGTCCGATAAGGAATCACAGGCCTGATGAAGATCGTAGGAGGTATGGGTGACCTGAAAGTCGTTGGGGAATGGATTGGTCCCTTCTTGTCTCAGCTCCTCCAGGTTCTTGATTCTCTGCTGAACCAGCGCACTCGTTTCGTCCATCACAGCCCCTTGGCTCAAAACCCCTCTTTAACTCGAAAATGAGTGTAAGATTCACCATTTATAAACAGGGTTTTTGAACGTTTTAACCTAACCCATTTTACCCAACCCGTCAAGGAATTTGGGACTCCTTGACAAAGAGGTTACCCTCCAATATAGTGTCGACTGAAGTTGTACCTACTTGCCGGACATGCCACCTGGGAAGAAAATCGGTTTCCGACGCGAAAGACCTTCGCATGTATCTTTTTTGGCCGGCAAGTGCCCCGTAAGCTCCGCTCTTGAGGGCGGGGTCCCTGCCTGCCGGCAGGCAGGAAGGGGCACAATGTGAAAGGAAAGTACCTTACCGGAAAGCCATGCCCTTTAGGGCGTATAGCTTCACTTTTTGACGCATTGATCTTAGAAGGGCATCTCAGTTCTATGTGAAATGGTCTTGTCTTGGAGAATCAGGCGACGGCGATGAAAGACACAAAGGTCCTGGAGGCTAAAGAGGTGAGCATGATGTTTGGCGGTTTAGCCGCACTCCAGGGCGTCCATCTGGCGATCGAGGAAGGTCAGATTGTGGGGTTGATCGGACCGAACGGAGCGGGAAAGACGACCCTGATCAATTGTGTTACAGGGGTCTACAAACCGACGCGCGGGAGTATCTGCTTCAAAGGAAAATCGATCCTCGGACTACGCCCTTATCAGATCTCGAGGGGAGGGATTGGGAGGACCTTCCAGATCCCTCGCCCATTCGTGAACATGACGGTGTTGCAAAACCTTCGGGTCTGTGCTCACCAGAAGGAGGTGGAGCCTCTCGATCTCCTGCAGGTGACGGGTCTCCTTGACAAAAGAGATCAGCTGGCCAAACACCTCACCTTCCATGAGCGAAGGCGGCTGGAACTGGCGAGAGCCCTTGCGGTGAAACCTCACCTGCTTCTACTCGACGAAATTGTGGCAGGGCTCAATCCCCATGAAATCATCGAAATGGTGGACCTGGTCCGGAAGATCCATCGAGAAGGGTCGATTACGATTCTCTGGATTGAGCATGTGATGAAGGCGATTATGGAGAACGCGCACCATATCCTTGTCCTACATCAGGGGGCAAAGATTGCTGAGGGAAGTCCCCGAGAAATTGCCAATGATCCGCAGGTGATTGAGGCCTACCTCGGCGAGAAATACCAATTTGGAGAAGGTTGAGGCTCATGCTGAGCGTTCAACAGATTCATGTCTACTACGATGGCCTTCAGGCCATTCACGGTGTGTCCTTGTCTGTCAAGGCCAATGAGTTTGTGAGCATCATCGGTCCGAATGGTGCTGGAAAATCGACGCTGTTAAAGAGTATTGCCGGTCTCCTTGTTCCTAAGGAAGGGACGATTCAGTTTGAGGGAGCGATGATTCATCGTCAGCCACCGCATCGAGTGGCGGGCATGGGAATTGCCCTTATCCCTGAAGAAGGTTGGCTCTTTCCCCAGATGAATGTGGAAGAAAACCTCCTCATGGGTGCCTATGTCAAGAGAGTGAGGGGCATGCTAAGAAAGCAGATGGACTTCGTCTTTCACCTCTTCCCCCGCTTGGAAGAGCGTAAACATCAACAGGCACAAACCCTGAGCGGAGGTGAGCGGCAGATGCTCGCTATCGGTCGAGGCCTGATGGCCGACCCCAAGCTTCTTATGCTGGACGAGCCTTCTCTTGGGTTGGCTCCCAAAGTGGTGAAGAGTATTCTCCAGACTCTCGATGAAATCCATCGGCAAAGACAGACCGCCATTCTGTTGGCGGAACAGAATATTTATCATGCCCTCCAGGTGACTCAGAGGGGATATGTTCTCGAGAACGGAAAAGTCGTGATGGAAAATGCGAGTGTGGTGCTCCTTCAGAGCGAACATATCAAGAGGAACTATCTTGGATTGTAGTCACAGAAGGAAGGAGGTGGTCAGAAGTCCAGAGTTCGGGTTTCGGAGAAAAACTAACTTATTGGGTATCCCGTCTAAACAAATTTGAAAAGGAGGTTCGGTTATGAAAAGCAGAGGTTGGTTTTGGGTCATCATCTTGTTTGGAATTTTCGTTCTTTTGCCCGCTGGGAGCAAGGCTGCGGAGGACATCAAGATAGGGCTCGTGACGCCCCTCTCGGCACCCGGCGATTATGAAGCGGGTAAGATCAACGTGCAGACAGTGGAACTGGCTGTAGAACAATTAAATCAGAAGGGAGGGATCCTCGGAAGAAAGGTCGTTCTGGTCAAGGCGGATGACGAGGGGAAACCCGCTGTAGGAGCTACCGCGGTCCAGAGGGTGATCGCTAACGATAAAGTGTCGGCCATTGTCGGGGCGTGGCACGGCTCAGTGGCGGTGGCCCAGGCAAAGATTGCCGACAAGATGGGTGTTCCCATCTTCTTTCACTACAGTTGGCCCGATGACCTAACCGCGATGCACTCGAACTATGTATTCCGGATCAGTCCTTACAACTCTCAAATCGCCGGTCTCCTCGTGCCGTTCCTGGTTCAAAAGGGATTTAAGAATGTTGCCGTTATGCACGAGACGACCGCTTACGGGACCGGTTTTGCTGAGGCGTTAGCGAAGGCAGGAAAGGCAAAAGGCATCAATGTAACCCTGAAAGGCTTCCCGTCCGAAGCTCAAGATCTGAAACCCCAGCTTCTTGAATTGAAGGCGATGAAGACGAAGTCAGACCTACTCGTGGTCTCCAGCGTCTATCAGGCCATGTATCTTATTCCCAAACAGGCCTACGAAGTTGGGCTTGCTCCGGACACCAAGATCCTGGCCGGTTGGGACTATCCGGGCTGGTCTCCTGAATGGTGGGAAGTGATGGGAGAGAAAGGGGTTGGCGTCATGTACCCCACTTTCGACTCTCCGAAGCTGAAGCTGATGAGCCTGGGCGAGGAATTCAAAAAGACCTTTCCTGAGAAGTATAAGTTTGAACCTCCCATTTATGCCTATTTCCTCTATGACGAGGTCATGATCATTGCCGACGCAATGACGAGGGCAAAATCTTCCGACCCGAAAAAGCTGGCCGAGGCCCTGAAGACCACCCGTTTCAATGGGACAACCGGTGTTGTCACTTTCGATAGGAAAGACGGCCCGGTCTGGAACCAGTGGACCGGCCATCAGCTCTTTGTACTCCAGTTAACCGCCTTGAAGCAAGTCGGGAAAGATGCTGCTGTCATTTATCCGTGAGAAAGGATTGAGGAGGGGGAGATGGAGTCTTCTCTCCCCTTTCTCTGAGTGGAGTGTGGGATGTTTTTTGAACTCGTGGTTCGTGGGTTCGCCATCGGTCTGGTCTATGCCCTTATGGGTCTGGGACTGGTGCTCCTGAACGGCGTCCTGAGAATCATCAATTTTGCCCATGGTGAGTTCTATATGCTGGGTGGGTATGCGGCGTACTACCTAATGACCCTGGCGGGACTCCCCTTTTTCCTTGCCATCCCAGGGGCAATGGTTGCTACCTTTGTGATCGGGGCCGTTGTGGAGAAGCTTCTCCTGACGCCGATTCATGAGAAGCAGATGGAAAAGCCGATGGACTATGCACTGATCATTACCCTGGGGCTGGTCATTTTGCTCCGGAAGCTTGCGGCCATCGTGTTCGGTCCTTTTTACAGAAAACCGCCAGATTATATCCCCGGCGATTTTCTGGTCCTGGGAATTAATCTGAGCGGTAACATGATTCTAACCCTGATCGCCTCAGCCATTTTGGTGCTGGGGATGGCCATCTACATCCGGAAGACGTGGCGAGGAAGAAGTTGGCGGGCCATCACTCAATCGCAGGGTGGAGCAAAGATCATGGGTGTGGACATTTCCAGGGAGTCGTGGATTGCCTTTGGAACGGCCTGTGCACTGGCCGGAGGGGCAGGGGCTTTGGTGGCTCCGCTTTTCCTTGTTTCTCCGACGGCTGGAGGTCCGCCGCTCCTGAAGAGCTACGAAGTCCTTGCGATCGGAGGTATGGGTTCCATTGGAGGCAGTCTTCTGGGCGGTATTTTCCTGGGGGTCGCCGAGACCCTCGGAGCCGTTTACATTTCTTCAGCCTACAAAGACGCCATCGGGTTCGTTTTTATGTCTCTCTTTCTTTTGTTCTGGCCAGGCGGACTCTTCGGACAAAAACAGTAGGACGAAACGTCCATGAACAGGAACCAGTGGTTGATGACAGGATGCATCGGCGTGGCAGGGATCATACTGCCTTTTGGAGTTGACTCCCCAGTCTGGATGACGGTACTCAACCTCTTCTTCTACTACGCCGTGCTCTCGATCAGCTGGAATATTGTCTTCGGATACGCAGGTCTCTTCTCCTTTGGTCATGTGGCCTTCGCGGCCGTGGGAGGATATGCATCAGGCCTGATCGTCATCCATCTCGGGCTTTCTCCTTTCTGGGGACTTTTCATCGGAGGCGTCTCCTGCGCGCTCATCGGTATGGTATTGGGCGGGATTGTCCTCCGGGTGCGAGGGTTCTATCTATGCCTTCTGACCTGGGCCTTTGCCGAGGTGGTCAATGTCGTCATCAAGACCGAACACCAGATCACTGGGGGCACGGGAGGCCTTATCACCCCCGGCTTCTTTTCGGGACCCAAGGCGGACTTTTATTCCTATTTTGTTGGACTCGGGCTGTTCCTTCTGGTGTTCGTTTTTTCAGCCATCCTCTTCCATTCAAGGCCGGGCCTCTACCTGTTTGCAGTGCGCGATGACCTTGATGCCGCGGAGACCATGGGGGTGAACACCCGACTCTGGAAGGTACTGGGTTTCGCGTGCGGAGGATTCTGGGCTGGAGTGGCGGGAGCCTATTACGCTCACTTCTTTGGTCTGATCGACCCCTCTATCGGGGGACTCGATGAGATGGGGAAGATTTGTCTCATGGTGATCGTGGGAGGGGTAGGAACAATCTACGGTCCCCTGCTAGGAACATTCTTCGTTGTTATTTTGTCGGAAATCATTCGAGGTTCGCTGGCTGAAATGAACCTTTTGATCTTTGCGCTCGTGATGATTCTGACAATGCGCTTTGTCAGGGGGGGCTTCATGGAACTCATCCAGATGGCCAACCCCTGGGTCAGGGCGCTCTTGCCTCAGGGATTGAGCCGAAAAAATGTTCCCTCTTCTCACCAGAAAGAGACGTAGGTGAGAATGCTGAAGATGTTTTGTACCATCAAGGATACAGTAGGACACTGCCATTGAAAATAATATGGGACACTTCCATAGGATCTCTTTATTTAGGTGACCAGTGATGGCCGATCGTTCTTTTGACGTTCTCATTGTGGGCGGAGGGGTGATGGGATGTTCCATCGCCTATCACCTCATGAAGGCGGAACCGAAACTGAAGGTGTTAGTCATTGAACGAGATCCCTCCTACGAATATGCCTCCACCACACTCTCCATGGGGGGCGTGAGGGTCCAGTTCAGCCTGAAAGAAAATGTTCTCATTTCCCTCTATGCGCAGAAAACCTTGAGGCATTTTGAAGAAGAGATGGCAGTGGAAGGGGAGAAACCTGATATCGGTTTTCATCGCGAAGGATACCTTTTTTTGATTGATCGGGAAGGGGAAAAAGAAGCGCGGTCCTCTCTGAGTCTACAAAAGGAGCTGGGTGCAGAGGTAGAATGGTGGTCTGCCGATAAGATGAAGAAAGAATTTCCCTTGCTCGATGTGTCTCTCTGGGTGGGTGGCACCTATGGCCCGCAAGATGGTTATCTAGATGGTTATGCTTTTTTAATGGCCTACAGGGCTAAAGCCCGTTCCTTGGGGGCTCTGTTTGAGAGTGGTACTGTAAGCTCTCTTGAAAAGCACGGAAGCAAAATTACCGGCGTGGTGCTGACTTCTAATGAGCGATATGAGGCTCCAATAGTAGTGAACGCAGCAGGGGCGTGGTCGGCAGAGATAGCCAAAACAGCCGGAGTAAGACTTCCGGTAGACCCTGTGAAGCGTCAAGTGTTTGCCTTCAAATCTTCCATTGCGCTTGAGAAACCTCTGCCTTTGATTATTCCGCCTTCGGGACTCTATTTCCGCACGGAAACGGGAGGGCTATTTCTGGTTGGCCATTCCTTTGACGATGATCCCGTGGGCTTTGATTTCACTTGGGACAGGAAGAGATTCCAGGATGTTCTGTGGCCGGAGTTGGCAGAAATTGTCCCGGCGTTCGACAGTCTCAAACTCGTCCGAGGGTGGGCGGGGCTTTACGATGTGAACCGACTGGATGGGAACGCTATTTTGGGCCAATGGCCTGAGGTCAAGGGTCTTTATATCGTCTGCGGATTCTCAGGTCATGGACTTCAACAAGCTCCTGCAGTGGGCAGATACCTGTCCGAACTCATTCTTGAGAAAAAGCCAAGTCTGGACCTGGGCATTTTTGGCCCTGCCCGAATCCTGGAAGGTCGTCCTCTGAGCGAAGCCGGGTTGGTTTGACACTGAAAAGCAGGGATTTTATGAGCAAAAGGTTCGTTATCTTATACCCTTACGTGAACGTGGACTGGGAGATCGATAAATTCTCGACGGTCGCAGAGGTGAGGAGTGTTGCGATCCCGTCCCAAGAAGAGCTGATCCGCCAGATCCATGACGTGGACCTCCTCGTTGCCGACGTTGATCTCAAAGTGGACCAGGACGTCCTAAAAGCGGCTACCCAGTTGCGAGCAATTGCGTGCACGGCCACCGGTGTGGACTATGTGGATATTACGGAGGCCACCCGGAAAGGAATCGTGGTGACCAATCTCCCTGACTACTCTGTGGAAGCAGTGGCTGAGCATACCCTGGCCTTGATGTTCTGTCTCTCGAGGAATATCTATTCTGGGATGAAGGGAGTCCTTGAGGGAAGGTGGAACGAGGTCAGGTTCATGCAGGGAGTGGAAGTTGAAGGTAAGACGTTGGGCATCATTGGTTTGGGGCGGATTGGGAAACGGGTGGCTGAAAAAGCACACGCCTTGGGAATGAACGTCATCTTTTATGATCCTTACGTAACAGGGGAATACGGACGGGAAAAGGAATACGGGAAAAAAGAGGCGCTCGGCGAGTTGTTGAGAGACTCAGACTTCGTGACCCTCCACGCCTTCTTGGCCACAGAGACGCAGCGAATGTTCGGGGAGGCAGAGTTCAGGGCGATGAAGCGGAGCGCCTTTTTCCTTAACGTGGCGCGCGGAGGTATAGTAGATGAGAGGGCACTTTGCCGAGCCCTCCAGGAAAGATGGATCGCCGGAGCAGGTTTGGATGTCCTAAACCAGGAGCCTCCTCCAAAGGATGAGCCGCTTTTGAGACTTGACAATGTCGTCGTGACCCCCCATATCGCGTGGAACACCAAGGAGGCGGAGAGACGACTGATCAAGCAACTGAACCAGATTATTACGAGTGCCCTTCATCATGAGTTCCCGATCAATGTGGCCAACCCTGAAGTGAAAGACCATTGGAGGGGCACAGCAAGAGAGAAACGATGATCCAATACACGGACAATCACAGTCTTGATACGAGAATGAGTTTCTCCCTTTATCGGGGGAACCTTACTCGATCATGCAGTGCAGGGTCTTAGAGAGAATTAAGCAGAGTCGCAAAGCATGAGTAAAGAGAGTTTTGAGGTAGGAGAGAGGTGATCGGACAATGAAAAAGATCGTGACGCGCATGGGTGACGGTTATCTGACCGACATGACGGAAAGTGAGCTGAAGAAGGATCTCGAGAACGGGACGATGGATGCGTCCGCTAAAGGTAAGATCCCTTCACTTTCTGAAGATGAGTTGAGGCATCTGTTTGAGATCTTCAGCAATCCCTCGCGTTTTGTCAGTGTGGAACCGGGAAACGAGATCATCCTCTCTTTCGATGGAGGAACGCATAAGATCTATCGATTAGGTGTGAACACAGGCCGGATCCATAACTTTCAACTGATGGAGCGGGCGATCGGGGCCGACACCATGGAAACCGGCCATCTCGACTATTGCTTCAAGGCGGTGAAGACGCTCATCTTTGAGGAACAACAGGAACTGGAGCAAGCCCTCCTCGTCACCATGCTCCCCATTTTCTACGGGGCCATGCCCAACCTTGGCGTTTACAGCCAGCCCGATGGCCCCTTTCCAAATCCAGCAGAACTGTTGCCCCAGGGTAAGATCAAGGAGGCCCGGGCCGCGCAAGAAGAGGCGGTAGAGATGGCGGTGAGGGATATGGTCTCTGTGGCGACTTCCTTGTATGAGGTCGGCGCGGATGGGATCAATTTTGACACGACAGGTGCGGCGGGCGATCCTGATTTTCTGGCTGCCCTTCGGGCTACACGCATTCTCAAGGAGAAGTATCCTGAGATGTGTATTGAGCTCGGAATGTCGAGTGAGTTTGTTCTTGGGATGCACGGCGAGCTCGAATTTGACGGAGTTCGTTTAGCGGGTCTCTACCCGCAGGATCAGATGAAGCTGGCTGAAAAGGCAGGAGTGACGATCTTTGGTCCAGCCATCAACTCGCTTACCAACAAGTCTTGTGCGTGGAATGTGGCCAGGGCCGTGACCTTTGTCAAACCTTGCGTTGAACGAGGAAGGCTTCCTATTCACGCCAATATGGGGATGG
>Ga0315282_10015079_pt1 | contig 11442 bp, 9 predicted proteins | sample YL17G07_20_MG_FD_203693 | JGI IMG/M metagenome (GOLD analysis project Ga0315282, IMG submission 203693) | Sediment microbial communities from Yellowstone Lake, YNP, Wyoming, USA - YL17G07_20 | ecosystem: Environmental > Aquatic > Freshwater > Lake > Sediment | place: USA: Wyoming | collected...
TCGTCCCCGTCCTCAAGACCGTCATCAACCGGAATAAGCTAGACCCGAAGCTGATTGACGATGTCTGCATCGGCTCGGCCGCCACAGTCGGTAATGCCATGACACGGAACATCGTCCTCGTCGCCGGACTGCCTCAGTCGGTAGCGGGTTGTGACACTGCCCGGCAATGCGCGTCATCAACCAATGCCGTTGCCGTTGCCGCCCATTACATCATCAACGACGATGCTGATATCGTCATTGCCGGTGGTCTGGAGACCATGGACAGGCGCGGACCGGTCCAGCCCTGGCAGATTGGCGCGCGTGGCGCCGGCGGGGGCAGAGGCGGACCCCGGCCCGGAGCAGGCGCTCCGCCGGGAGCAGAAGAAGCCAAATATCCGGACGGCTGGAAATTCGCCAAGAAACTCGAACCCCCACTGCCACCCGAAATTCCACCCTGGATTTACGATATGGGCATGACGGCTGAGGAACTGTGCCGCCGCTACGGCATAACCCGCGCCGATTGCGATGCCTTTTCATTGACCAGCCACCAGAAAGTCTTTGCCGCGCAGGACAAGGGCTATTTTAAAGACGAAATTGTCCCGCTCAAACTGGAATATACGGATGGCACTTCGGAAGTTATCGATAAAGACCAGTGCCCGCGCCGTGAGACCAGTCTGGAGCGGCTGGCGGCGCTGGTTCCGGCATACCGCCAGGATGGCCTCGTCACCGCCGGCAACTCCTGCCCGCGCAGTGACGGCGCCGGCGTCATCCTGATGATGTCCAAAGAGAAGGCCAAGGAGCTCGGCTACAAACCCCTTATGACCTTCCGGCACGCCGTATCGATAGGCGTCGACCCCACCGTCATGGGCATCGGGCCTGTGCCTTCCACCAAGAAAATCCTGGCGCGCACCGGCATGAAGCTTTCCGACTTCGATATCTTCGAGGTCAACGAGGCGTTTGCCTGCGTGGTGCTGTACTGGATACGCGAGATGGGCGCCACTGCGGCGGATATTGCCAAGATTAACCCGTACGGCGGCGCTGTCGCCATCGGGCATCCGCTGGGAATGACCGGCACCCGCCAGACGGCAGTCATCGCGCGGCACCTGAACCGCACCGGCGGCCGCTTCGGGCTGGCCACCCTGTGCGTGGGCGGTGGCCAGGGCATGGCAACCATCTTCGAGCGCGAAGACTACAACTAACGCCATCTTTATTGCGGAAGAAATGGGGCTGGGAGCAAGAATCCCGGCCCCATTTTGTTTTGGGAAGACCCGCGAAAGAAACGCTCCCGATTTTTCTGAACTTTCGACAATACTGCTATAATAAGCCATCGATTCTGCCGGAAAGAGATTCACATGAAGGCACAGGTACTGAAAAAACAGGCTGCAGTTGAAACAGCTCCCCTGGAGCTGACCGAACTGCCCGTGCCGGAACCAGGAGATGGAGAAATCCTGGTGAAAATCTCCGCCTGCGGTGTCTGTCACACCGAACTGGATGAGATTGAAGGCCGCCTGATGCCACGTCTGCCCGTAATCCCGGGACATGAAATCGTGGGCAGGGTGGCCGCCACCGGCAGGGGAGCCAGCAAATACCGCGCCGGCGACCGCGTGGGCATTGGATGGATTCATTCCGCCTGCGGGAAATGCCGCTTCTGCCGGGCAGGCAGGGAGAACCTTTGCGATGAGTTCAGGGCAACCGGCTGTGACGCTGACGGCGGCTATGCGGAATACGCCGTCATCGGGCAGGACTTCGCTCACCCCATCCCGCCCTCGTTCACGGATAGCCAGGCGGCGCCGCTCCTTTGCGCGGGCGCTATTGGCTACCGCGACCTGCGGCTCTCTGAGATTAAGCCAGGTCAAACCCTGGGACTATTCGGTTTCGGCGCGTCGGCGCACATCGTAGTCCAGCTTGCCAGACACCGGGGCTGTGAAATATTCGTATTTACTCGCGGCGAAGAACACCGCCGGCTGGCAGCCAAACTGGGCGCGTCCTGGACAGGTGCGCCGGATGACACACCGCCGCGGAAACTCGATTGTGCCATTGATTTCACCCCAGTGGGCGAGACCGTGCCGCGGGCATTGAGTCTGCTCGACAAAGGTGGACGGCTCGTCATCGCCGTCATACGCAAGCGCACGCCTGTGCCGCCCATGGACTATGGCCAACTGCTCTGGGACGAGCGGGAAATCAGGAGCGTCGCCAATATTACCCGGCAGGACCTGCTCGAGTTCCTGCCGCTTGCCGCCAAAATTGGCATTAAGACCGAGGTAAAGGAGTTCCCGCTGGAACAGGTTAATAACGTCCTGCGGTTGCTCAAAGAAGGCAAAGTGAGCGGGGCGGCGGTCCTGAGCATGAAGGAGGGGAGCCATAAATGAAAGTGTGCCGCGTCGCTGAAATCCGCCAGCTTGACAGACGGGCGACTGAAGAATACGGCATTCCCGGCGAAATCCTGATGGAAGACGCGGGTGAGGCGGCATACCACACCATACGTGATGAGATGGGAACGGACGGGAAGAAATTCGCCGTGCTCTGCGGGCCCGGCAACAACGGCGGTGATGGTTTTGTGGTGGCGCGGCACCTGCACGCCGCCGGGGCGCTGGTTACCGTCTTCATCGTGGCGGACAGGGGAAAATACCGCGGCGAGGCGAAGAAGAACCTGGATATCCTCGCTCGTTTTCCGGTGACAATAAAAGACATCACTTCCCCGCGGCAAATCCGGGCAGCCCTGCAGAACACGGACGTCATCATAGACGCCCTGCTGGGCACCGGGTTGGACAGAAATGTGGAAGGTCTGCTGAAAAGCGCCATCGACCTTATAAACAAGAGCGGCAAAAAGGTCTTTGCCATTGACATCCCTTCGGGCGTGAACGGAGACACCGGGCAGGTGATGGGCACAGCGGTCAAGGCAGACTGCACCATCACGTTCGGCCTGCCGAAAATCGGGAACCTGCTCTACCCGGGTTATGGGCAGGGCGGCAAGCTCTTCGTGGCGCCTATTTCTTACCCTCAACCCCTCTCCACTTATGAGGCTCTCAAGACTGAACTGACAGCGCCCGTACCCCTGTCGGCACGGCGCGCGGACACCAGCAAGATGGACTACGGCCCCGTACTCGTCATTGCCGGGGCGGCGAACTACTTCTGGGCGCCGCACGCTTCCGCCTACTCTTTTCTGAAAGCCGGCGGCGGCTATGTCTACCTCGCCTGCCCTGCTTCCATTGCGGCATCGGTGGCTAAAGAGGGCCGGGAGGTGGTTATCCAACCGCAGAAAGAGACCGCATCAGGCAGCATCTCGCTGGCGAACAGCGACGGGCTGCTGGAACTTGCGGAGCGGGTGCGAATGGTAGTTATGGGGCCCGGTCTGTCCCTCGATGAAGAGACACAGAAACTGGTGAGAATACTTGCCCGCGAAATAAAGAAACCCGTGTTGATTGACGGGGATGGCATCACCGCCATCGCCGGCGAGCCCGGTGTCGTCAGCAAACGCAAAGCGCCTACTGTGCTAACTCCCCACACCGGCGAGATGGCACGCATCACCGGCAAGGAACGCCTGATTATTGAAAGCGACCGCGTCGGCGCGCTGCAGGAGGCATGCGTACAGTTGAACGCCTACCTGGTGCTGAAAGGTCCCCACTCGCTGGTGGGTTCGCCAGACGGCCGTGTGCACATCAATGTGAGCGGGGCTACAGGCGGCAGTGCCGGCATGGCAACCGCCGGCAGCGGCGACGTGCTTAACGGAACTATCGCGGCTATGTACTGCCTGGGACTGGACGTAGAAAATGCGGTGCGGACCGGTGTTTTTATTCACGGCCTGTCAGGAGACCTGGCGGCAGAAGAAAAGGGGCCAGACGGAATGACGGCACAGGACATACTGGATACCCTGCCTGACGCGGTACGGTACTACCGGGAGCACATTGATGGAATCGCCGCAGACTATTACGGCGCGTTACACGTGCTATAATAGGTAAGTACAGTATTGCCGGACAGGAATTTCGGGCGTTGAACAAAGCGGATATCATAAGTAGTTATCTTAAAGACATGGCGGCCGTGCTGGAACGAATGCCGGTCGCAGACATAGAACGGGTGGTAAACACAATCGCGGACGCCAGGCACCACGGCAAGAAGGTGTTTTTCTTCGGCAATGGCGGCTCGGCGGCAACGGCTTCCCACTTTGTCTGCGATGTGTCAAAAAGCACCATCCGCAATGACAGGCCCCGAATAAAGGCTTTCTGCCTGACAGATAACCTGCCGCTCCTTTCCGCCTGGGCAAATGATACCGCCTACGAAAACGTCTTTGCCGAGCAACTGGAAAATCTGATTGAGGCGGGAGACGTAGCGGTGGCAATCAGCGGAAGCGGCAATTCCTCGAACGTGCTCAAAGGAGTTGCGGTGGCGCGCGGCAAAGGGGCCACCACGATAGGCTTAACCGCCTTCGAAGGCGGCAAACTCCGGGGATTGGTTGACATCCCCCTGGTAGTCCCCGTGCACAACATGGAGCAGGCGGAGGATGTTCATCTCATCCTCGACCATATAATCGCTGTTTGTCTGCGCAGGGCAGAGGACCTCTAACCTTTCATGACGGGCTGACACTGTGAAGTATTTAGACCCATCTGTAATTTCCGCGGTTTGCAATGGAGGAGTGAACTACGCGTAATCCGTATCAGGTCTTAGGGCTGGGACTCATCCTGGCGGGAGCCGCCTTCGTACCGATTGCCTACTTCGTTATCGCCTCAATTCCACTGACTGCAATCGGCGTTTCCGCACTCATGATAGGCTTTACCTGTGTTGCCCTGGCTAATGCCCGGCCTTACATCTCCCCAGAAGCCAGCGAGCTAATACTGAAAACCGGTATGGAAAACATCTCGGCGCTTCTTGAGGAACTGGGCGTCCGGAATAAAGCCATTTACCTGCCGTCATCGTTGCGGGAAGGACGTCCACAAGCGCTAATTCCCCTGACAGGCACGCCGGATGTCGCCCATATCCGCAGCAAAATCCCCGGCAGGCTGGTGGTGCGCTACGGCGACGGCCCCGGAGACATGGCACTGGCCGTAACCACGCCCGGTAGCATCAACCTGGAGCAACTGGAGACAAAGCCCGGTCCCAACGCCACGGATATCGAGGCCGCCGTGACCTATGTGCTGACCGGATTACTCGACCTGGCAAACAGCGTTACCGTAAACATAACCGAGACCGAAGTGAGAGTTGAGGTGTCCGGGCCAAGGCTTCACTATGAAGACATCTGGTACTACCGGTGTCTGGGCAGCCCTATCGCCTCTATCGTAGCCACGATTGCCTGTGAAGCGCTGGGAAAACCGCTCCGTATCGCTGAAGAAGAATACAACCGGGGCAAAAATAATATCCGCCTTGAGGTGTTATCGTGAGGGCTTTTAACCGGTACATCCTGTTTCTGGTGCTGGCAGCCTTCGCGGTTAATACAACCATCGCCTTTACTTCGCCAAACGACCTATCGGTATACTTCGCTGTCAACGTCATCACTTTCCTGGTAATTACGGTGCTCCATGCCTACCTTAACCCGCGCGCAAGGCGGTCGTTGAGCGCCATTGGCATCGTTCTGTTCGGCGGTTTTCTGGTGATAGTAATATTAAAGGCAATGGAAGTCCTTTCCAATTAGTAACGGCAATATCATTATGAAGATGAACCTGCGGCGCATCCTGCTCGTAGCCATTACGGCACTGATAGCTGTCAGCGCGGCCGCGCCGGTGTACGCCGTGAACCCGCACGAAGACCCGGCAAGAGCACAGCCAGTCTATAGCGGGGTTACCCTTTTTCGTTATTACTCAAACGCCATCGATGCGGTTATCGCGAAAAACACAGAAGCTGTGTACGCAAAGCTCGATAAGATGCCTTACGCCAACCTGCCGGGAAACCTGACCGAAGTTACGGACAATTTCGTATTTTCGATTGAGGACTGTGTAAAACTTATTGTCAGCATCGACCGTAATATGGGCGATTTACGTGTATTGATAGGGCAATCACGGCTAACGGAGGCCATGCCTCTGGCCGTTATAATAACCGGGGACCTTACGTCGGCTTATGGGGACGTCCACCGGGCACAGGACGCTGTAACATACACGGGGGCGACTTTTGGGGTACTCCTGGAGCCAGGCAGAAGTGAAATACGCCTTGCTTACGAAGGCACCATGAATAAACTCTCTCTGGTCTTGAAAATGCTCGACCTTTACCGGGACCTGCTGGCCAACATGTTTAAGGGAACTGCATCCGGTTCCGTTGCCACAACCCAGCTCACACTGAAAATCGAGCCGGATTCCGCCTTCGTTGGGGACAGCGTCAAAGTATCGGGGAGATTGACGACAAAGGGAACACCGCTGGCAGGACGGAATATAAACATCCTCTTCAACAGCAGCCGCCAGGCCGCCGCGCGCACTGATGTCGGCGGACTGTTCACAGCCACCCTCAACGTCCCCTACTGGTACAGCCCTGATATTGAGGTGCAGGCGCTCTACTATCCCGAAGGCGCGGACGTGGGCGTATACCTTGCCGGTCTCAGTCCCGTGGTAATACTCAATGTGCTGTACTACGAGGCTACACTTTCCCTGACCTTTGATGGCGCGGCATATCCGGGCAGGGAAAGCACAATGACAGCCGAGCTTACTTACTCTCCGTCAGCCGCGATGTTGCCCAGAGACCTGGAAATCTACCTGGACAACGTGCTCCTTGACCGGTTCACGGCCTCCGGGTCATTCACACGCGCGGTTGCCGTGCCCCGGGATGCTAAGGTGGGCAAGCATACGGTCACGGTGGCGGCACCGGCAGACGGCCGGTACGCTCCCATACTGGCGGATGCAGTGCTGGACGTACAGAAGGCGCAAGTGAAACTCAATATGAGCATGCCTCGCCTGATTTTTGTTCCCGGAGGACTCAATCTGAACGGCAGTGCGGCATCCGACCTGGGTCCTTTACAGGATGCCCTGGTCAAGGTTGCCGCGGGTAGTAACACGCTCGAGTTCCGCACCGGCGTGGATGGCACTTTCCGGGAAAGGATGAAGCTGCGGTTCGAGTTCGGGCTGGTGGGCACCGCGGGCATGGACGTGAATATTTATCCGCGCGAACCCTGGAACCAGCCTTTTACCGTGTCCACGAAGGTATTCGTCATTAACAGTGTCATGGCCGGCGTCTTTATCCTGCTGGTGGCGGCAGTCGGCGTGTTTCTCCCGCTCAGACTCAAAATCCGCTCCGGGTATCCAGCGCGGAGGCGGAAGATTGCCCAGCCTGCTATCACCGGAAATATCCGGCCGCTCCCCGAATACAGCGACCTGGTAACCGTCCCCGCGAGCACTGACGCTGGACAGAGCGCAATAAAGGTGGAACCGCGGGTCAGGATTTTTTCATGGTATGCGTTGATTCTGCGACTGGCGCAGAAATTCGCTAGAGTGGTGCTTAAACCGCATCAGACTCACCGCGAGTTCGTGAACGAAATCCGCAAAGTCCTGGGACCACTGGCAGACTACCTTATGGATTTCACGCGGATGGTGGAGAGGTTGCTCTATTCCCGCTCCCGTGCCACGGAAACCGATGTGGCGAGGAGCGAACAGCTGAGCCGCCGGCTCCAGGATGGACTTAGGGATAGGCAATGAGCACACGGAGTGTCGTCATCATCGCGCTGGCAATAGTGCTGGCAATATCGGCACTATGCGTGTGGCTGGTGCCTTCTTTTCAGGATTTCATGGCGGGCAACATGATGTGGAACGGCGTCAGGACATTCCTCAGCGACTCAAAAGCAGTGCAAGCGATTTCCCTTGCGTTCTTGCCCGCCGACCCCAAAGGCACGGTATTCGTCACCATCCCGTACCTCGACTACAGCACGGATGACCTGGCGAGGGTCAAGGAGTTTTTGAGCGGAGGCGGCACCGTACTGCTGGCAGATGACTTCGGGTACGGAAACCACGTACTTGATTATCTTGGCGTTGCGCCCCGTTTCAACGGGGCCCCGCTTCTTGACGCCCTTTTCTGCTATCAGAACCAGTGGATGCCCAAGGCGACGGATTTTTCTTCTCCACACGGTTTTCAGGTGGTTGTCCTTAACCACGCCACCGCCCTGCAAAACGTTGAAGCCGCCAATATAGTTGCGTGGTCATCAGCAACCAGTTACATCGATGTTAACCGCAGCGAAGTATGGAATGAGAATGAGCCCAAAGGTCCTTTCCCGGTGGCGGCGAAGCTATCTTACGGGCAGGGCACCATCGTCCTTGCATCCGACCCGAGTCTTATGCTAAACAGTATGATAAACCGCTCGGATAACTCTGCATTTGTCAGCTATTTACTCAGGCTTGGCGGCAATTACGACAAACTGTACTTTGATACTTCGCACCTCTCAGAGACCCCGCTGGACTATTCGAAGGCAGGGCTGGGCAGGTTGAAGGAATTACTGGGCACACCCTATCCTTTGTTGGCGCTCATGGCCGCGGTAATCGCAGCCCTGGCGCGATGGATGCTGCAGACGGGAGGTTCAATTGAACGACAGCCAACGAATCACTGACCTGTACCAGAGAATATTGACCGAAATTTCGAAGGTCATTATCGGCAAGGGAGAAATCGAACGGGCGCTGATGCTTAGCCTTATCGCCGGCGGGCATGTCCTCATTGAAGGTCTGCCTGGTACCGCCAAGACCAAGCTGGCACGTACTTTCGCCGAAACAATCGGCGGCCAATTCAAGAGAATCCAGTTCACACCGGACATGATGCCCGCGGATATCACCGGCTTCTATATATACTCACCGGACGGCGCCTCAAGGTTCGTGGAGGGGCCCATTTTTGCACATGTGGTCCTTGCCGATGAACTGAACCGCACCACACCCCGCACCCAGGCGGCGCTCCTTGAGGCGATGCAGGAGTACCAGGTGACGATTGAGGGAAAACGCTACGAACTGGTGAAACCGTTCATGGTCATCGCCACCCAGGTGCCGACCGGCGCAGAAGGCACTTATCCGCTGACCGATGTCCAGGTTGACCGCTTTCTACTCATGGTCAAGAGCGAATACCCCAGCAAAGATGAAGAAAAACGCATTATCAGTGAAATCGACAGGATAGACGAACCCAACGTGAAGGTAGTAACGGAACTTGGCGAGATATTGCAACTGCAAACGCTTACAAAGCAGGTTCACGTTTCTCCGGACCTGGTGGAGTACACGACCTCCCTGATCTCGTCCGTACGCACCGACCCGGATGTCGCCTGGGGACCCAGCGTCCGGGCGAGTATTGCCCTGTACAAATGCTCCCGCGTCCTTGCATTGCTGGACGGGCGTGACTATGTAATTCCCGATGATATCAAAACGCTGGCTTTTAACGCTATCGAGCACCGGGTGCGGGTCAAACCGGAATCAGAGATGGACGATATCACCCCGCACGCTGTCATTGACCGCGCGCTGAACAAGGTCCCCGTGCCCAGGTTGAATGTATGAGACTGGCGCGCTTCCTGACAACACCCCTGCTCAGGATTTACGTAACTGCCAGTCTTGTTGCCGCGGCAGTGCTTTCTCCCCCGGCTCTCGCCTTCATTCCGGCTCTACTGACCGCCGCCTACCTGTTTTTCTGGTGGCATCCGTTGCATGCGGCGACGAACCTGATAGCTGACTACTCCGCCTTCATCACCATCCCCGTCCTGCTATCACAGGCGGTGCCGCCGCAACTGGCATGGCTATTCAGCCTGCCCCTGCTTGTCCTCTTAACCAGTGACCTGCAAACAGCCGCCGAAGGTGCGTCAAGGGAACTGACGACGCGGCGGCGGATTGCCACACGGACAGGGGTGGCTCTCTCACTGATGGCTTTTCTGGGCATTCTTGTCAGCCTCCTCCTCGGCTCCCTGGCTTTAATGTTCACCTCACTGATTGCCGTTATTTACCTCGGCACCCTGTTTTACATAGTCCTGCGCAAAATGCCCTTGAAGCCTCTTGAGGAGACCGCCATCGACCAGAGAGTAATAGCCGGGTCCCGCGCCGAAATTTCTATAACCCTGGCGGTAAAAGACAACCCCGGTGGCTTCGCATTCCTGGAATCGCCGCATCCGTGGCTGAAACTCAGGCAGGACGTCCTCTCTCTGGGGAAGGAGAAGTCACTGGATTTTGGTATGGTGTTTACACCACCCCTTTCGGGCCCTTCCACTCTCACGGTGACCGGCTACGCCGTTGACCGCTGGGGATTGACCTGGACCCGGTTTACCATGGAGCCAGTACGTCTGCACGTTATTCCCCGGGCGCGCTATGCGTCATGGCTGGCGAAGCGCTATCTGGCCGAAGCCCGCGCCGGCACATTGCCCCTCCTTTCCAACGTAGGCAGTGTACGGACGCTATATGGTCTGCGCTCTGGCATTGAATACTACGGAAGCCAGCTTTACCAGCCGGGAGATAGCCTGAAGAACATCGATTGGAAACATTCCATCAAGTACAACAAGCTCATCAGCAAGGAGTTCGCTGAACTGCGGGGGCAGCCGGCGATACTTCTGGTCAACCTGGCAGTAGCCGACGCCGAAGAAGCGGACAAGCAGTCCTACAACATCGTCATGGCGGCACTCTCGCTGGCGCGCGAGCAGATTCCTACCGCGCTGGCGGTATACGACCAGGAAGTGGTGCGGCTCGTGACACCACCCCTGCAACCGCAGGTACTGGTGGCGCGGGCGCTGGATGTGACCGGAGATGTGAAGATGATAGGCAAACCCACGCGCTACCTCCAGCCCGCCGATGTGGTCCGCCTGCGTGCCAATATACGCCGCCTCCAGTCGGTGGAAAGCGACCCGGCGCGGGCGCTGGCGCGCCTTCTCGAGCTGGAGTACCAGAGTCTGAAAGCAACCGCCGTGGGACATCCGGTCGCGAAGGCGCTTATCGCCGCTTTTGACAAGACCGGCGACCAGGCGAGCGTGGTGGTGGTCTCGCCGCTTAACCATGACGCGGAAGCCATCATGTTCTCCGCTGTGGTCTACGAGAGAAAGGGCAACGCCGTCTTGGTGGTGTAAAGAATGCTGGTCTTCGGGCACGTAGGATTGACCTTGGGTGCGGCCGCGGCGGTGGACTGCATGTACACAACGGTCAGGAAGACTATCGAACGGCCAAATGCCCCAGGTCTGACCCGCCCTCCCTTCCTTGCCATCTTGCCGAAACGCGTGGACCTCCGCATTTTGCTCGCCGGTTCGCTCCTGCCCGATGCAATCGATAAGCCGCTGGGAATATACATCCTGGGCAATACCATCGGGAATGGGCGCATTTTCAGTCACTCCCTGCTTTTCCTGTTTTTGTGCATAATAATCGGGGCGCTGGTCTTCTGGCGCTGGCGGCGCACCTGGGGACTGGTGCTAGCTTTCGGGACATTTACCCACCTCGTCTTTGATTCGATGTGGACCAGCACGCAGGCGCTGTACTGGCCTTTTACTGGCGCCACCTTTCCGAAGGATAACACATCGCATTGGCTGGAAGACGTCGCACACAACCTGGTCACCAAGTC
>Ga0315282_10015080_pt1 | contig 11441 bp, 9 predicted proteins | sample YL17G07_20_MG_FD_203693 | JGI IMG/M metagenome (GOLD analysis project Ga0315282, IMG submission 203693) | Sediment microbial communities from Yellowstone Lake, YNP, Wyoming, USA - YL17G07_20 | ecosystem: Environmental > Aquatic > Freshwater > Lake > Sediment | place: USA: Wyoming | collected...
GTGTCTTATTTCGCCTCTGGCTACCTTGGCTGCGACATTAAAGATTTCCTCAAGCCTGTTTAGCGTGTTCTCTCGAAGCCTCTTAGACTCTGCCTCAACTTCCTTTCTGATCTCTTCGAGGCGTCTTAAAACGAATCTATTGACTGAAACCTTAACCAATAGATGTACCCTACCCCTACCCTACCTTTTCTACACGGGTCATTGACCAAGAATGATAATTTAGGTGTTTTCAGACTTTAACAGTTCGGTTATTGCTTGTTGTGTTGCCTTTCTTATGGCTTGTTAGGTGTTGTGTTTTGGTTTCCATCCTAGGGTTTTGAGTTTGGTTGTTTTTCTGTTGTTGTCTGTGGAGTTATAGCCCTCTTATAAATAGATTGAACTTAAGCTTGGAGTTTTTGTATGGGTTTCGCTAGGTGGATTGCTTCTGGGTTTTTGTCTTCTTTTACTTTGGTTTCTATCCATTTGTAGGTTTTTTGTTAGGCCTTCTTCGAGTGTGGTTTGGGGTTTCCAGTTTAGGATTTTTTTGACTAGTGTGAGGTCGGCGTTTCTGCCTCTTACTCCTTGGGGTGCTGTTGGGTCGTATGTTTTTGTTATGTTTTTTCCTGATATTTTGATTATTATGTTGACTAGTTCGTCTATAGTTACTAGTCTGTCTGAGCCTATGTTTATTGGTTTGTTGTAGTCTGATTCCATGAGCTTTATTGTTGCTTCTACTGCGTCGTCTATGTAGCAGTAGCTGCGGGTTTGTTTGCCGTCTCCCCAGATTGTTATTTCGCCTGGGTTTGATGCTTCGGCTACTTTTCTGCATAGTGCTGCTGGGGATTTTTCTCTTCCACCTTTGTATGTTCCTTCTGGTCCGTATACATTGTGGTAGCGGAGTATGCGGATGTCCATGTCTTATCATATTGCGCGCGCTAGTGTCCGAGTCCTATGGCTTTAAACATCATTTTTTGGGTGAATTCTTCTGGGTTGTAGATTCTTCTGCCGTCTATGAGTATGGGTTGTTTCATGTTTCTGGTGAAGTCTTCTGGCTTGAGTTTTTTGAATTCGTTCCATTCTGTTACGATTATGCAGCAGTCGGCATTTTTGAGACAGTCGATGGTTGAAGGGGTGTAATTAACAAACGCTTCTAACAAAATAATCTTAGAGACGAGTTTAAATTTGGGGAAAAAGATCACAATAAAATCTTGGATTTGTTTTGTTAAGGAAAGTATAGACATCGGCCAGAGGCTTCTTATTGGATACAACAAATCTCAAACCATCGAGTGTTCCTCTCCAAAATGCCTGCAGCATTCGAAGTTTGAGCTCAGCAATACAAGCAACAGAGTAGTAAACAATGTACGTGGGCAAGAAAAGGGTCAGAAATAAGCCAAAGTTAGGCATAGATGCATGCTTTTTCATAAAAATAATTCGATTTCTCCCTATGAGAAAGGCCATAAAAGGATTTTTCATTCCGAGTTTTTCAGTCAATAGGGAAAATTGTTTCACTTTATGCCATACTTTTGCCTTAGGTGCTAATACTATTCTATGTCCAGCTTCCAAAATTTTTAGACAGAAGTCAGCGTCACAATATACCATGAATATTTCAGGATCATACCCGCCGATTGCGCAGGTTATCTGACTTCGAACCATTAAAGCTGTAGGATGTTGTTGCACGTCAGTAACCGTATCGAATTTTCCGCAATCGATCGTGTCTTGTCCAATAAAATGAGTTCTGCCAGTCGTCATTGCAACGTAGCTACCTGCGCTCCACAATCTCTTGGGATCATTGAAGTAGTATATTCTAGGGCCACATCCCCCAATCCCTTCGTCGCTGTCCATGATGGCTACTGACTCACTCAACATTCTCGGTGAAATTTCCGTATCTTGATCCAAAAAAAGTATCAGCGAACCCCGAGAATGCCTAATACCAAGGTTGTAACCTCCTGTTCGCCCCAAATTCACGTCACTCTTGATTATTCGAACGGTCGGAAAAATTCTACTTACTTCTTCTACGGTGTTGTCAGAAGAAGCATTGTCAACAAGGAGAAGTTCGTAATCCTTAAAATCTGAGGCTTTTATAGAAGAAATGCAATCCAGCACATATTGTTTGCTGTTATAAGAAAGCACGATAATGCTTACTTTGGGCATTTTGAAAAGAGATTTCCTAAACGTAATCGGTCAACCTGCCCTGGTAGAATTGAATCGTTTTCTCAATACCCTCCTCTAAACCCATTTTAGGGTGCCAACCGACTATGTTTGCCAACTTTGTGTAGTTCACCCTAAACCTAGTTACGTCAGCACGACTCTGAAACTTGGGAAACTCGACATACTTAATGGTCCCACGCCCATAAGTTTTAACGACTAGATTGGCCAATTGGGTGATGCTTACCTCTTCTCCTGAACCAACCAAAAACACTTCGCCTATTGCGTTCCTTTCAACAGACAAAGCGACTAGCGCGTCGATCAAATCATCTACAAAAATAGGATCTCTGGTCTGGCTGCCACTACCAAATACTAGCACGGGTTTGCCTGTCATGACATTGCCAATAAACAAATTGATGATGCCATAGTTGGGATTTCGCAGTTGCCCCCTAGGCCCATAGACATTGCTCGGGCGAGCAATAACTACTGGAAGACCATATAAATCCTTATAAAGTAAACACGCTTGTTCCGCCGCCAATTTGTTCGCCGCATAAACATCCTTGGGCTTGGTTGGATGTTTTTCGTCAACGGGCAGATACTGGGGTTCACCTACTACCGCTCTTGAACTAGTGAAAACTAGTCTTTCCAATGCTTCATTTTTTCTGCATGCTTCAAGAATGTTAAGCGTTGCAGAATAGTTGATTTCACAGTCGAGAATGGGGTTTTCCATTGCAAGAACCCTGTTAGTCTGAGCGGCAAGATGAAAAACTATTTGAGCGCCCTTGACAAGGTCTATGGTTTCAGCTCCGCGTACATCTTGTTTTTCAAATGACACTTTATTGAGAATAGAAGAAATGTTTGCAATGTTTGCGCCTGAACCTTCAAGGTTTGAGTCTACAATTGTAACTTTTGCGCCTTCGTTCAAGAGTTTGTGCGAAAGGTTGCTTCCAATGAAGCCGAGTCCACCCGTTACCAATACGGATTTGTCTTTCATCTGGTTTTTGTCAGTCATGTTGAACACTTTTCCTTATGAGTGTAAACTAGTTCACCTTTAGAATGCTTTTTTTGTATCTGCGAAATAGGGAGTTGAGCCTAACTTTAATCCAATCAGAGTTTATCGCGAACGAGAAGACAGCCAACAGGGCAATAGCAATAGTGATTGCTGCACCGAAGTTCAATGCATCCTGAGCTTTTTGATGAATTGAAATTGAGTAGTTTCCAGCTTCTTCCACCTTCCAACCGTTAGCGTATGAGGCTATGTTTTCGTGTGGATAATCAACCGAGTTGCTACTGTTAGTGGTCATAATCCAACCAGATGAGTATGACTGCAACAGAGCCAATTCAAAAGGTCCATTTGCATTAACGTTAATTTTGAAGTCTACTGGGGAAACTCTTGAATAACTCAAAATGCTTGCATTGCCTGATACAATCGCTGCTAGACCTTGCTTTACGCCTTCAAGTTTTTGCCCAGAAGGCTCGCCAAATTGAACTGCGGCTGGAGTGATTTCCTCTATTGCAATGCTTCCTTTGTTCTCCGCAATTCCGATGATTGCGTGCTCATTCGGGGGGAGCACTAAAGGAAAACTTACATCTTTAGTATCCATCCCCATCCAACCTGAATCCCACCATGCTCCAAATACGTAGGCTCCAGGCGCATTCAATCTTATGTTGTTAATTAAGAGGGGATGCGAACCTGTCTTCACATACAGAAGAGTCGCATTAAACGCATTTAGAGCCTCGCCTGCATAAGAAGGAAAGGTGTAAGGGCATTCTGCTCTCGTTTTAAATGAAATCGTGATGTTAGACATCGAACCATCTGTCCTGACGATTGGTTGCCAATCGTCAAAAGAGTAGGAGTAAATCTTGGCGGTGGAGAGAGCTGCCCAACCTTGAACGTTGCTCAGTATAGTGGGGGTGATGTTAACTGATGTTTCAGGGACAATTGAGTTAAACAATGTGATACTGTCGTCACGCCACAAAGTGTTTTCGAACACCGTAAGGTTGCCAAAGCTAGCTACTAAACGCAGATTTGGTTCACTGGCTAGAAGGTTATTGAGTTGCTCTGCCGACGAAGGAACCATTGTTCGGGTCATTTCAATCATGCGCCAGTCCGTATCATTGTGAACCACCACAAATCTCACATTTATTGCCGTGAGCACTCTCGCAAAGTCGGGCATTAGTCCGAATTTCAAGTTACTTACGAGAAGCGAACTAACATTATCCGTTTGGGTCCACAAAACCGGTCTATCCAATATCCAAGGATCAGGGTTTAATCCGTAATAGCCTTGATTCCACTTCAGGAAATAGTAGCCATCGGTTGACATTGGCAATGAAAGCACGAAATAATCCTCAGGGAATGAACTCATCCAGTCAGACAATTGGTTGTAGTATTGTGGTATCTCAATTCGAGCAGACGGAAATATGCTACCTGCTGATCGAATAACGCTGCCGTCAAAAAAAGGGAAGTTTAGGACTGGTACAATGAGAAGGATCATTAGAAATGATAGCAATTTTGGGATGGGTAAACCGCGAAAAGAGAACCTTCGCCACGCAAATAGCTTATCCAAACAAAGCCCTGCGGTCAAAGAAACAGCCAAAGCGAGGTATAAGCCGAACCTAGGAAAAGTAATAAAGAAGAGATTAATCAACCCCGTGTTCAACAATATTGCATTGAATACTTTGCCAATGGGTGTATAGTTTCCAGTGCATGTTGCGACACCAAACACTAATAGGAGTACAGAAAGCAAAGCGCTTCGATTTTTTCTGTAGAGAATGAGACCAGCCACCAGCAACAAGGGGTATAGCAGGCTAACCAGATAAAGAAAAGACGACTCCATAGCGGCGCCCCAAGAATAGTACGGGTCGCCATTGACATTAGCGTTTATGAGAAAAAAACCAGTGAGGCGAACAGAATTTAGCAAGGAAACACTGTTTTGATCAACAACGCTCATAAGGTCAGCCTTGCTGACAACAGCGGAATTTGCAAGATTTATTTCGCCCTGAAGATCAGCGAAGAGAAGTGGGAGAATCCAAAACGCATTAAGTAGCAACCATAGAAGACCAATTTTGATCGAGAAAGCAAAGCTTTTCATTACTGCCTTCAATTCCATATGTTGAAACTGGTACATAATTATTAAAAGCGCTACTGATATCCAAGTGTAGACTGCGAATGTAGGATTGCCAAAAGCCGCTGAAGACGTAACCGTCCAAACAAGAGCCACTAGAGAAGCTTGTTTGAAGCTTGTTTTTCCATCATCTAGTCTATTGATGAACAGCCCCATAATCAAAGGTAGGAAAGCATACACGTAGTCGAACGCCGAAAAATAGCTCCATATAAAGACCAAAGAAAAAGTATTCATCATGTACACGAGGGCCGCAGACAATGCCCCAAAAGAGCCACCTGTATTTCGTGTTATCTTCTGATAGAAATAGTACATTGATATTCCAGAGCCAAAAAAAAGGACATAGAAAAGGAAACTCTCAATGACAACTTGAGCGAGTCCCATGCTCTGTAGTAAATAGATGAATCCATAATAAGGAACTGCACCTTGCACTAGTCTGGAACTTTGCTGACCTAAAGGACTTATAAACGAATCCCATGCGTAAAAGAAATGGACGAAATTTTTCCAACCGAGAGGCAAAAAATTCAGATCTTGATAGGAAATGACCATTCCTTTGAACCATGTAACGCTCACAGTTGCCACAGAGGCCAGAATTAGGAGTGCAAAGATATCGGTCCTTTTCATACTATTTCGAAGCCCCACCGACTTTGCCAAGGACATATTAGTCTCAACACTTGATATCACGCTCATCAGAATGGTTGAAATCTGATGTGTGACGATCCAGAGCAAAGGGACTCCATCGTCTCCAAAAGGCATTTTCATCCAGAAATGACAGATTGTTCTCATGAAGCCATATTTTCTGATTTTCTTGAGTACAAGCTATTTTTTGACCCAGTAGGATTATATTCGATGGAATGTGAGTGGCCACGAAGAGTACCCTCAGCCCAACGTAGTCGATCATTTGAATAACGCTCTCCGTAATAAAAACATGATGATGCAAGCAACTATTATTAAAATTGTTCCTTGATCTCCTAACAAAATTCTCAAAGGTTCCTGCTTCTGGATCCATTGACAAGTCATGCAGACTAAGTATTTCTGCCAGATGACTTTGATCATACTCATCTATTTCATTTTCGTAATCTTGTAACCGGTCTATTATGGTCAAAAGTGCCTTGCTTATGCGGTATGACAAGTAGCAAAACACCTCCATCTTTCAATACTCTCTTCCATTCGAAGAGGGCGCACAAACCTAAGAAGCAGAGGTATTTCGACGTTTTCCAAAATGGTAATTTATTATCCTATAAATGAATGGTACATTCGTCGCAATTTCAAAGTTTACTTTAGATCACACTTTTGTGGGAAAAAGGGATTAGAAATTGGTGGTCCCGACCTTTCTGAAATCGAATTTTTTTCATGCTGCTCGGCGGCTGGCACATGCAGTGAAAGAACACTGTGTTTTTCATACTTAGGCGATAGAACATGATGAAAAGAGTGCGCGAAGAGGATTAGCAACATGTTCAAGAACGTGAGAAGAAATAATACAATCATATCTTTCACTCTGAATACCTTTCAAATTTGTAGCTTCACGTATGAATTGACGACCTAATTTATTTCTTTTATACCTAAATGTTAATCCCTCGTTTATCCAGCCTTCCCAAACAGTCTTGCTAGAGAAATTAACATTATCAAGACTCTTCGTTATCTCATATATAGGCAAAATTGATTTCGATGAAAAAATGGAACTGGACGTTGTCCTTGCTTGATGTTGGTTTGGTCTTTAGAAACGATTCGATCGATCGCCACAACGATTAATGTCAGGATATCGATTCTTTCCATCTACTCTAACGTCTCCACGACTTTGTTAAATAGATATGTAGCTCTTGTATCCCAATCCCACTCTCTTGCCCAGTCAAGTGCATCGTTGCTCATCTCTCTATAAAGTTCTTCATTGTTCAGTAGTCTCAGTATATTCTCGGCGAACTTTTCTAAGTCAAAGCATGGTGTCTTTAACATTCCTTTTGGGTAGTATGTCTTTAGGGCTGGCAGGTCGAAGCTTACGCCTGGAAGTCCACATGCCATAGCCTCACACGCAGCCATTCCCCCACTATCGTATATCGCTGGGTGAACTACAATTTTGCTCTCTTTGAATATCTTAATTTTCTCGACGCCGTCCTTGAAACCAAAAAGAAAAACATTGTTCTCTAAACCATACTTCTTTATCTTGGCTTTAACCTCACCTTCAAGTTCACCAACACCAATCACAGCCAACTTAGCATCTTTCTTCCTTTCACAAACATACTTCCACATATCTATGAGCTTTAAGACACCCTTTTGAGGATGAAACCTCCCTATAAAAACAGCGTCAAACCTCTTCTTTTTAGGCTCAGGGATTAAAGATGGTGTTTTAAAGTCAACGCCACCTCGGACGGCTACAACCTTATCAGGTGTGAATCTCTTATTATCTATGAACCTCCATCTATCCAATTCGTTTGTGACCCAAACCATGTCAGCATACTTTCTTATAATCGCTCTAGCGAATAACTGGGATGTGTAGTATAAAAATCCATTTAACCTTCTAATGCCCCTATAAGGTGACTCTTTACTGAAAGGGTTGGGTGCGAATAGGAAAAACGTCGCAATCCACTTGGCATTTCTAAATCGTTTTTTCATCATCCAGGCCGGTATAGAATCAGGCAAAAAGTCTGAAGCTGAATAAATTATAGCCTTATCAGGCACTTTCGAAATTGACAATGCAGCGATAACACCTCCAAGGAGTGATGAAAATTCAAATAGCAACAAATGTATTAGAGATGGTTTCTTAAATGTAAAATGTGAAGTGATGATAAAATTTACGCCTTCCGTGATATATCTTCTATACATTGATAGCCCGCTCTTACCCGTAAATATATTTATTAAATCAACCCGCTTTGCCCATCTTCTGATACATTCAATTGCTATTCTGTCTCCACCACTTAACCTCGGCTGATCTATCCCACTACCAGTTTCATTAGCTACAATGTAAAGGGTAATTTGGGTCATTTACATCACATCAAGTATCTATCATTTACTTCTTGAACTCTAATTCTCACGATTACAAGAATCGAGTAATCCAGTTACAAACTCACAAGCCTTCATGAATAGCATTCCCGATGTATAATCGAATCTTTTGCTAATCTTCTCCAATTTCTCACGAAAGCCGATCTTATCAGCTTCAATTGCTACTTTGCCTCTTTGGATGCTTCATTTGGTAACACCAATCACCTTAGGAGCACTGCTAGCTGGAGGCTCGTCAACCCAAAATGGCAGCTTTCATAATACTTTCACAGCCTCGTGTTCTCTATGATTTGCTTTACACGAGTTTTATAGGCGTGTTCTTTATACGCTCTTTCCATACTTCCCAGCGCAATTTCCTCTCTTTCATCCTAAGCATACAAGTTTCAACTAGGGGCGGAGGTTTAAGAGTCTTTTCAAACCTTCTCTTATGGAAGTATATTGTTTAAAGCCGTATTCTTTCTTTGCTTTGGTAAGATCAGCGACGTTCCTTATCGGTGGGAATGTATCGTTATCGAAGACAAAATCAACTTTCCTGTTCATGAGGTCAGCTATCAGGTAACATAATTCTCTTAAAGAGATTTCTTCTTCCGATCCAAAATTGACTACATCAAAAATTTTTGTCTGAAGCTCAATAGCGTTTAACAGATTGTCAACAAAATCTTTAACAAAAAGGAAGCTAACTATTCGATTCCCAGGTCCGCTCAGCTTTATTCGGGTAGAGCCTTTTTTTATCTCCCTAATTAAGAAGGGTATAAGTCTTATTCTTTCATCATCAATTATGTCCCTTGGCCCAAAGATGTTTAGAGGTCTTATAATGAGAATTTTTGTTCCAAAACGCTGTGAATGAAACCTGCATATTATTTCGGTGAATATCTTAGACCATGAGTAAGCATATGACGCATCTACCGGTGGAAAGGCGTAATCTGCAGTTTCTTTAGTTTCGCTTTCTAAAACATTACTTGAATAGTATATTGCAGCTGAACTGATTTGTATGTACTGCTCAACTTTCTCATTTAAGGCGGAAAGAATATTTAAAGCGATCAAAACATTATCATGGAATATCTTAAAGGGATACTTCGCTTTAAATTTTGAACCCCCATCCACAGCTGCGGCGTTAATTATTATGTCTTGTCCAGCCACAGCCTTTTCACAAGCCTTGGCGTCTAGTAAGTCGGCTTCAAGAACCTTTATTTTATAGAGGACAAAACGTAAGTTTTCTAAATGTTCATCATCTTTTTTCCTAACAACAGCTGTAACAATGGCATCACGTCTTACCAGTTCCTCAACAATATGGCTTCCAATAAAGCCGCTTCCTCCGAATACTGCTACTTTCTTACGGTTCCAGAAATTCTTCGTTTCTCTCACCTGATTTTTTAAAAATAAAGTTAAGTGATGTAGCCCTTATGTCAACTAACGTCGCCAACATACCAGCAAAGCCCGCAAGATATTCTACTGCTCGCATAAAGATAACGCCTAAACCGTGAATTGGATCTTTAATGAAAAATCTCCAGTTTCTAATAAATGCAAGTCTTACTGGAAAATAGGAAACGACCGCCTTTTCTCTCCTCTTTTTAAAATATTTTAAAACGTCTTTCCCGTACATAAAACGTTTTCTCGCTAACTTTGAAAGGGATAGCCTACCTTCATTATGCATAACTAAGCTCTTAACTCGCCCAATTTTGTACCCATTTTCCAAAAGTTTCTGGTGAAGATCCCAGTCATCGCCACCCCCTCCTATTTTCTCGTCAAGACCCCCTACGGCGTCCCAAACTGATCTTTTAAGAAACCTAGGTGCCTCTACCGTGTCGTCACCCAAGTAACACCTTCTTTCAATTTTCTTACAATTTGCCCAAAATCCCTCACCAAAAGAATCCTCTGGAATAATAATGGCATCGTATCCTTCTTTTATCTTCTTAACGCAGTCCGAAACTACAGTAGGTGTGAATATCATATCTGCGTCCAAATAGTATACCAATTCCCCGCTGGAAATTTTAACACCATAATTTCGTTGGTATGTAGCCGTAAAATGTCCCTTTGGCACTTCTTCTAAATCTAATATAACCACCATGCCGGTATATTTTTTAGCGAGCTCTATAGTTTTATCTGAACTTCCACCGTCTATAACTATGATCTCTATCTTACCATAAGTCTGTTTTTTCACACTTTCTAAACATCGTTCGATAGTCTCAGCGTTGTTCCTTGTAGGTATTATTATTGATACTAACATTTTCCATTAACCAACATTAAAATTGAACATGTTCATATTTCCTCGACCTGTAGCCGTAGAACTCGGCTTCATGACCGAGCTTAACTAAGTTCATGTAAACATAGTGCTCCAAATTGTAGTACATGTGGGAACGGCGCGCGCGTAGCTCCAATATTTCTAGCCTTTGATCTTTTGGCGTTAACCAGAACGATTCTTGCTCCATAATTTTCTACAATATCCCTTATTTTATCCGTTGAAAAGCTGTCAACAACAACAATCTCGACGTTTGGATAAGTCTGATTTCTAATAGACCCTAAGCACTTTTCAATCGTTGTTTCCGAATTTTTTGTTGGAATAATTACAGAGACTAACGGATTCTTAGCCATCAATTACATACCGTATAGTCTTCAAGAAGACCTCAGCAGATTCATCCCAACTAAACTGCCTAGAATAATCCAAGGCGTTTCTGCTTAAGCTTTCTCTTAACGCATCATCCTTCAAGACCATAACAATCTTCTCAGCAAGATCCTCAACACTTCCAGCTTCAGCTAACAAGCCCGTTTCATCATTCTTAACGGAATCTCTCAATCCAGCCACATCATAAGCAATACACGGCGTCCCCAGAGCATTTGCCTCAACAACATTTAGTCCAAAACCCTCCCTAACGCTTGGATTAAGCAAAACCCAAGCCCTCTTCACCAACGCCCTCCTTTCCCTATCGGGTAAACTGCCGAAGAACTTCACTCCATCAGTTGCAATCGTTTCCAAATCCTTTCTGAAGTAGCCGTCTCCAATAATCCAAAGCTCAGCCTCTGGAATCTTCTCTTTAACAATCTTAAAGGCCTTAACAGCATGGTCAGGCCTCTTGGCCCTCTTCAATCTCCCAACATAAGCAACAACAGGATAACTTTCCTTCTCTGGAACCCCACTCAAAGGCTTAAAGTTCAATCCTTCAGGAACAACAAAAACTTGCTTAAATCCTAAATCTAGCAAAT
>Ga0315282_10015081_pt1 | contig 11441 bp, 8 predicted proteins | sample YL17G07_20_MG_FD_203693 | JGI IMG/M metagenome (GOLD analysis project Ga0315282, IMG submission 203693) | Sediment microbial communities from Yellowstone Lake, YNP, Wyoming, USA - YL17G07_20 | ecosystem: Environmental > Aquatic > Freshwater > Lake > Sediment | place: USA: Wyoming | collected...
CATTTTCGCCGACTCCGTCTACGGTTTGAAAAGCGTTCTGACATACACGAGGCGCTGCTATGCTTAGGCTGCATTCTCATATGTTGGAGTTTCCTCTCATGAAGGTTTTGTTAGAGTCTCTTAGTAGTTTTGATAGATTAGGTTCACAAAGCGTTTTCGGTCAGGGACGCTTTCTCCAGAACATCTGTAACTGTTCTGTTGTGAAAGCGCTGATTACTGGTGCGGAGAGTTTGGAGGCTGCAAGCGCAAGAGTGTATTTGACAGCACCTGCAATAGGGAACTTTCCCCGATGATACGGGGTTACACTCTTCTCCTTCCAAGGGTCGCGGTATTTCGCTTTCTTGAGAAACTTGAACTTGAAAAGATAGGCTAACAGGTCGTATGTGTTCAGGTAGTGGGTGAAGCGTCTTTCCTTTATCAGGTAAAATCCACAGTTCTCCAGCAGCACTTTCAGCGATGTTCTCGTGAAGTATGCGATGTGCTCTGGAGGCGTGAAATGTGTATAATGTGACCCCTCAACGGTGCATATCAATCCGCCGAAGTTGGGTGTGGCGATATAGAGTAATCCGTCCTCTTTCAGGTGCTCTCTAATCTCACGAACAACCTCTTGCGGGCTCCGCAGGTGCTCAACCACGTGGTTGAGAATAATAACATCAAAAAGAGCGCCCTCAAACGAGGAAGAAGATAGAGGTCCGACAAATACGCTGTGCCCTTTTTTGGTGGTTTCGGCTGCGCGGGCAGTATCAGGTTCTACTCCGAAAGTTTGAAAGCCGTATTTTCTGGCAACGTCTAAATAGTGTCCGAACCCGCAGCCGACATCAAGGAGTTTTACCGCTTTCGGGCGCATCACTCTGATAGTGCGGATAACGCTTTCCCTCTCGGGAAGATTGATAGTGTCACAGACAGCAGTAGGATGATGACACTCTCGGTAAAATTGAAGAACCTCATCCGCGGATGGAAGCGGCTCTGGCCAACGAAACCCGCAGACGCGGCATCTGATAATCTGGTATCGTCCCAACTCAAACGCGCGCGCGATGCGCGAAGAGCAGCATATAATACATCTGCTTCTGCTTTCAGACATCCCTTCTCCAGTATGTCTGCAGATGTTCTCCTCCGAGAGCGTTTATCGGGCGCGTAATAAGTTTGGAACTCACAAGCGCGAGACCATATATTGCGGTTCTGAGGAGGCGAAACTTTCCCTCCACAAAATGCTTCAGAGTCTTCTGCTGTCTCGGGTCTCTGTATTTTGCCTTTTTGAGGAACTTGAGTCGCAGGAAATATGATAGGGAATCCTTTGTGTGAAGGTAGGATGACGTGAATGTTGTGTGCCGGATAAGAGAGAATCCGCAGTTTTCAAGCAGATGCTTGAGCGAGTGCAAAGTGAAATAAGCGATGTGCACCGGAGGCGAGAAAGACCTGGAGTGCGAGCCCTCTATGGCGCAAATCATCCCCCCGAAGTTGGGCGTGGCGATATAAAGAAGTCCGTTCTCTCTCAGACGCTCTCTTACAGAACGCAGAAGTTGTTCGGGATTGAGTAAGTGCTCAATAATGTGGCTGAGAATCACGACATCAAATTGAACTCCCTCAAATGTGGAAGGTGATAGAACGCCGACCTGGATATTGTGCCCCTTTTTGGCTGCCTCTGCGGCGCGGCGTGAGTTCAGTTCAACTCCGAATGTGCAAAAACCGTATCTTCTGGCTACGTCAAGAATCTCGCCGAGTCCGCAGCCGACATCCAGAAGGTTCCCCGGCGCGGGATGCAGTCTGCTTATAGCGCGAACAGCGTTCTCTCTTTCAGGTCTGAACGCTTCGCGGATTGCCTCTGCGTCAGGGCTGTCAACGCAGTCTTCATAGAGTTCCTGATAGAGTTGAGATAGTTCTTCTTCAGAAGGGAGCGGTTCTGGCCAGCCAAATCCGCATCCGCGGCATTTGATAATATCGTATGGACCAAGAGAGAAGAGAAGCATCAGGTGAGATGAGCCGCATACGCGGCATCGGTTTCTGCTTTTCAGCATCTTTTCCGGACTTTATCCTTCTTTCGGCTATTGGCTTTCACCACCACGCCTTCCGGCGTGGTGCTTCTTTTCTCATCCCTCACTACTCACTTCTCGCTACTAAATCATGGCGCTTGCTGCTGAACAGTTGCGTCTGTGTCCACCGGGACAGCGTTCGTGTCAGTTACAGTCGCTGATGTATCTGTCACTATCGCCTTCGTATCCGTTACAGTGCAGTTTGTGTCAACAGGAACAGCATCAGTATCTATCATCTGCGCGCCACTTTTCGGGTTGAATGTAATTGTCCCATCACTCCTCAGTTTGAGAAGCCAGAAATCACTTTTAGCAGCGCCAAAAGAATATGTCCCTCCTCCCACAATATATCCGCCATCGGTTGTCTGCTGGACTGAATGTGCATCGTCGCCGTATGCGCCGCCATATCTCTTCTGCCAGGATATTGTGCCGTCGCTTTTCAGTTTGAGAACCCAGAAATCATCGTCACGGGCGCCAAAAGAACATGTGTATCCTGCCACAATATATCCGCCATCGCTTGTCTGCTGGATTGAAGTTGCATAGTCCCAAACTGTACCGCCGTATGTCTTCTGCCAGGCTACTGTCCCATTACTGTTCAGTTTGAGAACCCAGAGATCATAACCACCAGCGGCAACAGAGTAGCCTGCCACAATATATCCACCATCCCTTGTCTGCTGGACTGAGGACGCAAGGTCATCTATTGTGTCGCTGTATCTCTTCTGCCAAGATATTGTGCCATCGCTTTCCAGTTTGAGAACCCAGAAGTCATCGTAGCCACCAGCGCCAAAAGACGCTGTATATCCTGCCACAATATATCCGCCATCCCTTGTCTGCTGGATTGAACACGCTCTATCATCGCCTGTGCCGCCGTAAGTTTTCTGCCAGCATACTGTGCCCTCGCTGTTCAGTTTGAGAACCCAGAAGTCCGGGACCATCAGCGCCAAAAGACTCTGTGTCTCCTGCCACAATATATCCACCATCGCTTGTCTGCTGGATTGACTTTGCCTGGCCCTCACCATCATCGCCGTATGACTTCTGCCACGATACTGTCCCATCGCTTTTCAGTTTGAGAACCCAGAAATCGCCCCAGCCGGCGCCAAAAGACCGTGTGGATCCTGCCACAATGTATCCGCCATCCCTTGTCTGCTGAATTGAGTGCGCATGGTCATCCCTTGTGCCGCCGTATGTCTTCTGCCAGGATACTGCCCCTTCACTGTTTAGTTTGAGAACCCAGAAATCATCGTTGCCAGCGCCAAAAGAACTGTTGTATCCTGCTACAATATACCCGCCATCGCTTGTCTGCTGGATTGAGGGCGCATAGTCATCCCTTGTGCCGCCGTATGTCTTCTGCCAGGATATTGTGCCATCGCTGTTGAGTTTGAGAACCCAGAAATCCCAACTACTAGCGCCAAAGGAATATGTCTCTCCTGGAACAATATATCCGCCATCGCTCGTCTGCTGGGTTGAATATGCCCAGTCACCGACTGCACCGCCGTATGATTTCGCCCAACTAACTTCTGCTGGTATTGCTCTGTGCTTGATGAGTCCGCAGCCGAGCAATAAAAAAACAGGCAGAAAGACTACTATTAGAGCAAACAGCGGTTTATGCATTTTCTGACTCCTTTCTCCAGTGAGCATTATTATTATGAGGGCAAGGGGAAGTGCGAATCAAGCATAATTTCTTGGCGGCGGAAAAAGAGAAGAGTGGTTAGATTACTTCTCCTGCTTTGGACCTGACCGGGCATCGGTGAAGAGGGTTTCAGTTTCTGGAAATATCTTCTGGATGGAGGAGGCGCTAATATGGAGGAGTCCCTCTTTTCCCTCAAGCGCGGCGAAGACGAGTTCTTTCTGGTCAGGCACAGGCGCGCCAGCGGTCAAATTGCAAATCTTTCCGTCTTTTGTCGCAATCGTTATTGACTTTTCCGGTTTTTCCAGCCCGGTCTCGGCTGGCGGCAGAGGAGAGACCACATCCACAGCGGAGAGGTTTGAGAGAGCGTCAAGAAGCGCTGAGACCGCTTCCTGTTTCACCGCTTTGCTTTCGCCCGAGGCGACCCATTCACCTTTATCGTTTCGCTCAAATAAGACCTCTTTTCCGGCGGTTCTAAGAGTCAGTTTCTGGACTGAATAGGGAGTGAATTCAAAAAGTTTCATAATGAGAATTTCGCTGACAGGCTTGGAAAGCGGTTCCACCGCTCTTTCGGGGATTAGAAATACGAGAGGCGAATCCGCCGTCTGCGCGAGGTAACCTTTTTCCGTTTTCTTTCCGACGGAGAGAGTCAGTTCTTTTGCGCCTGTGAGTTTGAGCGCGAGAATGTAGTCTGGCGAGTCCAGTCCCGACTTCTCTACACTCAAATTATCTGCGACATCAAGAGGAACAGAGTTTATGAGGTAACCAAGAATTTCCTGGACAGGTTGGGTGTTTGCGGAGAACTCGTATCCGAACAGGCTGCATTTGTAAGTGGATTCGTCTTTGCCAGTTTTTCGCAGGTTGAGTTCCTGCCCGTTGCGTGAGAGTTTTATGGATTGCACTTTGTTTCTGTCGCATTCAAGAATCTTTACTGCAAAGAGACTTGTTACGGTTGGGAAGACGCTTGTCAGACTTTGCTCCTTGATGGTAAAGATTTCTTCGCGCCCGGGAACTGAAAGGTAGCGCTCTTTTTCGCGCCCGGGGACAGGCGCTCCTGCCAGTAAAGTTTGTTTTGTGCTGTCGGACAGCGTGAGTTCGGCTGCGTAATCAGCGTTAGTAAAATCAGGTTTCTCTTTGAGGTTGACAATGTCATCAGGGGTAGCGGAGTTGAAACGCCGTATAAAGCGGTCAAGCGCTTTTTCGCGCGGTTCAAATGGAATCTGAGGGGAGGTGAGCGACCAGGTTTCGCCAGTTTTTTCAATGACCAGTTTTTTCAGGGGGTCGCAGAGGGTAAGGGCGCGGAGTTTGGCACTGTCACTGACCAGAGGGGGCAGTTCAAAGAGCGATTTCGCGTCGCGGAAGATGCCTTCAGTTGCCCAGTGGGGCCAGTTCCAGATGAGGCGCTCGCCTTTTATCTCTGCAAAACGCTCATCTTTGTTTTCGTCTATCAGTTTACCGATGATAAGCGTCTTTTCAGTTCCGTCCTTGAGTCTCAGCGTTACTGTATAGGTTGGACTCTCAAATCCGCATTCTTTCTCTTTTTTGGGGTCAATAACATCTTCGGCAGCCGCATTCTTCAGTTGTGGGATAATCTGTTCCACTCCGTCTTGCTTTATTCTGAATAGTGCAGGTGTGCTTTCCTGGCTCAAGACCCACTCTGTTTTTGGTTCCGTCTTCTTTTCGCCTTCCTTTTGCACTTCTTGTGATTCCACCTGTTTGCGTTCAAAGACGAGATGGCGACCGGGTGAGGCAAGCGAAATCTTGACCACTTCCTCGTCTTTGAGGTTACGGAAAGGCTGGAAGTCAAGCCATCCTTTAGGGTCTATCTGTATTTCTGTACCCTCTTCTGCTGACTCGTGTATTCTGAGTTCCCGGCGCAGATTTTTGTTTAGCGCGTATATTTTCGGCTGCCCCTGCAGGCGGACAAAGATTCCGGAGCCGTCAGCGCTCTCCTTTCCGAGGAGGAGATGCTGCAGAACAGTTGCGCCTGTGCCGTAAAGGATGAGGTGAACAGCCTCGGCGTCGCCGATAGCGAACTCGCCGAAGAGTTCAGCGTTCTCTGCGCGCATTTCGGCGCTCGCGTCTCTTATCTCCTCCAGAAGAGTTTTTATTTGCTGTTCCTGCGCAGGCGCATCAAACCTGGTTCGCACGACCCAGGCGCCATTTTTCTTCTCCAGTTCCATAGCCTCTTTTTCGTCAGAGCCGATGTAGAACCTTATCTTCTGGACATCGCCGGTGTCTATGTCTCTGCCCAGACCGACGGATTTCGGCGCCTCCGGCGGTTTCACGGAGAGGAACTTCTGGAGGAGAATAATGCCAATCAGAAAAGCGAGAATCAGTGCGCAAACGATAATGTGTTTTGACTTCATTGTAAAATCCCCTTCTTATTCTTGTCGCTCTTCACTGGCTGGTGGTGCGCAGGCAGCCTCTTTTGCCGCTGATACTGACTTCGCATACGCTCTTCTTCGGCGCGTGCGAACAATAGAACGCAAAGCGCCCATACCCACAAATATCGCTGGCACCAGCCCCATTGTGAAGAACCTGTAAAACAGGCGCGAGCCGGTGGGAATCTCCTGGAAGTAGCGCGCGGTCTGGCTCTTACTGCGAATTGATGTGAGTTCCTCGCCCGCGGCGAGCGCATCAACTGTATTGAGGAGAAAGATTGCGTTCCCGAATACATTGAGGAAACTGTCATTGAACATCTCGGCGCAGCCGATAAGAATCAGTTTTCCCTGCTTTGGCGAAATCGGTGTCTCAGCCGGCTCAGACTCTGATGGGGAATGAGGCGCGCTTTCATCCTTCGGGTATTCAGGACGCGGTCTGCCGGAGAAAACGCTGGGAAATGTGCCCTCAACAAGCACTGAGAGAACCTGCTTCGGCGCCTTCCCCTTCAGAGAAATGTCAAAGTCGGAAGGCACGAGAACCCCTTTCTTGCCGGGAATCGTCCACGAGTCGCTGGAAGAACTCACAAGTATCTGACAGTTAAGTTTATTCTTGTCCAGGTAATCCCTGTTCAGTTTGAGCGCGGTTCCCCAGGGGTAGAAGAGCGCGGGAAGCCTGTCAGTTATTGAGGTATTCTTGTTCATATTTTCTGCGAGCGCAACTATATGAATTGGCAATTTCACAGGCGCGGAAGTGAGCACATTCATATTTCCCATTCGCTCCTGCGCGCTTACTGTGAGAATCTCACAGTTTGTGTCCATAAGAATCTCGTCCGAGACAGTCAGACCATAGTCTCGCAGAATCTCGTTTATGCCGGAGTCAGCGCTGACCGCTTCTACAGAAGACACGCGTCCTCGCGACTGACCGTAACTATACTCGTAGTTCTGAATAGCCATAAGGAGAGAGCAGCCTGATGCGAGGAACCTGTCAATCTCGTAGAGTTGGCGCTGATTCAGTTGTTCAGGCGCAACCACTAAAAGCAGTTTTGCATCCTCCGGAATTGGCTCACTCCTCGTTATATGGGTAGTGGCAATTTCGTAACCGTTCTCCTGAAGGAGTTGCTTTGCCCTCTTGAAGTTGTCAACAGGTGCGGGCACAGGCTGTCCCATCTGCGCCGCCATCCTCCTCGCATTCGGGTCTTTGAAGTGGGGGTCAGGATACTTCTCAGGCGCATAAACAGCGACCTTTACCTTGCTCGGAAGCGTCATCCTGTATATGCGGGAGACCAGTTCGTATTCCAGTGTTCCCAGCATATCGGGGACAACGCGCGGGATTACGTCCTCAGGCTTGTCAAGATACGAAATAGCGACGGCGCAGTAAAACCTTCTGATTTCAAGCGAATCGCGTTCCGGCGTGGTTGCAGAAAACGGGGCAATCCCTCTCTCTTCCAACTTCTTCAGCGCTTCCAGGTCGCTGCCTGGCTCAATCACCTCGTATGTGAAGTTCTTTGAAACGAGCCCAAATTCGCTGAACAAGTCAGTCAATTTGCGCTCCATATCCTTCATAGGAGACGGCATCTTCTCTTTTGGGGAGATGTAGAGGCGCACTTTTACCGGCGCTTTGAGACGCGAAATTATCGCCTTCGCAGACGGCGAAACTGTGTATATCCCGCCTTCTGTCAGGTCAAACCGTCCGAGCCGCATACTGCCTGTGATAGCAGACACGGCAACCGCCACACCGAGAACAAGCGGCACAGACATAGCAAAAAGGTTTTTCGCGTAAAGCCGGATTCTGCTTTCCAGAGTGAATGCGTTCAGAATGAGAAATGCCACAGTGAAAGCGACAAAATAGACTATATCGCCCAAATCAATGACGCCGCGTTCAAATGACGCAAAATGCGCTGTAGCGCTCACGCTCTCTTTCACAGCGCTGCCAAACCCGCTTATCCAGGAGTCTATAAACGGCGCCACATACTCTGTGCCAACCAGATGCAACCCAAAGCAAAGCGATAGTGATAGAACAAACGCGACAATCTGGTCTCTCAAAAGTCCTGAGATGAAGATTCCGACTGACAGGAAAAGCGCGCCGAGAAAAATAGAACCGACATAGCCGCCAATTATGGGTCCGAAGTCAGGCTTGCCGACCGCCGCAATCGTTATCGGGATGACCGCAGTGCTCGCGAGTGCGATAAGATAGAATGCGAAACTCGCCAGAAACTTCCCCATAACAAGCGTTCCGGAACGGACAGGCAGAGAAAGTAGAAGAGACATAGTGGCGCTTCGTCGCTCCTCAGCCCAGAGCCTCATACTCACTGCGGGTATAACGACGGCAAGCGTATAAGGCAGTATCGTAAAGAACTGGCGCATCTCCGCCTGCCTATTCAGAAAGAAAGGCACCATAAAGAGGACGCAGTTTAGCAGGTTGAAAGCGATTATGAAGACATACGCTATCGGCGAATTGAAATACGCCCAGAACTCCCTTCTTGCGACAGAAAAGATAGCCCTCATCTTCTACCTCCGATTGCTACTGTTGGGAACGCATTGTGAGCGCGACAAAAGTCTCTTCCAGAGATGGCTTCTCCTCGGAGAATCTGCGCACAAGCCATCCTTTTTCCTTTATCATACTGGCGATTTGATGCCACGTGCCTGCGCCTGAACCGGGTCGCACTTCAAACGCATTGAATGCGCCCTCTTCGCTGATAAACGAGAACTGAATCTGCTCTCCGATGGCGCTGAGCGCCTCTTCCACCTCGCTTCTTGGCGCTTCCACAGTGAGAAGGATTCTTGGATTCTGAACCACCTTTTCCTGCAACTCTGAGATAGTGCCCTGCGCTGTTATTCTGCCCTCATCTATTATAACGATTCTGTCGCTGATTGCGGACGCCTCCTGCATTATGTGGGTTGAGAATATAATAGTTTTCGCTTTCGCCAAATCACGAATCAGCCTTCTTATTTCAAGTATTTGTAAAGGGTCAAGCCCGGCAGTCGGCTCATCAAATATGAGAACCTCAGGGTCGTGAATCAGTGCTTGCGCGATACCGACTCGCTGCCTGAATCCGCGGGAGAGTTCCAGAATAAGGCTGCGATACACCTCCTTTATTTTGCAGGACTGAACCACCCAGTCTATCCGCTCGCGCAGTTTCGCACCCGCAAGAGCGCGCCCTCTGCCGACAAACTCCAGATACTCTCCAACCTCCATATCAGGATAGAGAGGCGCTGTCTCAGGCAAATATCCCACCACCCTGCGCACCTCAAGCGGATTCCCCTGAATATCGTACCCGCCTACTCTCGCAGTGCCCGAGGTCGGCACTATGTGCGTCGCTAAGATGTTCATAGTCGTCGTCTTTCCAGCGCCGTTCGGTCCAAGAAGACCAACCACCTCCCCCTTCGCCACGCTGAAAGAGATTCCTTTGAGCGCGTGCGTGTGACCATAAAACATCTGAAGATTTGTAATCTCTATCATCCGCACCTCCACCACTTGCCTGTTTCTATTATTTTTACACATTTTTATCGCTCATTTCAATACCCAGGTGCATTCAATAACAGATATTGACATTCTATCGCCCGGCGGGAATCGCTTGATATGGCGTCAAGAGGCGTTATAATATCCTAGGGTCTGAATCAAGGAGAAGAGGGATGAGCAGGTCTTTACAGGTCGCGTTTGCGGTTGCTGTGGTCTCTTCTTTCGTTCTGACACTTTGCCTCGCGCAGGAGACAAAACAGGAGACGAAAAAGGTTCAATGGCAGGACGGCAAAGGAATAGAACTGGAAGATAAGAAGAAACAGAAAGAGACTCCAATCTTTGAAGATATTGATGTTCTGTCCGGTAAGAAACTGACAAGACCCATAATGATTTACTTCTTCTATCCCAAAATAGAAGATGAGAAGAAGGCGAAGAAAGAAGACCTGAAGCAGTTCAAGGCGTGCGAGTCAATGGAGCAAAATATTTTTTCCAAAAAAGAGATAGCGGAGAAATCGGATGAGTTTATCTGTGTCAGGGTGGATATAAAGAATTTTCCCAAAGTTCTGAGGGACAAATATAAGGCGAATTCCGCGCCTCTTGTGCTCTTCTTTGATTGCCTCGGAAAAAACGTCGCAAAGTTGAATGACCCAAATAAAGATATTCTCCAACTTCTGATTGAACTGAGCGAGATAGTGAGTAACTCTGACGGGGAGCGAGAGAAGGCGGAGAAAAGCCCGAAAAAATAGCGTCCGCATTTTCCCTACCATAAAGAACTGCTGAACGGGGCACTTGACTATGGCGGTTACGGGCGTCCCAGGGAAAAATGGAATTTATTGGCTACAGCATAGCAAATGGACGAAGTTGATACCTTGCGGTCCGTTCGGCACCCGTTTTCTGCCGCATTCTCGTGTCCTTTGACAATGCTGGAGGCAATAAAGAGAGCGAAGGAAAGAGGGAGAGAAGTAAAATGAGGAAGGTGTATTACATCCTGGTAATTTTACTACTTGTCCCTGCATGTGGCGAGAGACAACGAGACAATGTCCAGATCCAGGGGACGCGATCGAAGACACGACTTCAATTAGAGGAGGCGGAAAGAGATCTCTTGGAGGCAGCAAGAGAAGGTGATCTCCATAAGGCAAAAGAACTGCTCGCGGAAGGCATCGGTGTGAACGTAAGTGACAATGAAGGTAATACGCCATTACACTTAGCAGCGGGTTCAGGACACGTGAGCGTGGTTAGGCTATTGATTGCCCAAGGGGCAGACGTTAATGCTCGGAACGATCAGAATTGGACGCCGCTGCACAAGGCCGCACGGGAACAGCATAAGGAAATATTCGATATGCTGGCTGCCAGCGGTGCTACCAGGTTTACCGCGCCGAAAGGGGAACCTCCTTACACGGTAAGCGGCGGGCGCTGTGAGATCTGTGGTGAAGTCATCTTTGTCGCGCAACCAGGACTGACGACTGAGGAGGATATAAGGCGATTCGCCAATCTATCAAACCTGCCCGATAAAGAATCGATTGCGAAAGAGGGCTGGCTCCATCCTGGCGAATATTGCCCGAACGGATGCCATGAGGTGTATGTCACCTGGAAAGAAGAGAAATAGCCCCACCACTCAGGGTAATTCCCTGGACGCCCATAACCGCCGAAGTCTCAGCGGTTACGATAGATTTTTCGCGCGAGGGTGTAAGAAAGGAGGATACGGAGATAAGATTGTCCGTATCCGCATGACGCAAACCAGCCGACAGGATCAGCGGTGTTCCAAAGCCTCGCCGTTTATCGGCGGAGAAGAATCTTCCGCGGGTATAAAACCCGCGGCTTTGGAACTAAGACGGTAGGATACATTCATTCGTGAAATGCTATAGTTTTATGGTTGCATTCTTCGCGCGAGGGAGGTGAATTTTGCGCATTTTTGCCGCCGTGATATATTATATAAATCCTGT
>Ga0315282_10015082_pt1 | contig 11441 bp, 11 predicted proteins | sample YL17G07_20_MG_FD_203693 | JGI IMG/M metagenome (GOLD analysis project Ga0315282, IMG submission 203693) | Sediment microbial communities from Yellowstone Lake, YNP, Wyoming, USA - YL17G07_20 | ecosystem: Environmental > Aquatic > Freshwater > Lake > Sediment | place: USA: Wyoming | collected...
GGCTGGTACGAATGATGCTCTTGCGGCGCAGCGAAGGAGAAACCGACCGCCGCGTGATCCATCTCTCGCTTACGCAGCCGAGCCGGCGCCTGCTGGCCGCCTACGACGCTGCGCGGAAGCGCAAGCTCCAGGAGGTTTTCGGAGAGTTTGATGCCGGGGAACTTCAACGGGCTTCGGCGCTGCTGGACCGGCTTTCCGCGTGCGTTGTCGATCAGAGCGCAAAAACGGAACAGATGTGCCTCCAGTGCGGCATTTATTTCCGCGAGAAGTGCGTGCTGCGCAAGCTTCTCAGCCGCCGTTGCCTGTACCAGCATCATCGAAAGGAACAAGGGAAGGGGGACCAGTGAATCCTCCGTTTCCCCTCAGAGATTCTCAAGCGAGGTGCAGGCGGATCACTCACCGGCCCGGGCCGGTTTTCGAAAGCGGTTAGAAACATGGGCGAAGAAGGCATCGATCGACGCGATTTCCTGAAGAGATCTTCATTGGCGGGGGCGTCGGTAGCCGTCGCGTGCGGTCTCGGCTTTTGGCTTCACTCCCGGAGCCGGCGCCCCGGCCATGAACTGGCGGCGTCCCGGGTGAGAAACTATCGAGTCGACGTTGGAAACGATCTGCCCAAGATGGCGGTAGTGACAGGCGGCACGCCGGAAGGGCTCGCCGAGGCGGCGCTGACAGCCCTGGGCGGGATGCAGAAGTTTGTCTCCCGGGGCGATGTCGTGGTTCTGAAGCCCGACATCGGCTGGGACCGGGTTCCGCAGCAAGCGGCCAACACGAATCCTGAGTTGGTGAAGGCTGTCGCGCGACTCTGTTTTGATGCAGGCGCCAAGAAGGTGATCGTGACGGATGTATCGTGCAACGACGCCAGGCGCTGCTTCATGCGCAGCGGCATCGCCAAGGCGGGCGAGTCGGTGGGCGCCACCGTGCTCTTGCCCGAGGAGCGCAAGTTTCGCGACTATCGCATCAACGGAGAGTTGCTGACGGTCTGGCCCGTCTTCACGCCTATCCTCGAGGCGGACAAAATCATCAACCTCCCGATTGTAAAGCAGCACAATCTCGCGCGCGCCACGATGGGGATGAAGAACTGGTACGGCATCCTCGGGGGCAGAAGGAACCAGCTACACCAGAATATCGACGTCGGCATTGCGGATTTGGCGACCTTCATGAGGCCTACCCTGACAATCCTGGACGCCTACCGGATCTTGATGACGAATGGGCCGCAGGGAGGAAATCTTGACGACGTCAAGCTCTGCAAGACCGTTGTGGCCGGCGTGGATCCGGTGGCGATCGATGCATACGGCGCCACGCTTCTGGGCTTACGGGCGGAACAGATTCCCTATATCTTGATCGGCCACGAGCGCGGCCTGGGGAACAAGGACTACTCCGAATTGCAGGTGAGGTATGTCAGCCTCGAATGATGGGGTAACGTGCGCCGGTTCGGCAATCCCCGGCACGCCCGCAAAGCGGAAACCACGAAGGTGGCTTCGCTGGCTGCGGCGGATCTCGCAAATCGTCTTTCTGGGATTGTTCCTGATCCTCTTGTTCCAGACCGAATTCCGGGGCACGTTCGCACAGGGTGTAACCGAGGTGATTCGCCTCGACTATCCGGTGAGCATCTTCCTCGAGATGGATCCGCTGGTTGCCTTCTCCACGGCTATCTCGACGCATGCTCTCTACGGCAATGTAATCTGGGCGCTCGTCATCATCGCCGGAACTCTTGTGATCGGAAGATTCTTCTGCGGATGGATCTGCCCCCTGGGCACGCTCAACCACTTTTTCTCGAGCTACAAGCCGGAACGTAAGGGCAAGAAGCGGGTTGATGCCAATCACTACAAGAAATGGATGTCGACCAAGTATTACCTGCTCTTTGCTCTGATTGCGCTGTCGGTTTTTACTTCGCTCCAGACGGGCATTCTGGATCCTATCCCCTTCCTGGTGCGCTCGCTCGCGACATCCATTCTGCCCGGCCTCAACTTCGCGTTGCGAAGCGGACTCGATTTCTTGTACGGGACGAACGTGACGTGGCTGCAGGGGATCGCAGACGCCGCATACCGCTTTCTAGGCTCGAGCATTCTGAGCTTCAAACCACAGTACTTTCATTTTGGATTTTTGATCGGGGCCATCTTCCTGACGATTGCAGTACTGAACCGCGTGATTACCCGATTCTGGTGCCGGGGCATCTGTCCGCTGGGCGCCCTTCTCGGGCTGCTTTCACGCTTTTCGATCTTCGGCATGGAAAAGGTCGACAGCAGATGCGACGACTGCAACCAGTGTCTGCTCCACTGCCAGGGCGCGTGCGATCCACAGGGAAAGGTGCCGTGGAGGCAGGCAGAGTGCCATCTCTGCTTTAACTGCGAGGCGGCGTGCCCGCAGGATGTGATTCGTTTCAAGTTCTTTCCCAGGACCGAAGCCATCAATCCCTTGCCTGATCTGAAAAGGCGGCGCGCGTTGGAGAGCGTGGCCGCCGGCGTTGTGGTGCTGCCGCTCCTGCGCGCCAGCACCGGCCTGGCCAAGGATTACAACTCCGGCGCCATACGCCCGCCGGGTTCCCTGGAAGAGACCGAATTCCTGGCCCGCTGCCTTCGCTGCGGCGAGTGCATGAAGGTGTGCCCGACCAACGCCATTCAACCCGCGCTCTTCGAAGCCGGCCTGGAAGGGCTGTGGACGCCGATTTTGAAAATGAGGATTGGCTATTGCGAGTATACTTGCGTTCTGTGCAGCCAGGTCTGTCCTACGGGTGCGATCTGGAAACTGACCGAGGCAGAGAAGCTGGGAAGGACAGACGCCGTGGGTGCGCCGGCCGGCAAGAAGGGCTCTGGCCCGGTAAAAATCGGCACGGCGTTTTACGATCAGGGAAGGTGCCTGCCGTGGGCGATGGCCACGCCGTGCATCGTGTGCGAGGAGTTCTGCCCGACCTCTCCCAAGGCTATCTGGGTCCAGGCGGAAACCGTCCTTCGTCACGATGGCACCACGGTCACGGTGCAGCGGCCGCGTGTGGACGTCGATCGGTGTGTTGGCTGCGGCATCTGTGAGCACGTCTGCCCGGTCCAGGATCGTCCGGCAGTTTATGTCACCAACATCGGTGAGACACGCTCGCGCAGCAATCAGATCCGCTTGGAGAGCGGTGCATATCATTGACTCGAGCCCGACAAAGTCGATCACGATTGGATCGAGAGTTTCCCCTTTTTATCCGGGAGGTCGATCATGAAAAAGATTCGCTTGCTCGTTCTGCTGGTCGCGGGTTTGAGCTTCTGTTCCCGCGGCACGGAAAAAAGTGGCGGCAAGGAAGAAGCACAGGCGCCTGCAGCAGCAGGGTCTTCCGAAGTGTCGCAGCAACTGATGTCCCTTCTTCCCGCCAAGAATGAGGTGCCGGGGTGGGCGATGCTTCAAAAACCCCGCTCTTTCAAGCCGGACAATCTCTGGGAGTTCATCGACGGCGCGGCGGATGGGTATCTGTCATACGGATTTCAGGAGGTCGCGAGCGCCGACTATGCCCAGGCGTCGATGGGCCACCAGGCCGTGATCGATATTTTTTGGATGAAAGATCCGCTCAACGCATTCGGCATCTATTCGCAGGAGCGAAATCCCGAGTATCAATTTCTGAAGATCGGCAACGAAGGGTACACCGGAGGCACCTCGCTGAACTTCTGGTCCGGCCCTTACTACGTGAAGATCACGACGTTTTCGGAAGAAGAGCAGCTCAGGCAAGAGATGCGCAAACTTGCGGCTGCGATCGCGAGCAAAGTGCCGGCTTCGGGAGCAGAGCCCATTGAGGCTTCCTATTTCCCCAAGGAAAATCAGGTGCCACACACGATCACCTATCTTTCGAAAGATGTACTTGCGCAGAGCTACTTCAGCCATGGGTTCCAGGCAAAGTACAAAGCGGCCGGCAAAGAATACAAGATGGTACTCGTGACCCTGGGGAGTTCAGCAGCCGCGCAGGAGGGAATGGAGCGCTACCGGCTGTATGTTTCGGCTGGAGGGGGCAAGGTAGCCAAGGAGCTGAAGGCGCCGGGAGACGGAGGCTTTTCGGGCGTGGACGGTTTCTACGGCAACATGGCCGCGATCCGTGCCGGAAAGAACATTGCGGTCGTCCTCGGAGTTCCCTCCGAGGACGTCGGCCTAAAAATGATTGCCGAGCTGCTGGGACACCTCAAGTAGCCGCCGCAGGGCGGCGCCCAAACCGAACCCCCACGAATCAAATCCTCGAAGCCGACCCTCTGGTGTGCGCCTGTGGCGCCCGGATGCGGATCGTCTCCTTAGTTTTGGCGGAGGCTTGACGAGGATTTAACAGGTGTGTAGGCTATAGTTTTAGATACACAATGCGGTACTGGAGGAACGAAGATGACTCGCGTTCAGATTCTGCTCACCGAAAAACAGGATCATCGGCTGGAGGCGTTAGCGCGTCGGCTCGGCACGTCAAAGGCCGCGTTGGTCAGGGAGGGAGTTGAGGTAGTCCTCGACCGTCGAGAGGCAAAAAAGGGCAATCCTCTCCTTGATTTGATCGGCCAGGCCGGTTCCGTTGGCCGTAAGGATATCTCGCGTCGTCACGATGCGTATTTGTTCGGAGCCGAGCGGAGAAGAAATTCATGACTCTTGGCAGGGTGTTCGTGGACACCGGGGCATGGTTTGCGATCCAGGTGACTGACGATACGCATCACCGGACGGCATCCGCCGCCTTACCCATTCTCATAGACGCCAGCCAATCGCTCGTCACATCAAACCTGGTTGTGGGCGAAACCTATACGCTGCTGCGGGTCAGCAGCGGCTATCGAGAGGCTAGGAGGTTTCTGGAAACGATCGGGAAAAGCTCAAGATTGGAGCGTTTATTCATCACGGAGGATCTGGAAAGACGCGCCTATGAAATCCTGCATGAATACGCAGACCATCCGTTCAGCTTCGTCGATGCCACCAGCTTCGCCCTCATGCGCCAACAGCGCATCCGTCACGCTTTCGCCTTTGACTCACACTTCGCAACGGCCGACTTTCTCCGCATCCCGATTGACCTGCCGCTTGCCGGTTGCGGACAGAGATGTTGAAGGTACCTCTTTCACCAATTCACTGGCAGCGGTCGGGCAACCAGGCCGCTCCCCAAATGGGGAGAAATTGAGCAAAGCACCTATCGTGCACGAATATTTATGCCGTCCTGTATAAACGTCTATCTGCGCTTCCCGGCTGTTTTGCCATTGCGGAGCTTGCGCGGCAGCGAACCGGCCTCAAGCGTAGATCGTCTTCAACTCTGCGATATTCTCGCCGATCCTGACATTGTACGCGCAACGGGCGGAGCAACTGGAGCAGTCGACGCAGTTCTCCAAACCGGCAGCCAGGGGGATGCTCTCTAGCGTGAATCTGGCCTGGTCGAAGTTTGAGTAGCACGCGGCGTACATGTGGGTGCGCATGAGCGAGGGTATGTGGACGCCCCTGGGGCACGTCGGCAAGCATGCCTCGCACTGCCGGCAGAACTCGAGGGCGAGCTTTACGTTCTTGTCGGCCAACCACGTTTTCTCTTCGTTCGTGAAATCCAGGCCATAGGCAACCGAGACGCTCTCATCCACCTGGTCGACGTTTGTGTAGCCGGGTACGGCAGTCGTGATCTCCGGATGCTGGAGCACCCATTTCAGCATGGCCGTCTGGTTGAGCGCGCCCAGGTTCCGGCTGCGGCCGCCGGTCTGCGTCTTCATGGCGATGAGGCCGATGCCTTTCGCTGCGGCGTTCTTGATCGCCTGGAGCAGGTCTTTGTCGTCGGCATTGAGGAAGTTGTATCGGAACTGGATGACGTCGCAAAGCCCGGATGAAGCCGCAGCATTGAGCACTGCCGCTTCCTGGTGCGTTGACACGCCGACGAAGCGCGCAGTCTTTTGTTTCTTTGCCTCTTTGAGCGCGTCGGCGAGTCCTGGATCATTGAGTTGTTCGAGCGTGGCCTGGTGGACCAGCAACGAATCGACATGGTCCATATTGAGTCGTTTCAGGCAGCCCGCGAAGTCTTCCAGTATCCTGTCGCGAATCGAGCCCCCGGGGGTGCGGGGAAATGGAACCTTGGTCTGAATGAAAACCTCGTCTCGCACGCCCATCTGGGCGATGACGCTGCCGAGCACCTCCTCGTTTCTTCCTTGCATATAGGCCATCGCGGTGTCGAACAGGCGCACTCCCGCCTCGTAAGCCCGCTTGATTATTTCAGGGTTGGAGGTGTTCATCACGCCCATGCTGACAATCGGCAACCGGATGCCGGTCCGGCCGAGCGTGCGATAGATCATCTCCTTGCCCTTCGTAGGGGCGACGGGCGACTGCTGCCCTCTCGTCCAGCGACGCGGTATGCCTACCACGCCGGCGGAAACCAGGGCGAATGATGCCTGCGACAAGAACCTCCTTCTTCTTATGTCCGGACTGTCTGATGCCATGTCTCAAGCTCCTCTTTCAAAAGTCCTAGAATCATGTTTGACCAGCGAGGAGGGGAGCGGAATAGCGCTCGACTGTCTCTCACCGCGAGACAAACGTTTATTACAAGCCCGCTCCGAAGTCAAGGGAACCGGAATGCGAGATTCGGGGACAGCCACGAATGGCGCTTAAGTAAGGCATCGAGATGAGACCCTGAAAGGGTCGGGCAGGAGAACCCAGGGCGCAAGCCCTGGGAACTGATGCGGAATAAGAAATCAGCCCTGAAAGGGCGGCGCAGCCTGTGTCGCCCCTTCAGGGCTGGCTTCGCGGATGATTCATGAACCCAGGGCTTGCGCCCTGGGCTTCGCTGCTGCGCCGCTTCAGAGCTTAATTGTTTGATTTGGCGGAGCTAACAGATCATTGTGAAAACCTTAACTGAGCGCCATTCGGGACTGCCCCCGAGTCAAAAGCGGTTGACTTCGGCATGTTGAGTATTATATATCGTGCGATATAACGCATGATGGAGCTTATAATATGACGCAGCGATGGCATGCATGGTGGCAGCACAGGGATCGGTGGGGAGCCTCTTTTGGTCCCTGGGAATATCGCGGAAGGTTTTTCGAGGCCGGCGAAGTTCGCACTGCTATCCTCTCGCTTCTCGATGAGGGACCGAAGCACGGATACGAGCTCATCAAGGAGCTGGAGGCGCGCTCCGGCGGCTTGTACCGAGCGAGCGCCGGAACCGTGTATCCAACGCTCCAACTGCTTGAGGACGAGGGTTTGATCGTGTCGGAGCGCCGGGACGGCAAACGAGTGTACCAGCTCACCGATGCGGGCAGGGCTGAGCTCGAACGGGAATCTGATACGGTTCGAGGCATCTGGAACCGGGCCGAACGCTGGGGAGACTGGGCCAAGTGGATGGGGCCCGAAACGGTGGTGTTCGCCAAGCCGGTGGCCGCCTTCATGAAAGCCGCGTTCCGCGCGGTTACGCGCGCGGCGGACGATCCCGTCCGACGCGAGCGGGTTCATGAGATTCTCGAGGCGGCTAGGCGTCAGCTCGAAGAGCTGGAAGGTTCTCAGACGACTGGAAGCAAGAAGTGAGGAGGACCGGATGTCCCTTGGCGTTCGCATGGAAGGCCTCAAAAAGGTTTATACATCTGCGCCACCGGGAGCGATCCCACGAGGCGCCGGCTACGGACTCGGCAGAGGTCCAAGGCGCCGCAAGAAGCAGGCGATCCGGGTCGTAGCCTTGGATGGAATCTCCCTCGAGGTGCGCGCCGGAGAGATCTTCGGGCTGCTTGGGCCCAACGGCGCGGGCAAGACCACGACGGTGGGGGTTCTCACTACTCGAATTCGCCCGACTGCCGGCGACGCCTGGATCGGCAAGCACAACGTCTGGCAGGAGCGCGTGCCGGTCAAGCGTTTGATCGGGGTCGTGCCTCAGCGGCCAAACCTCGACTTCAGCCTGACGGCTCGAGAGGTGCTCACCTTCCACGGGGCCTACTTCCAGGTTCCTCCAGCCGAGCGCGCGCGCCGCGCGGCCGAGCTGCTCGAGCGATTCAAGCTGATCGATCGAGCCGATGAACTGCTGCTCGGTTTCTCCGGCGGCATGCTGCAACGGCTTTCCATTGCGCGCGCGATGATGCACGACCCGGAGGTCCTGTTTCTCGATGAGCCGAGCGCAGGCCTCGATCCACAGACGCGGCTGCTGCTCTGGGACATGATCCGCGAATACAATGCGCGCGGCAAGACGATCCTGCTGACGACGCACAACATGGAAGAGGCTGACGCCCTCTGCCACCGACTTGCAATCGTGGATCACGGCAAGATCATCGCGCTCGGCGCGCCTCAAGAACTGAAGCATTCGATTCCGGGCGGATTCCTCATTCGAGTGCAGCTTGACGGAACGACCCCCGAGTTTCTGCAGGGACTGGAGCGGCTCGAAGGCGTTACCGAAGTCCGGAGCGGCACTGATGGCACAGTTTACGTTTACGCCGGCCGTGGCGGCTCGCTCATGCTTGAGGTCGTGAACTTCGCCGCGCAGTCGCGGGTCGGAATCCGGGATGTGCACATCTCGGAGCCGAGTTTGGAGAACCTGTTCCTGCATCACACCGGAAGGAGCTTGCGAGAATGAATCTGAAAACGTTCCTGGCCATGCTGAGGCGCGATGCGCACGTCGCGCGCCGTAATTTCGTGACGCTGCTGGTGCAGACGCTGCTGCAGCCGATGTTTTTCGTCTTCATCTTCGGGCGCGTGATGACGGCGAGCGGCTTGATGTCCATGCAGTACAAGATGCTGCTTCTTCCGGGGATCATTGCTCTCAGCATGCTGATGTCGGGCATCATGGCCGTGGCGATGCCCCTCGTGGCCGAATTTCAGTTCAGCCGGGAGATCGAAGACCGTCTTCTGGCGCCGATGGAAATCGAGTGGCTGGCCGTAGAGAAAGTTGTGGCGGGAATGATCCAGGCGCTTGCCGCCGGGCTGGTGGTGCTTCCAACTGCCTGGCTGGTCATGGGACGCGTCAGTTTGAGCACCGACCATCTGGCTCTGTTTGTCGCGCTGGCGATGCTCGTGTCGTGCCTGACTGCGGCTATGGGCCTGACGCTGGGGTGCAGCGTCGGGCAGACGCAGATCGGGTTGATGTTCAGCCTGGTGCTCGCGCCGATGATATTCTTTGGCTGCACGTATTATCCGTGGAAGACGCTCGATGCATTCCCCTGGCTGCAGCGGGCGGTTTTGGTGAACCCGGTGGTGTATGCGAGCGAGGGGCTGCGGGGTGCGTTCGTTCCGCAGTACCCGCATCTGTCTGTCTACGTGGTGATGAGCGCGCTGGTGCTGTTCAATGGAGCGTTCCTCTCATTCGGCATGCGTCAGTTTCGCAGGAAAGCCATCGGCTGAAACTCGGGGACAGTCCCTTAAATTCGCAAGGCCCGGCGAGGAGGGGATTGACTGATTCGAAGGGATTCTCATGAACATGGGGAGTGCTTTCTGGAATTGGATGGCATGGTATGGATCGGCTTGGAAAACCTGAGATCCTTGGAGCAATATGAGACTGAAACTGCGAATATTGCCAGAGCTTCTGGCTATTTGCCGGCTGGCGCCCGGCTCCGGGTTGCCGGAATGGGCCATGTCGGGCTCCTTTCGCTCCGCGTGCTGGACGCCGGACGAACTGTCGATCGTATGCGAAGAGTCGCTGGTTCCCGGGGAGGTCAGGTCCGAACGGGGCTGGCGTGGTTTCATGGTTGAAGGTCCGTTCGATTTCGGGCTCACGGGAATTCTTCTGAGAATTGCCGAACCGCTCGCGCGGGCCGGAATATCCATCTTCGCAATCTCGACCTTTGATACGGATTATTTTCTGGTTAAGGATACCTCTTTCCTGGACGCCACAAAAGCTCTCACCGAGTGCGGCCATCTGATCCAGTCGGTGGGCGCTTGAGATGATCGAAGATCCCGGGCAGTCAGTGTGAAGGGGCAAACCGAATTTCATGCCCCTCGGCATCTACGGGTTCGCAGAGTCATTGGCCAATGCGACGATGGCGGCGCACAATCCCTCCGTCACCCGGGCAAGCGACTCATAGTCAAGTCTGTCCGGGACATCCCAAGGGGTGTGGTAGTACGGGTAGCGATAAAACGAAGTATCGGTCACCATCAACGCCCGATATCCCTGGCGCCAGAAGGATAAGTGATCGCTCCACGAGATCCCTGGAATGATGCCTAAGGCGGCTAGATGCTCAAGCGGGAAGTCGGAATGGGAGCGAAAGAAGCTCGCTGTGCGCCTCAATTGCCTGCGGGAAGGGAGATTGGAAACGAACGCAATAAAGTTGGCGCGGTCCGGATAGAAGAACCTGAAGAACGGCGGGTAGTGCTGGCTCTTGGGGCGCTGGTCGTAATAACCCAGCATCTCCAGCGAGATCATCAGCCGAATGTCGTCACCTCGTCTGCGCGCGGCTCGGGCGTAAATCATGCTCCCCATGTCCTTCCAGTAGAAGAACGGCGGCTCTTCATTGACGAAGGCGACGAGACGCACCGTGCGCTCGGTCGTCACGGATGTGAGACGGCGGCTGATCTCTAGCAGGGCGGCGACACCGCTGGCGTTGTCATCGGCGCCGGGGCTTCCTTCAACCGAGTCGTAATGCGCGCCGACGAGGATGATCTGCTGCCTCCGGGACCGGCCCGATCGAGTTATTTCGAGATTCACGCAAGGAGCGCCCTTCGCCTCATAGGATTGCAGCACCACCTCGTAGCCCTGTTGGGCCCATTCGCGCTGAATGTAATTCGCCGCCTCGGCTAGCGCGGAGAATCGGAACACATTGCGCTCGCCGATTTCGGTTGCAAGCTTGCGGACGTGCATTTCGAGGTTAGATGCCGTGATTGCCATTTCTCGGTTTTCCGCGCAGCCGAAATCGATGGTCCTACAGTTTGCCGTGAAAAGCGAGCGGAACATCGATCCTGTCCTGATCGAGCGCTTCGTTTGGCATTTGCGAAGGGCAACATTTTGGGACATTGACTCCCGTGCATTCAAGGCATGTGGGACGGCGTCCTGGCGATGATCAGGTCCTCGTTTGTCGGGATGATTCTTACGGTGCATGCTTCTCGGCTACTTGAGGTGGTGGTTTTATGAGTCCATCAACGAGCTTTTCCTGGATGCTGCGCCGCAGACACGATCCTGCCCGAACCGAGTCGCCGGCCCTTCCGCCCATGGTCTCCTCAGTCGTAAGAGGATGATCGGACCCGTTTCAGCTCCGATTCCGGCGCCGACTGGCCCGCTCACCGGATCGGCGGGAGAGTTCAGCTCACTTTGACGTGCTAATCCGTGATATTCTCTCCGCGGCAGGGAAGAGCAATTGCCTATCGGTGCAATCGACCAGCGTGAAGAGCCTGTCCTGGCTCCGACGCCCGCAAGGAGGAAACTGCTTGATTACCCTTATCGAAGCCCTCAACTTCGGCTGTTTGAGGTATGTGAGACAGCCCACTGGCGGGTTCCACGTCCTCGTGGGACCGAACGCGAGTGGTAAAACCACTTTTTTGGACGTCGCTGCTCTCCTGGGTCGGTTTGTTTCAGATGGGCTAGA
>Ga0315282_10015083_pt1 | contig 11441 bp, 11 predicted proteins | sample YL17G07_20_MG_FD_203693 | JGI IMG/M metagenome (GOLD analysis project Ga0315282, IMG submission 203693) | Sediment microbial communities from Yellowstone Lake, YNP, Wyoming, USA - YL17G07_20 | ecosystem: Environmental > Aquatic > Freshwater > Lake > Sediment | place: USA: Wyoming | collected...
TTCACTGGAAAATTGATCTTAATCGGATTTGGGATGGTCAAGAATGAGTATAGTATTTCTCGGCTCATGGCCTTTGACGCGGAGATGATCGGAACGTGGGGATGTTTGCCGGAGTATTATCCAATTGCGCTGGATATGGTGCTTTCGAAAAAGGTTGACATTGGACCTTTCGTAGAGGCTAGGCCGATGAGCCAGATACAGTCGGTCTTTGAAGAAGTCCACAAAGCAGGTTCTCCGGCGAAAAGGATCGTTCTAACACCTGATTTTTAGTATTCAAAGACAGGACTTTAAAAATATCCTAAAAATAGAAAGGGGGAATTTGTATGGCATTGGATTGGTTGAAGAGAGATAACGAACCGAAAGATCACAATCTTTTTGGAGATCAATTTTTTGGAACCACACCGCCTTGTACCATCTTTGAGAAGAAGCCCTTACTCGATCCCAAAGGGAATGTTGTTGAGGGGCTATACACAGCCTGGATCACACTCAATAACCCTGAGCAATACAACTCCTACACGACTCAGATGGTAAAGGGTGTCATTGCAGGTATGCACAGGGCCTCCGTGGATAAGAGTGTTGTGGCCGTTGTCTTCACCGCTGCCGGAGACAGGGCCTTCTGCACCGGTGGGAATACGAAAGAGTATTCTGAATTTTATACTCGAAGACCCAAGGAGTATGCCGATTACATGGATCTCTTCTCCGGCATGGTCGATGGGATCTTGAAATGCCGGGTTCCGGTCATCTGCCGGTGTAATGGGATGAGGATCGCTGGTGGTCAGGAGATTGGACAGGCCTGCGACCTCACCGTGGCTGCTGATACTGCCTCCTTCGGCCAGGCCGGGACAAGGGCTGGCTCAACGCCGGATGGCGGTTCCACAGACTTTTTACCCTGGAACTTGAGCATGGAGCAGGCGATGTGGAACTGCATCTCCAATATTCCCTGGAGTGCCTATAAGATGGAGAGACTGGGATTGATCACAAAGGCCATTCCAATTAAAAAGGATAAAGATGGAAACTGGGTGAGAGATCCTCGCGTGATCACCGATAAATATGTGGATAATGGTGAGATCGTCTACGGTGAGATGAAGACAGGTGAGGAAGCTAAAAAGACCCAGGATTACCTTAAAACCTTGAAGACTGATTTTACCCTTTTGGATAACTATGTCAACAATATGGTATGGACCCTTGCTAACCTTTTTCCACTTTGTCTCATGAAGACGGTGGAGACCATCCGGATTAAAAAGAAATTCTGGTGGGATAATACCAAGACCCATGCCATCTATTGGCTAGCCGCCAATATGAATATGGATGCTTGGCTCGGGTTCAATGCCTTCAATACACAAAAAGAGACAGGCTCCAGCGTGATCAACTTCCTCGAATATCGGCGGCAGGTCGCCAAAGGTCACATCTACGACGAAGAACTGGCAGAACTGGTATTGCCGAAGCCGAAAAAGTAATACCCCTCCACTTTCCCCTCCCCCTTGAGACTGTGTCATAATAAGTTGGAGGGCCTGAGTAGATGGAACAAACAGTCGAGTTCCAAAGCTTTAGAATGCGGACATTTGTGGTTAGGGGTAGGGGAGGGGGATTTTTGGAAAGGGGGTGAACCAAATGGCATTTAAACATATTCAGACGGAACTGAAGGATGGAGTGGCTACTCTCACATTGAATCGAGCTCCCCTCAATGTCCTCAATATTGAAATGATGGAGGAGATCAACACTTATCTTGAAGGATTGATGAAAGAGAAATTCCTGAAACTTCTTGTCATCCAAGCCGTGGGAAAGGCATTTTCTGCTGGGGTGGATGTTGGAGAACATATGGGAGATATGGTCTTCAAAATGATCGAGGTTTTTCACAGGATGTTTCGTTTGATGGATGGACTGAAGGTACCTTCATTGGCTGTGGTGAATGGCTCGGCCCTTGGAGGAGGGTGTGAGATAGCTCTCTATTGTGATCTGGTTATTGCTACAGAGAAAGCAAAATTTGGACAGCCTGAAATCCAAGTTGGAGTCATTCCACCCATTGCTGCTCTGATTTTTCCGAGGATGATTGGACGAAAGAAGGCGATGGAACTGATTCTATCTGGAGAGACGATCAGTGCCCATGAGGCCTTAACCATGGGATTGGTCAATAAAGTAGTCCCTGATGCTACATTGGCTGAAGAGGCGAATGGGTGGATTGAAAAGTTTAAGAAGTTGAGCGGGATCGTTTTAAAATTGGCAAAGGAGGCCACACTTGCAGGTCTCAATGATGATATGGATAAGGGACTTAGGTCTATTGAGAAGATCTATCTCGATCGTCTGATGAAGACCCACGATGCTGCTGAAGGCCTCAATGCCTTTCTTGAGAAGAGAAAACCGAACTGGAAAGATGAGTAGTCTATATGGGAGGCCTTAATAGCCTCCCATATTAATTCTCCCACCGTATCATCTCCGTAACACAATAACAAACTTATTGACGGTCTCCTTACCATTTGTTAGAATCCTGGAAAATTTAGAGCAAGCTTATGATTACTCTAAATTTGAGAGGTGAGGAGATGAGGTTGAAGGATAAGAAAGCGATCGTGACAGGAGCAGGGCAGGGGATCGGTCGAAGCATTGCTTTGAAACTGGCCAAAGAAGGAGCGGATGTGGTCATCGCCGAAATGAATTCCGAAACAGGGGCCCAGACCGCAAAAGAGGTAGAGAACTTAGGCAGAAAGGGCCTCTTCATTGCTGTGGATGTAGCCAATCGAAGACAGGTTCAAAGTATGGTGGATCATGTTTTAGGGGCCTTGAAGAGGATCGATATTCTGGTCAACAATGCTGGCTTTGATAGAGGTGCCACTCTTTTAAAAGTGAAAGAGGAGGATTGGGATGCAGTATTGGGCGTTCATCTGAAAGGAACCCTGAATTGTATCCAGGCTGTCACTCCCCATATGATCGAAAATCAGTATGGCAAAATCGTCAACATCTCATCCATCTACGGAAGAACCGGAGGGATGGCGGCGATCAGTTACAGTTCTGCCAAAGCAGGAATCATCGGTATGACCAGGAGCGTAGCCCGAGAACTGGGCCGTTACCAGATCAATGTCAACATGGTTCTTCCAGGATTGATCCTCACCCCAACCATCGCCAAGATAGCTGAGAAGTATCGAAATATGATCATTGAAAATACCCCCTTGAGACGAATCGGTCAACCTGAGGAGGTTGCCAATGTGGTTGCTTTTTTAGCCTCTGATGAAGCGAGTTTCATGACAGGAGCAGCGGCTGAGGTCTCGGGTGGGTGGAATATGTAGGTTAGAAGGAGTGTGCACCCCGTTGTTGCAAGGATATCAAAATCCGATTTCATTAAAATATACAACGGGGGAGATTCAATTCAATCCATATTTTAGTTCAACTACGGGGTAAACCAATGGATGATATCGAGCAAGAAAGGGAAAGTTGGAGAAAGAAAGCCAGAGAGGTGGCCAGAAATATCGTGGCACCCCGTGCAGCAGAGATCGATGCCAGGGGTGAATTCGCATGGGATATCGCCGATGTTTTTGCTCAGCAAGGTTTTTTAAGCCTCGTCATTCCTAAAGAGTTTGGAGGCATGGATGGAGATATCACCTCCTTTTGTATGGTGGCTGAAGAGGTTGCTAAATACTGCGCCTCCTCTTCTCTCCTCGTTATTGTCCAAGCCGTCGGGACAATGCCCCTTGTTTTGGGGGGGACGGAGGAATTGAAGAAAAAGTTTCTGCCCAGATTGGCCAAAGAGAAGGGCCTCATCTGTTTTTGCCTGACAGAGCCTGATTCAGGTTCAGATGCGGCTTCCATTCGAACCAAGGCCATTCTAAAAGGTGACCATTACCTTTTGAACGGAAGGAAGTGTTTCATCACGAATGGAGGAGTCTCCGACCTCTACACTGTTTTTGCTGTGACGAGTGCTGAAAAGAAGATAGAAGGGATATCAGGCTTTGTGGTGGAAAAAGGAACTCCCGGTCTTTCTGTTGGGAAAACAGAGGAGAAGATGGGGATTCGAGGTTCAAATACTACTGAAGTGATCTTAGAAGATGTCAAAGTTCCTATCACTCAACGAATCGGTGAGGAAGGTGTGGGCTGGTGGCTCATGATGAGAACACTGAATCGCTCGAGACCAGCTATAGGTGCTCAGGCTGTAGGATTGGCACAGGGTGCTTTGGATTATGTCATTCGGTTCGGTAAGGAAAGAGGCTGGGTTAAGAGAAAGGATGATCCTCTGGGAGTTCAGTTAAGGTTGGCAGACATGGCGATAGAGATTGAGGCAGCCAGAGCTTTGGTTTATAAGGCAGCGAATATGATGGATGCGAAGATGAAGGGAACCCCAGTCCAGATGTTTTCCGCCATGTCGAAATACTTCGCTTCAGATGTAGCTATGAAGGTAACGACCGAGGCCGTCCAGATTATGGAGTGGCAGGGTCTTGTTCAGAATCATCCAGTAGAGCGGATGATGAGAGATGCCAAGGTCATCCAGATTTTTGAAGGTACGAATCAAGTCCAGAGAATGGTAGTGGCGCATACGTTGCTGAAATCGAAATAGATGATTTTTCCCGGACACGGAACACGGACACGTACCACGAAAATCTAACCGCCGGCGAGAGATGCTTACAAAGTTTTAGAATACGGTTCCAGCATTCCTGACCGGTGTCCCATGGGGGCGATTTTATAAAGAGCTAAAGTGTTACAGGAATTGGTCAACTGTTAACTAATCGGTTATTAGTCTATGACGGATTGGAGGTTACTTTCAGCGAATTTACTGTCAACAAAAACCCAAATTGTGATCATTGCGGATCTCTCGTGAGAAAGGAATGAGATATGCCTGTCAGGGTACACATTCATACAACTCATCGACAATTTACCAACGGCTTGGAGATGGTAGCCGTAGAGGGAAATACAGTGGGTGAATGTCTGAACCAGCTCATCAAGGAGTTCCCTGGAATGGAGAAAGCGCTGTTTGCCAAAAAAGATAAACTGCTCAACATCGTTGAAGTTTATGTAAATCGTGTCAGCGCATACCCAAATGAACTCGTTAAACCCGTTAAGGATGGCGACGAAATTCACCTTACCATTATGCTTGCTGGAGGATAGGAAGAGAAGTTAAATAATGGAGGGATCGAGACGACATTAGTAGTATGTCTGCTCCGTGACGCCAAGCCTCCGGCTCACTTCCCCCACCGTGTTCCCCTGGCTCAGAAGGACTTCGGCCTCCCTGAGCTTGCCGACGATCTGCTCCGCGGTAAACCCTTTCTTTTTCATCCCTGCCATAATGACTTTATCAGGGGAGGCGGTTTTTACAACTGTCTTGAGCACCTCCATCTGTTCTAAACGAGATAAACTGCATAACTCGCCATTTGTCCCCAAAACCAAATAACCACGAAGCCTGCTTTGATTGAGGTGTCGAATATTGGAGAATAGCTTTAATGCAGAAAGATTTCTTGACTTAAGTATATATTCCCTTTTGATAAAGTTGACCTAACATCGCCGCCCCCAAGAGAGAAGATTGATCCTGATATTCATACTCAAAATTGCCACCCATCCAGCGTTTTTTTACTTTTAGTAAATTTCTGATTTTAGACCCGCCCCCTGAAGTCATCACTTTTCGACCTAATTTGACTAAACTGGCCACTTCTTTGATGTGCTGTCCCTGATATATGCTGTTCCCTTTTATCAAGCCAAGGAGGATATGTTCCCGGGTCGTTTCTAGGGTCAAACCAGAAAAGCTAGCTTTGAGTTGTTCCAGACTGTAACGGGACCCCTGCAAAAAAGGCACCCATTCTGGAATTTCAGCCTCTAAGCGATCTGGGCTCTCGCTATGGAGAAAGTTCTCAAGAACCGATGGAACATAGTCGTCAAAGAATTGATCTCGCGTCATATCTCTGCAAAAAACAGAATGGAACCATTCCAATGCTAACCCTCCTGTGTTGAGCACGAAGAAGGTCATCCATCGATTGGGAATGACATGACAGCGGACATTGAAATTCCTTGAGCTTATAGGTCGTTCCACACACACATTCGTTATCTCACAAGTGCCACAGATGTAATTAATATCCCCTGGAGCCGTGAATCCTCCTGACAAGGCAGCAAGGACAGCATCATTGCCCCCGCACAATACATCGCAGTCCTTAGGTAAACCCAGTTCATTGGCGACCTCAGGCAAAATGTTGCCGACATTATGGTAGGACTGGACCAATGGTGGGAGTTTGCTTTCGGGTATCCCAGCAATAGCTAAAACATTTTTATTCCAGGTTAGGTCATGCCGGACTGTATTATAAAGTCCGGTAATCGAGGTGGTGGAGGGGTCAATAGCCCATTGCCCAGTAAAACGTTTCACCATGTAAGTATTACAATGGCCGAACTTTGTTGTAGCATTCCAGATTTCTGGCTGGTTTTCCTTTATCCAGAGGATAGAGCAGAGGGAAGAGCCTCCGGAAACGGGTAAGTTGCAGGTCTGGCGGAGAAATCTTTCTTCTCCAACCAACTGCCGAATCTCTCTTGCCTGTTTATGGGCACGACCATCCAGCATCAGAATCGCAAGACCAAGCGCATTTCCATCCTCATCCATGGGGACAAGGCCAGGAGTTGTCACAGAAAATGAGACAATTCCTACCTTTGGTAGAAACTCTTTTATCTCAACACAGCAATCCTTGAGCGCCTGCCACCACTTTTCAGGTTCAATATCCGCCTTTCCATGATCATAGAGATTGATCTGGTATTCACGTGAGGTTTCACATCTTTTTTGCAAATCAGGACCAAAAACCCCTATTTTAAAGGTAGTCGTCCCTACATCGACCGCAAGAATATCTCTTCTCATAGGAAAAAATACCTTAAATAGCTTGACTCAATAAAAAACGAAGTCTCATTAAATTTAATAGGCACATAACCTAATGGAAAAAATATTTCAATATTTCAATTGATGGGGGTGTTAAATAAGGGAACTACAGACCTGACATGCAGGATCTCTTGACAGCCTTAGTTTTGTGATGCCCTCTGACTCCCACACCTTACCCCATCTGACTCCCTGTTGCTCCGATACCTTTCTAAAATGTCTGCTCAAGAAAAGTGTGAAAAAACGGATGTCCTGCTTTGTACTGTAGAGCGAGCCAAAATAAAATTGATTTGTAATTTCCCCGGTCTTGAGATATTTGATCAGTTCGGCAATTGAAAAGGCCCCCATGGCGGCTACCGGAAGAATATTGATGGCAAAGATCGCTGTCTGAAAGGAGCCTATAAAGAATGGGCTTTGAAATCGGCCAATCAAGCAATTCAGGCACGGGGTATGAGGGGAATGGAGTAAGGCCGTGTAAAAGCAATTGGAAACAACTCCGACCATGAGATAGGGAATTTTGTGCTTTACAGCGAATCGGTTCACAATGGACCGAGAGGCCCATTTGTCAAAGGTATCAATGATGAGATCGGTTTCAGGATCAATTCCTTCATCCACCGTTGTTTCATTGATCTGCAGCTCTTTGGCAACGACCTTCACATGGGGATTGAGCTTCCGAGCATAGATCTTCAATGACTCAGCCTTGCTCATCCCAATGTGGTCAACATTATGGATAAACTGACGGTTCAAGTTGGATAACTCAACCGTATCCTGATCAATCGCCTCGATCTTACCAACTCCCAGAAGGAGTAAATTATTAATGATCGAGGAGGCAGCCCCTCCGATCCCCATGACTGTGACATGGAGGTTTTTGAGCTTAAGCTGATCCTCTTCAGACCAATCGGCCATCGATAACTGGCGAAGATACCGTTCTCTTTCATCCGCGTTAAGGGATAGGTGTTCTTGATTGATTTTTCGACCCCGGAGGTTTTGCCTTATCGATGGGAGCCGCGTTCTTCACAAACAGGCAATGGTGGAACGGGTCTCCCATCCAGTTTGCATTGGACGTACTCAGCAATCCGCTCAACCGTGCTGAAGCGTCCCGGACCGATCTCTTCATCCAGGACCCCAATGCCAAATTCCTTTTCAAGGAGAAGAATCAGCTCCACGAACATAAGAGACGTGAAACCATTTTCCCGCAATAGATCTGTATTTCCCAAGTGAACTAGGATGGACGGAAAATTCTTAAGAATTAATTCTCTCACTCTCTCTTCCATCCTCTTTGCCTTTTGAACATGAAATTTGCTTTTTAAGTCCGTCGTATCGGATCTTACCGCTTGGGGACTTCGGTATCTCCTCTGCAAAAATCACCTCGTGAGGAACCCACCATCGATCCAGTCGGGTCTGGCATATCGATAGGATCCCTCCAGAGGTTAAATTGGAACCCTTTACCTTAACAACCACTGCGCAGATCCTATTTCCTATAAAAGCGTCTTTTCTCCCGAATACGGCTGCATCTCGGATCCCCTCAATCTCACGGAGGACTCTTTCTATGACATCGGGAACGATCTTTTCTCCTCCCGATTTGAAAACGAAATCCTTTCGGCCCACATGATAGTAATACCCCTCCTCATCCTTTTTGACAATATCTCCGGTATGGAGCCACCCGTTGATGATCGTCTTCCGGGTCAATTTTTCATCCTTCCAGTATCCAGGGCTAATATTTTCTCCGCGGGCAATCAGCTCCCCCTCCTCAAAAGGGCCAAGCTCTCTTCCTTCCTCATCCATAATCTTCAGCTCTACTCCATCAATAGGAAGACCGATGGAACCTTCCTTTCTCTCAAGATCCTCTGAAGGGAGCGTTGTCAGACGCGTACTGGCTTCTGTCAATCCGTACATGATATGGATTCGTGCCTTTGGATAGGAAATTCTTACCTTTTCCACCAAATGCTTAGAAGGGGCTTCTCCGGCAATCGTCACCAGCCTGATCGAGTCCAGTCTTTCTTTATTCCCGCGGCGGGTGAGCACGGCAAAATGATAGGGAACGCCTGCAATGGTATTGATATGCCGCTCGAGGAGGATCTTCTTAATCGTAGCCATTTTCGTGATATCCGGAACAACGGCGAGGGTGGCCCCTGTTTTTGCCATCAGCCAGAGCTGTGATAATCCATAGGTATGGGAGAATGGAAGAGATGAAAAAATCCTGCTTTCTTCATCGATGGAGAGTGCTTTAAGAATCCCCCGGATTACTGCTTCCAGATTTGCCGCAGTAAGCATCACCCCCTTGGGCTGCCCGGTTGTTCCTGAGGTGTAGACAATATTGATGAGTTTTGGGGGGGCATCCTCGGGTGGGGTTAAATCTTTTTCCCACTCGCCGTGCGATGTCCATTGGCGAAGCTCCTGGTAACTATTCACTAAGCAGAGCCTTTGATCCTTCCATAGGCTCTTTAAATCGGAAGGCCCGAACACCCACTGAGGATCGATCTCCCTCCTCATGGACTCAAGCTGATCGGGCCTCAGCATAGGATCGACCGGTACAGCAACTCGCCCGGCGAACAACACGCCAAAATAGAGTACTGCACTCGTCACTCCAGAGGGCAGGGCGATCATCACTCGCTGGCTGGCTTCCCCCTCTGAGTTTAACCATTTCGCCAGTCGAATAGTATCCTGATACAGGGCTTCGAAAGATAAAGAGACCTCTTCATCAAAGAGGGCTTCTTTTTGGGGCCATTTTAATGCTGCCTGATAAAGCCAGGAGGAAGGACCCAGCATCTCTTAGGTCTCCCAAAGAAGAATGAAAACTCTATAGGAACATCTCAGAGTTCGGATAGCTCAAATGGAACGCCATTCAATACACTCGGTTTGGTGAAAGCGATCCTTTTCCCTCTTACCCCCATCTTCGGTTTCTGGTCGGCCATCTCGACCCCGCGAGACTTCAAGAGTTCAATATCGTTCTCGATCTGGTCCGTGAGGAAACAGACATGATGGATACAGTTCCCCCTCTCTCTCACCAATTTCGCAAATTCTCCGTCTTCACTATCATCTTGAATAAACTCCAGACTTGTCCCTCCGATATCTACCACGGAGACCTTTAGCCTTCTGTCAAGAATGTCTCGGATAAGTGGCATAGGGAGGTCGAGGGCTTTTGAAACAGAGGTAAGGCTTTCTTCGATATTTTTAACTGCAATTCCAATATGTCCTATCCCTTTGATCATACTTCTACCTCCTGAACGGGTTGTTCACAATAAATGTCGTATGAGTTAAATTATGGATGAAGCTTTATAGCTTCACAATTTTATCGATGGTCCCCTGATAGGCTCCCTCAATGATGGTTTGAAGGACCTCCTTGCTTTTCTCTGGCGAGACAGGTCTGGGTGAAGCCTCAAGCTTCATCCTATTCTGAGAAGCATCCCTGACAGCCTTCTCGATCAAATCTTTCGAAAAGTTTTTAAACTCCCTCAAGGTAAGAGGGAAATTAATTTTTCTATAGAAATCAAATAATCCGTCAACAAAAGCTTTCGTCATGTCTCTGGACTCCGGTATGCCCATCAATGCCGCTACTTTTTTTATCTTTTCCGAGATATTCGGAGCATAATAAGCCGCATAATACGGCAGCATGACGGCAACGGCTTCTCCATGGTCCAGGACATGGCTCCAGCTGAAGGAGTTCAAATGGGGTAGGCCGGCCTGTTTATAAAATAGGACAGATCCTCCCAAACTACTTGCCAATGACATCATCCTCCTGGCTTCTCGATTCCGACCATCCTTAAGCACTCTGGGCAAACCCTCGAAGACCAGCCTCAATCCGATGAGTGCCCTCTCATTGGCTTCTGGATCAACCCCTTCATCGACATTATTGAAATAACCTTCCATCAGGTGGGTTAATGTATCTAAACCGGTGACGAGGGAAACATGATTTCCGCAAGAATAGGTGAGCTCAGGGTCAACGATGGCATCGGTGGGAACAATGGCAACATCGAATATCAACTTCTTGACATGCAACCAGGTGTCGGTGATCACCGAGAATTTGGTGAGCTCACTTCCTGTGCCGCTTGTGGTGGGTAGGGCGATAAGGTCCATGATCCTCTTCGCCTTTTTGGAGACCATACCCACCCCGAAGTAGTCATCGAGCTCCCCTTCTTTGATCGTCCCTAAGATAGCGGCTGCCTTGGCCGCATCAATGACGGACCCTCCGCCGATGGCTAACAGACAATGAAAGTCTCTTGCGAGTAAATGGTAAGCGACTCGATAGACCGTCTCCTTGCTCGGGTTTGGCTCAACCCCTTTAACGATCTGATAAGAGATAGAATTTTTCTCTAAGGCATGAGTGACCTGTTCTAAAACCCCTGATTTTTTGATCGAGCCCTTTCCAATGACCAGAAGCGTTCTGTCCGCATATTTCTTAACGACCTTACCGACCTGACGGATAGCCCCCTCGCCGAAATGGATCCTGGTTGGTTTCCAGGCCTTCAAGATCTCTTCGGCTTCTGCCATCATCTTTTCCATCTCTTTTATAAAAATATGCCAGAATACCCCCCAGCTCTGCTGGGGGGATGAATGGCCTTCCCTCTCCCCTGGAGGGAGAGGGTTAGGGTGAGGGGGAAATGATCTTATCATC
>Ga0315282_10015084_pt1 | contig 11441 bp, 9 predicted proteins | sample YL17G07_20_MG_FD_203693 | JGI IMG/M metagenome (GOLD analysis project Ga0315282, IMG submission 203693) | Sediment microbial communities from Yellowstone Lake, YNP, Wyoming, USA - YL17G07_20 | ecosystem: Environmental > Aquatic > Freshwater > Lake > Sediment | place: USA: Wyoming | collected...
CCGTAGGGGCGGTTCGCGAACCGCCCCTACATCGGCTGGCCTGTATGCCAACCTTGGGTGTCAATACATGTATACATTACTGCAAACTATTCGAAGGATGGCCTATCGGCCGAGGAATCCTCCATCCACCACCAGGATCGCTCCGTGCACGTAGTCCGAGGCCGCGGAAGCCAGAAACACCGCCGTGCCTTTGAGGTCTTCCGGCTGGCCCCAGCGGCCGGCCGGAATCCGCTCCAGGATCTGTTGAAAGCGGTTGGGGTCGTTCTTCAGCGCGACGTTGAGGGGCGTGTCCATGTAGCCGGGCGCGATGGCGTTCACATTCACGCCTCGACCGGCCCATTCGTTCGAAAGCGCCTTGGTCAACTGCCCGACCCCGCCCTTGCTCGCCGTGTAAGCCGGGACGGTAAGCCCGCCGATGAAGCTGTAGAGCGAGGCGATGTTGATAATCTTGCCCGCGCCCTTGGCCAGCATGACCCGGCCGGCGAGCTGGCAGAGCTCGAAGACCGCGGTCAGGTTAAGCTCGATGACCTGGTCCCAATCTTCGAGGGGAAATTTTTCCGCGGGATGGCGGCGGGTAATCCCGGCGTTGTTGACCAGGATGTCAATCGTGCCGAAAGTTTTCAGGAACTCCTCGAACGCGCGCGCCCGCTCCTTGCGGTCGCTCAAGTCGGCGCGGATCCCAACCACTTTCCTTCCCAGGGAGAAAAGCTCTCGAGCCGTATCGGCAAGCTGATCCGACACGTCAATCAGCCCCGCCTCGGCCCCGGCCTCGAGCAGGGCCTCGGCCATGGCCCGGCCCAGGCCGTAGCTGCCGCCGGTCACCAGCGCTTTCTTTCCCGAAAGATCAAACAGTTTCAGCACGCTCATCGCTTCACCTCGTGCAAGGGTTCTTCGCCGCGGAGCACCCGCACCACCTCGCGGGCCGCGGTCTCCTTCAGCTCGCGGATCGCGCCTTCCGAATACCAGGCGAAATGGCTGGTCAGGATCACGTTGTCCAAAGACCGCAGCGGGCTTGAGGCCGGCAAAGGTTCGGTCTCGAATACGTCCAATCCGGCGCCGGCAATCCGCCGGGCCTGGAGCGCTTCGATCAGCGCGGCCTCGTCCACCACGGCGCCGCGGCTGGTGTTGATCAGGAAGGCAGAGGGCTTCATCATTTGCATCAGGTTCCGGCTGACCAGATGTCGGGTGGCCGGCATCGCCGGCACGTGGACCGAGACGAAATCGCTTTTCTGAAAAAGCTCCTCCAAGTGGGCCGAGTAAACGCCCACGGCGCCCATCTCCGCCGGCATGACCAGGGGATCGTGGGCCAGGATCTTCCCAAACAAGGGCTTCAACTTTTCCGCCAGGCGCCGGGCGATGTGGCCGAAGCCCAGGAGGCCGGCCGCGGCCTCGTTCAAGCGCGGGATGGGCCGGATCGCCTCGAGCGAGTGCCGCTGCTCGTGGAGCCGGCGGTCGCCGACGAGGAGCCGGCGGTGGAGCGCAAGGATGAGAGCCAGGGCATGGTTGCTGACCTCGTCCAGGCAATAAAAAGGCGCGTTGCAAACCTTGATGCCTTTGGCTTTGGCCGCGGCAAGGTCAATCGTATCCACGGCGATGCCGTAGCGGACGATCACCCGGGCGCGGCTCATGGCCGCGATCACCTCCCGGGTGCAAGGCACATATTGGATGATGGCCGCGTCGGCGTCGCGGACCTCGGCGATGAACTCATCCGGATCGCGGGTATGGCTCTCCACGATCTCGACCTGCGGCAGCTCGCGCAGGATCGCCCGCTCGATGTCCACGTCGGCATATTCCTGGTAGTTGATGACAATCTTCATCGGCATCTTCCTCGCGAGACCGTCCCGAAGAGACCAAGGCTCATAGCCCAGCGCTTCAGCGCTGGGTCAAGAAAGCGGACATTAAAGATATTTTTCATTATATTCCATTTCGTGAGCCCGCAGGAAGGCAACGAGTTCTTCTTGGAACGTCCTTTTCCGATGATGCTCTCTCTGGCCATTGATATAAGCAACGGTCTTTTCCGCTTGCGAAATGCCCAGACTAAAAGCACCATATCCTTGTTGCCAAGAAAAGCCCCCGGGGATCGCGAAGGTATCGTTGATCCATTTGGAGGACGCCCCTTTGAATTCTTGAGCCGCCTGGGCCAGGGTGAGCGTCGAGGGAATTGAAACCAGAACATGAACATGGTCGTGCGTGCCGCCGATCGCGAGCGCCCTCATTCCGTGGGCCTGCGCAATCCCGGCAAGATAGGGCCAGAGCCGCTCTTGCATCTCAGGGGACAAAATCTTGTCCCGATGTTTGGTGCTGAACACCAAATGGATCAAACAATTGACAAAGGAATGGGACATGAAATGCGTCCTTTTCCAATTCCCAGCGCTGAAGCGCTGGGCTATTCTCTCATGACCCAGATCAGATCAGGCTCAAAAGACTGGGTTGGGATGAAAGAATTACCTTCGCACATCCCCTCCCCGGCTCTTAATCACTTGCTCGACTTCGGCGCGGCCGGACCAGAAGTGGTCGCCCCTCATGCCCAGCTTCATGGCGCTGGCGGCCACGCCGTACCTGAGCCCGAGGAGCAGGTCCTTATGCAAAAAGCCATAAAGAAATCCGGCCGAGAAGGCGTCGCCCGCACCCAGCCGGTCAACTACCTCCTGGAGGGGATAGCCAGGCTCTTCGTAGAGGATTTTGCCGTCCCCGGCCCAGCAGCCGGCGCCGCCCGCGGTGAGCACCGCGATCGGACAGTGGAAATGCCGCTTGATCCGGCGGACTACCTGCGGCGGCTCTCCCTGGAGGTGAAACAGCTTGGCTGCGTCTTCTTTGGTCATGATGACGATCGTGGCTTGTCGCAGGAAGGGCGCGAGCGTTTTAGCCGCCTGGCTGGGCGTCCACAGTTTGGCCCGGTAGTTCACATCAAAGGACACGGGAATCCGTTTCGCCCGCGCTTTCTGGATGGCGAGCGCCACGGACTGCCGGCAGCCCGGAGACAAGGCCGGCGTGATGCCGGTCAGGTGCAGCACCCGGGTGTTAAGCAGGAACTTCCAGTCAATCTCCTTGGGTGCGATGCGGGAGATGGCTGAATGACGGCGGTCGTAAGTAACCGCGGCCGCGCGCGGGGGCGCGGAATATTCCACGTAATAGGCGCCCACCCGGTCCTGCTGGGTCCAGATGATCCCGGAGGTATCCACCCCGTGCCGAGCCAGGTCGCGCTCCACCCGCCGGCCCAGCGGGTTGGCCGTCAGCCGCGATACCCACGCCGCCTTCATCCCCAACCTCGCCAGGCACACCGCAGTGTTGGCCTCGCTGCCGCCGGTGTACAGGTCGGCACGGGTCGCATTCTCGAGAGTCTGTCCCGACCGCACCGAGATCCGGATCATCGCCTCGCCGAACGTGGTCAAGTCAAACTTCATCAGCACTCCTCGGGCCACAGGTTTAAAACCTGTGGCCCTTAGCTATTGTGAAACCTGTGGCCCTTAGCTATTGTAAAACCTGTGGCCCTTAGCTATTGTGAAACCTGTGGCCCTTAGCTATTGTAAAACCTGTGGCCCTAAACCTGTAGCCCTTCGCTATTGCCGCGGCGACTCTTGCACCGCCTTCACAAAAGCCCGCGCGGCCTCGGTAACCGCCTTGATATTTCCCGTCTCCAGCCACTCGCGCTTGAAAATCTCGCCGCCGATCCCGACCGCATTGGCCCCGGCGCGGAAATAGTCAGGCACGCTCTCGACCGACACCCCGCCCGTGGGCATGAGCGGAATATCGGGAAAGGGACCGCGCAGGGCTTTGATGTAGCCCGGCCCCAAGCTCCCGGCCGGAAAGACTTTCACCATCGCGGCGCCGGCCCAATGAGCGTAGAGGATCTCGGTCGGCGTCATGGCGCCCGGAAAAACCGGCACTTCCCGCTCGCGGCAGACCTGGATCACTTCCGGCAAAACCGCGGGCGTCACGATGAACCGCGCGCCGGCATTGATCGCGGCGTCCGCAGCCTCCGCCTTCAGCACCGTGCCCGCGCCCAACTCCAGCTCATGGCCGAAGGCCTCGGCCAGGCGCTCGATCTGGGCCACCGCCTCGACCCGGTTCAGGGTGATCTCGAGGGTGCCCAGCCCCGCCTCCATCGCGGCTTCCACCACCTTCAGCACCTGCTCGGTCGTGGCGCCCCGCACGATCCCGATGATCGGCAACTGCTCGAATCTCTCCAGTTTCATCGTCGAACTCACCTTGGCTTAAGTTTTCGCACGTCGGCTGGGGCGGGTGTGCGACAAATTTTGTGGTTATCCGGCGACACCAACGTAGGGGCGAATCTTGTATTCGCCCTCGCCGGGCGATCACAAGGATCGCCCCTACCTTCAATGCGGACCATGATCACCAAATTTGTCGCGCACCCGGCTGGGGCCAAATACTAGCAATTTTCGCGGAAATTTACTATGCTGGAAAAACTCATTGGTATTTTTCCGCGAGGAGGTTGCTCGCATGTCTCCCCAAATGGTCAAAGCCGCGGTCATGAAGGCTCCTGGAAAAATGGAGGTGCAGGAATTTCCCCTGCCCAAGCTCCGGCCCGGGGCCATGCTGCTCGAGATGGAGATGTCAGGAATTTGCGGCACGGACAAACATTCCTTCAAGGGCGAAATGGTGCTCTACGCCGGCACCGAAGCGGAGCAGCGCGGCGTGTTCCCCTGCGTCAAAGGCCACGAGAACGTGGGCCGGATCGTGGAGATCGCGGGGAAATACCTCGATTACGACGGCCGGCCGCTCCAGGTGGGCGACCGGGTCACCATGTGTCCCAACATCATCTGCGGCAAGTGCTACTATTGCCGGCACGTTTTTGGCTGGCCCTATTGCGCGCACAACAAAACCTACGGCGTCTATTTCCCGGCGAACAAGTGGCCCCACCTCACCGGCGGCTGGGCCGAGTATATGTATATTTTTCCCGGCTCTTTCGTCTATAAGGTTCCCGAAGAGCTGCCGGTGGACGTGGCCGTCAACATCGAGCTGATGACCGTGACCAACAACGTGGACCGGGCCAAGGGCTACATGGAGTTCGCCTCCCGCGGCTTCGGGCTGATGGACACCGTGCTCATCCAGGGCGTGGGCGCCATGGGCATCGCGCACCTGATCAAGTGCCGCGTGCTCGGCGCCGGCGAGATCATCGCCCTGGATACTTCCGACTATCGGCTCAAGCTCGCCCGGGAGTTCGGCGCCGACACTTTGCTCAACGTCAAAAAAACCACCTTCAAGGAGCGCCTGCAAATCGTGCGCGATCACACCGACGGCCGCGGCGCGGACATGGTGATCGAGACCACCGGTTTGGCCACCGTGCTGCCCGAGGGCCTCGACCTCCTGCGCCGGGGCGGCACCTATCTTGAGGCCGGCAACTTCGTGGACTCGGGCGAGACCACCATCAACGTGCACCGGCACCTCGCCGCCAAGAACGTCCTCCTGATCGGCAACACCAACCATCCCAATTCTGAATACTACCGCACCATGAAGATGATGCTCCGCTACCGGAAAGAGTTCCCCTGGAAAAAGTTCACCAGCCACAAGTACCGGCTGGAGCAGGCCCAGCCGGCGCTCGAATTTTCGCTCGGCGAGAAGGCGCTCAAGGTGGTCTTTGACCTGACCAGGGGCAAGAGTGAAAAATGAAGCTCGGCTGCAACACCGTCGCCTTCCGCAAGTTTGGCCTGGATTTCGCGCTCGAGCGGATCGCGGCCGCGGGCTACCGGTATGTGGAGGTCGAGGCCAACCTTTCCTGGTGCGACCACGTGCGCACGGACCAACACGATCCGATCAAGTTTTGCGACCAGGTGAAGCGACACGGCCTGACCGCAATCTCCTGCATCGGCTCGCACCGGGAGCTGATCTCGGAGAAGACCGCGGAGGAGGATCTTCGGCGCTCGCTCGAGTTCGCCGCGGCGGCCGGGGTGCCGGTGGTGGCGACCGGCGAGGGCCGGCTGCCCCAGGGCATGAGTCAGGAAGAGGCGCTGGAAATTCTCAAGCCGAAGCTGGAGCGACTGGTGCAGACTGCGGAGAAGTGCAAGGTCTATCTGGCCATCGAACCGCACGGCTCGCTTTCTCTCTCCCCGGGCGGTCTTTCCAAAATTCTCGCCCTGGCGCCTTCGCCCTGGCTGGGCGTCAACTTCGACACCGCCAACCCCCACCGCGGCGATTACGTGGGCACGACGCATAAGGGATTCGAGTGGAAGCTCGATCAGGCGGCGAGGGGCGACGAGCTGGCGGTGCTGCGGCCGGTGGCGGACCAAGTGCGCCACGTGCACTGGAAAGACGTGGTCGGCCGGAACGCGGTGGTTCTGGGCGCCGGCGAGGTCAAGCTGCGCGAGGAAGTCGAGATCATGCGCCGGGCCGGCTATGACGGCGTGCTCTCGTACGAGACTGAAGGCTGGGAAGAAGCCGAAGCATCCCAGAAGATGATCGTGGCCAGTCTGGCCTGGAGCAAGCAACTGCTCCAGGAAATGAAAATCAAGATTGATTGATCGTAGGAGCATGGCATGCCATGCCCCTACACCACGGGATTTTGAATGACAACCATCCCTGAACGCATGCAAGCCGCAGTCCTCTTCGGCTTTAACGACTTGCGGGTAATCGCCGTGCCGGTGCCGAGGCCGGGTCCGGGCGAAGTCCTGATCCGGGTCCGGGCCTGCGCCATTTGCGGCACCGACCCCAAGATCGTGGCCCACGGCTGGCAGGGCAACCCGCCCTTTGGTCAATACATTCCCGGGCACGAGTATGCCGGAGAGATTGTCGCGCTGGGAGAAGGCGTGATAAATTATCAGGTCGGCGACCGGGTGGCGGTCGAGCCGCACAAGGGTTGCGGCGTTTGCGAGAACTGCATCCGGGGCCTCTACACCACTTGCCTCAATTACGGCAACCTCGCGGCCGGGCACCGGCACTACGGCTTCACCGTCAACGGCGGCTACGCCGAGTATGCAGTTAATCATAGCAACACCCTGCACCGCATCCCGGAATCGCTCTCCTTTGACGAGGCCACTCTCATCACCACCGCCGGCACGGCGCAATACGGCATCACCCGGATCGGCGGGGTGCGGCCGGGCGAGACCGTGGTGGTGTCCGGCCCCGGCCCCATCGGGCTGATGGCCTGCCAACTGGTCAAGGCGGAGGGCGCCGGCCGGGTGATCCTGACCGGCACCCGGCAGGAGCGGCTGGACCTGGGCATCGCCCTGGGGGCTGCCGACCTCACCCTGAACATTCGCAAATGCGAAGTGGTAAAAGAGATCTTCAATCTCACGGCCGGGGTGGGCGCGGACCTGACCATCGAATGTGCCGGCACCGGGCCGGCGGCCAAGGATGCAGTTGAGTTCACCCGCAAGAACGGCCGGGTGGCGCTGATCGGGATTTACCAGGGCGACATCCCGATCAACTTGAACAAGGTGGTGCAGTGGAACATGACCCTGGCCGGGGGCAAGGCTGAGGGCGACTGGAGCCTGCGCCGGGTCCTGCCGCTGATGGCCGACGGCCGGGTCAAGGCGGGGCCGCTGATCACGCACCGTTTCCCGCTGAAGGAGATCGTCGAGGCGATGAAGACCTTTGTCGGCCGCGAGGGCGGCGCGATCAAAGTGGTGGTTCATCCATAAAGGAGAAAAGCATGGCCAATTCAGTTAGCTTTCTTCACTTGGCTGATCTTCACATTGGATTGCGTTTGAGCCGGTTTGACAGAGGGGTCGCGGATAAGCTCAGCGAGGGGCGCTTCCAGGCATTGGACAAAGCGCTCCAAGCCGCGCACGAGAATCACGTAGATTTCATTGTCATTGCCGGGGACCTTTTCGATGATAATGACATCTCGCAAAGCGAAGGGAGAAGAGTTTTTGATAACCTTAAAGGAAAATCCACGCCTGTATATATTCTACCTGGCAACCATGATCCCTGGCGGCCCGGTTCTGTCTGGCACCGCACGCCCTGGAAAGATTGGACGAAAACCGCCATCAGGGTATTAACAGAGCGCCGGCCGGAGCCCTTCGGGAAGGGGGTGATTTTATTCCCTTGCCCGGTGACACAAAAGAGCTCTTCCCTGGACCCTACTTCCTGGATTGACCCTGAGTCCTTTGACCAAGACGCCATTTGCATTGGGCTTGCGCACGGTTCGGTAAAGGACCGGGACAACCTGCCGGCTGACGATCATCTCATCGCACTCGACAGCGCAGAAGCGCACTCGCTGGACTACCTCGCCCTCGGACACTGGCACTCCCCCAAAATGTTCAAAGACAGGAAAGGCACAATTCGCATGGCCTACAGCGGTACCCATGAACAGATGAATTTCGGCATTCCTAAGTTTTCGACAGGTTGGGAGCCTTATTGCTCCCAACCGGAAAGGGAGGAATTCCGCGGAGGCACCATGGGCAACGCTCTCCTAGTAAAAATCGTTAAAGACGGAAAAATTTCCGAGGTCAAGATCCAGGAGCTTAACGTCGGCCAGTATATTTGGGAATGGGAAGAACATGAAGATGTGGATGACCAAAAGTTTGGGAAACTCTTTAGCGAAATTGCGCGCCGGAAGGACACGTTAAGCCGACTCCTACACCTCGTGCTGAAGGGACTGCTCAGCGGCGAGAGTCTTAACAAGCTGGAAGAGGACTTGCCGGGGATGGTCCGGCGCTATACTGACTTCAAGCTCGAACGGGATGAGCTTTACTTAAAACCCGACGATCAAGAGTTGGAGAGCGCCGCACGCGAAGGCGTGATGAGGCAGTTGCTGGGCAGGTTGAAAGAACAAAAGGAGATGGTTGGGGGGACCGAGGAAGGCAAGGTCATGGAAGCCGCCTTGCTCGTCCTCTACCGGTTAATCAAGGAGAACAAATCATGATCCTCAAATCCATTCGAGTTCTGAACTGGAAATGCCTGAAAAATGTTGCTTTAGAGGAACTCTCGCCCAGGATCAATGTTATTTACGCTCCAATGAAGAGCGGCAAGTCGAGCCTGGCTGATGCGGTGCGGCTCAGCCTGCTCGATATCGAGCATAGCTCGACGAAAATAGATCCTTATGTGCCATGGGGCGGAGGCGGTGATCTGATACCGGAAGTTAACATCGAATTCCAGACGCGAGGGAAACTCTATTGGGTTAGGAAAAGGTTCTCCAAGGGCAAAACCGGTCTGGCTGAGCTTGGGATTGTGATCCGGGATGACAAAAGAGAGCGTATTGCGGAAGGCAAGGATGTTACAGATAAGACCAGGGAAATCGTGGGCCAGGAGAAGTCAGAGAGCGGGATCGCCAATCTGCTATGGGTCCGCCAAGGCAGCGTGAATCTGCCCTCGGTAGATGAGCAGGCGAGCAAAACTTTTCAGGGCCTGCTCGGAGGAATTCTGTCCACTAAAGAAGATGAAAACCTTCAAAAAAGGCTGAAGGAAAAACTCAAGGACTACGGGGTTTCGAAGAGCAGAGAAATCTTCCCTGATTACGTTCCAGGCTCCGGCAGAATAGAATTGAATCCAAGGGCTCTTTCAAAAAACTCTCGTTGGACTGTTATCGAGGAGGCTATCGCCAACGCGCAGGAAAAGATCAAAACCATCAAGGATCAACTCCTCCAATATGAGAATGACCGAGTGGAAACGGAAAGCCTTGAACATCAGATGGAAGAGTCAGGCAAAGATCTGAAAGCGGCCGAAGCAGAAGTCAGAGATTTAGAGAAGAAGGACAATGAATTGGCCGGAAAACATGAGCGGGCCAGAGAGCTTGAGCATAAACTGGAAATGACGAGGAAAGAGCTGCTCGACGCGCAGAAAGCCGAAAAAGACTTCCAGGAAAAAGCAAAGGAAGTGGAGGAGTTAAATCGGAAACTTGACCAGGAAAAGCAAGCCAGGGTTCCGATTCAAAAGGAGAGAGATGACTTTCAGGCCAAGAGAGATGAAGCCAAGAAAGAGTTGAGAGACGCCGAAAAAGCCCGGGCGGAAATGCGTACCAAACAAACACGCTTGGAGACAAAAAGGGCGTTTGTGGAGGTGGAGAAGGCTTTAGAGGATTCAGTAAAGAGAAAGGGAAATGCTGAGCAGGTTGAGAAGGAGTTGAAGAAGCGTCTGGAGGAGCAAAAAGCCGTCGTCGCTCCGGACGAGAAGACTCGCTCGATGATTGAGAGGCTTTTAAAGTCGAGAGACGATCTGGCTGCGGAGCTCAAAGCGGCGAAGATTCAATTTTTGATCCGTCCGCTCAAGGAGTTTGCCGGCGAAATGGAAATAGACGCGGGAGATAAGCGAAAAGAGGATTTTTTTCCTGGCCAGACCGTTGACTACGAAGTGCGGCAGCGGCTGGCGTTCATGATCCCGGAAGTGGCGGCCATCGAGGTGCGGCGGGGAAAGGAGGATGAAAGTTTGGAAAGCCGCGAAGAAAAGGATCGCCAGAATAAAGAAAAACTAGAGAAGCAACTCCATCCACTCGGTCTATCCTGTTCACAATCTACTGTTGAGATCATCAGGGAAATTCAGCGCCGCGAGGCAACCGTCAACTCGCTTAAGGAAAAGGTTGAAGAGAAAAGAAAGAATTTGGTGGAGCTGGCTCCGGAGGGGCTTGCCTCTCTGATCGGAGAAATTAAGAGAAAAAAGCAAGAAAAAGACAACCTCCTGAATTCTGATCCCGAGCTTAAGGACTGGATGCCTTCCCATGAAGCCGTGCGGAAAGAGAAAGAAGCCCTTGAGGATGAACAAAATAGGGTTGAAGGACAGCTTGCCGCGGCGAATAAAAGACATGAAGTGGCGACCGAGCAATTACAACAAGCAGAGGAGAAAGTTCAGGAAAAGGGTCGAATGATCGCAGCGATAGAAGGCCAGTTCAAAGCTAAGCAGGATGATTTTGTCGGAGAGAAGAAAAAAATTGGTTCCTTGGATGAATTGCGCCTCAAGGTTTTGGACAAGGAGAGGGAGTTCCGGCGGTTGGAAGAGGAGTGCGCAAAGCACGCTCTTACTGCCGAGGAGAAAAAAATCCGCGAAAAGCTCGATCAGGCTCGCACCGCGCTGAAATCGAGGAAGGAACGTCTTGAGGAACTGACAAGAGCTAAAACGCGGCTAGAGGGAAAACTGGAAAATACAGAGGGCCTTCATGCAAAAAGGACTGCGGCAGAACAGGAGTTGCACGAGAATGAGATAAAGCGGGCCGCGCTGGAGAGGGAGATCAAGGCCCATGCTCTTCTCCTCAAATGGTTTGAGGAGATCAAGAGCACGGCCGTGGCTAGCGCAGTCAAGCCAGTGAGTGAGCAAGTTGATCTCTGGCTGCTGGAATTGGATGGAGAGGGAAGAAAGAAATTGCTCTTCGGGCAAAGCCTGAATGCGGAGCAGATTGAGGTAAACGAAAACAAGTGTGTTGACCTTGATGAAAACTCAACCTCATATGGCGAACGTGAACTGCTGTCCACCATCGTCCGGCTGGCCTATGGGGCGATGCTGGCGCGGGAGGAGCCGCAGGCAGTAATCCTGGATGACCCTCTTGCACACTG
>Ga0315282_10015085_pt1 | contig 11441 bp, 8 predicted proteins | sample YL17G07_20_MG_FD_203693 | JGI IMG/M metagenome (GOLD analysis project Ga0315282, IMG submission 203693) | Sediment microbial communities from Yellowstone Lake, YNP, Wyoming, USA - YL17G07_20 | ecosystem: Environmental > Aquatic > Freshwater > Lake > Sediment | place: USA: Wyoming | collected...
CCGGCCCCGTTCATGCTGGGTGCATGGATTTCGCCCGGTTCCGCCGTGATCGGCGCGTTGTCCGTGCCCATGCGGACCCCTTCGGCGCCGGCCGCGGCTTCCGGCAGAACCATACGCCCCACGGCTTCGGCAAGCTCGTGCAGGCGTTCGGGTCTGACGTGCAGATAGGTCTTGTCCGTCAGCCCCCGCGGCGCGTGCCGTGCCAGCAACCGCACTTCCTCGAAGGTTGCACCGGCCGCGTGCAGCATGGTTATGAACGTGTGCCGCAAGGCGTGGAAGTCTGCCCGCCCGCCCGGCCCCCACTTCTTCATGCCGGCGCGTTCAAGGTCACGCTCCAAAGCGCTGCTGGTTTCGCGGGCCACGAACACAAGCGGGTCATTGGCGCCGATGCCCTTGGCAGCCGCGGCCAGTGCGTCCACCAGCACGCGGGGCAAAGGTTGCCAGCCGTCGCGCCGGTTCTTCGTCCAGGCGGCTTCCAGTTTCAAACCGCCGCGGGTCACGTCCAGGTGCTTCGCTCGCAAGGACTGCAGTTCCAGCACGCGCAACCCGCTCGTGAGTGCCACGGCGTACCCCGTGCGGCGCCGGCGGGCGTAGGCGTTGCCCGCGGTGTCAACCGTGGCGAGTAGCGCCCGTGCTTCCGCGGCCGTCAGACTTCGGCGCGTCTGCTGTGGCGTGGTGTCAAACTCGACAAGCCCGGACAGCGGGTCCGCGTCCGCGTAGCCGTGCTGAATGCTCCAGCCGATGAAGGCGTGCAGGGCTTCGGCGTAGTTCTGCAGCGTCTTCCCGGCCGGCTTGTCCGGGGAATCGCCTTTCCGCTTCGGCGTGCACACAAGATCGCGCAAGGCTTTCTCCACGCGGGACAGGCAGCCGTCCAGGTCCGTCAGCATGGACACGCCAAGCTCGCGCTTCCAGAATGCCAAGTGTGCGGCGCGCTTCTCCGCGTGCTTGGCGCCCCACGGGTGACCGTTGCGCCCGCCGGACGCCCGGCCCCACTCCAGGTACTCCGCGCACACCTCGTCAAAGGTGCGGGGCGTGTCGCTCGATTTCGGCGGCGGGTCAACGCCAATGCGGACGCGGTTGTGCTTGGCCTGCAGGTCGCTGGCCATGGCCCGCACTTCCTTGTACTCCCCGCGGTGCGTGAAGAACTCGCGCCGGCCCTTCCAGTTCGTGAACCATCCACGCCGCAACCCGGACGGCAGACGTTTCCGTGATGCACCGGCCATGTTACCTGCCCCCTTCCAGTTCTTCCCGCCGCGGCTTCAACAGCCACGGGCCAAGAGGCAGCCCGGCGGCCTTGGCGTGTTTCAGCCAGGCGGCCCGCTCATTGGCGGAAATCTTCACCACAAGGAGAAGTATCTTGGCGTCCCTTCCCTTGCTGGGCCTGCCCATCTTCGCTTTCTTGCGCTTTGGTGTGGTCATGCGCTCACCGTACTATGCGTTATACCGTTTGTCAAACACGAAGTTTCGCGAATTTCCGCGCTTCCGCGTCCAAACGGGCTTCGGTGTGCCGGACAATGGCGCCCTGTGCCGCACGCCGATGTGGTTGACGTGCTGACGGAACGCGCTGGCGCTCGCGGCTTGAGGATCACGTCCGAGCGGTTCGCAGTCATGCCGGGCTACCTGTACCCGACGCCCGGCATGTCCGTGGAACTGCCCGGCGCCAGGCTGTTCGGCTCGCTGGATTTCGCGCCGATGCCCAACATGCCGTTCCCGCCGGGCTGCACGCCCAGCGCCGGCATCCGAAACAGCCACGATAAGTCGTTCTCGTTGAGCATCCTGTCCGGCGCGCGGGTTGTCGTGTGTGCCAACGGCGTGCTGTCTGCCGAGTACATCGTCGCCCGCAAGCACACGAGCAGGATTGACCTGGTGGAGTCCGTGGACCACGCGCTGGACGCGTTCATGGGCTCCATCCGCGGCTTCCAGGTAACATATGAACGGCTGCGTTCCTGCCGGCTCACCAGGATGCGAGCGCACAGCGTGGTCATCGAGATGGCGCGTGCGGGCGCGTTCTCCAGCAGCGACATCCTGCCGGTATTGGACGAATACGAACACCCGATCCACGAGGAGTTCGCCGAGCGCAACGCGTGGTCGCTGTACAACGCGGCGACAGCGCGGATGAAAACGCAGTCCCCTGGCCGGCAGGTGGACGGCTTCAAGAGCCTGAACGCTGTGCTCGTGCCGCTGGTTGGCTGACAGGAGGGATCACGTCGAGACAACAGGAACCCTTCCGCGCCCAGGCTTCTCTGGCAGTACCAGGGACGCCGGTCGGCGCGTGGCCGCTGATCTCCTCGCACAACATCGAGGAACCGGAGGGGAGAGAGGAGGTGACCAATGCCGCCATGGCTCGCGCGGGCACTACTGGCTATCCTGGCTGCCGCCGCAGGCGCGGCGGTCGAGGCTCTGGCCGAGGAACTCGCCCGTCGCCGACGGCAGATGCGGAAGTAGGAAGGAAGCGGGGCCGTCCCGGAGGGGGCGGCCCTGCCATGTCTTCTTCTTAGCTGTCAGCAAGCCCGTCGCCGTCATGCGGTCGCTCGGGAGGCGGGCAGGCCGCGCTGCCGAGCGCCATCAGGCGGCGCTCGTGCGGCTAGGAGTGCCGTCGTTAGCACTTGCCCGAGCTTCGCACAGGGCGTTGTTAGGCATAGGGGGGAGGGGGAAAACCCCCCGTACCCCCCAGTGCAGGCCATACGGGCCTGCCTGGGCTTAGGGCGATCTTTGAGCACCCCCCTGGCTGATCGTAGAACTGCGCGGGGCGCGGCCATAAGCGGGGCATCACTCGTGCCGGGGCTCGTCGTGGGGTCAGGTTGCTGGAGAAAATCACCATCCCGGGAGCCGCGGCACCGCTTCTCGCCCGGATACGCGCCGGATACGCGCGCGCGGCACCGGTTCGCCAGAAGATCTCCGTGAGCCGGAACCAGATACCCGATTTGACCCCTAAACGGCCAGCCATTATGTGAAACAAAAGCACTGTTGCTATCAAATGATTCGATAGTCCACCTTACAAGTTGGCCGTTGTGTTGGTTTTCCACACACTAGGAACACGCGAATATAGGCAATCTGACCGCCTTCGCGCCTTCTGACAGCATGGAAAAGCTACAACATTGCAACGTCGGCTTTACAAGTGGATGTACATTAAATGTACGGACTGGCGGCGCGCCGTTGCCCGGCCCAGAAAGTGGACCCTGGAACGGTGGACACGACCAGTGTGCAGATCCAGGCCAGAAACTCGGCTGGGACCGACACGAACACGCTGGCCATCACGGTCAATCCGAACGGTGCACCGGCGACCATCAGTTCGCTCCCGACGACGGGCCAGATGAACCAGGCGTTCTTGTATCAGATCACGGCACCCTTTGACCCGTCGCTTCTGGTGGCCCGGCGTGTTGCTCGTTTCGGGCCTGTTTTCGAGTCCGGACCGCGAAATCGGCCCGACATAGCACCCGGCTGGAGGTCGCCATCCTGGCGCCGTGAAGTCGCCGTTTTGTCGGGGTATCGGGTCGCCGGCGACCACCGGTCGGCGTCGGACCAAGGCTCGTCGTTCCCGTTGGTGCCATCCTTCGTCTGACGCATGAATCGGGCACTCTGCAGCCTAGGAGCGGCGACCCTGACGCCGGGGGCATGAGTGGGCGTCCGGGGGAAGATCGGCGCGAGAAGCGCCTGGAACCGGCATATTCAGTACGGTTGACAACGGCTGGGAAAGCGAGGCGGCGTCTAAACAACAAGCCCATCCGCCAGGAAACAGCAAGGGGCACGTCGCTTCCGGACAGCCGCCTACGACAGCTATTCCTTCTCCACCCTCACCTTCCCGCTCAGGTTCAGGTCGGCGAGTATCTGCCTCAGTTCATCAACCAGGCCGTCTGCGTCCTCGCCGTTGACCATGACGGTGAAATCAATGCTTAAGCGCAGGTCCTCACCGGTGCGCAGTTTAGGAACCAGTTTTGTACCCACTCGGTTGAACAGTTCCGGCGGCAGTTCGCCAACAAGCCTGATCGTCTGCTTGCGGGGCGCAGCCGGCTTCTTGCCTTTGCCGACATCCGGCTCTGCCGGCGACTTAGACGTGGAGGTCTTCTCCGGCTCGACGAGGATCTCTGGACCGGGCTTCTCAGGGCCAATCTTTGCCGACTTTGCCTTGGCTTTCCGCAGCAGGAACACATTCGGCTCGAATGTCACCTCATCGGGCGAGATCAGCTCGCCGAACCAGACGCGCTCGTAACCGCCGTCCGCTCTACGGCCCGAAGCCAGGCCAAAGTCCCCGTTGCTGACGAACTGCACGACTTTGCCGCGGATCGCACTGTCCGCATCCAACAGCCTCGTCAGCGATCCGTTCAGGAAGCTCTGCCGCAAGCTGGCAAGCGGCCACGCTCCGGACTCCTTGAAGGCGTCGGGCCAGTTGCGGTCAATGTACCCCGCGCCGATGGACTCGTTGAGCAACGCTCCACTCTTCAACGCGGCGATGACACGCCCGCTCAGCGTTTCCGAACCGCTGGCATGGCCCGCGCCCAAGTCCACCACCTTCAGCCCGTCGGCTTCCGCGTTGTCAGCCACCACAACGAAGCGGTACTCAGCCCAGACTTCCTCGACCGTGCCGTCTTCAGCTTCCCGCACCTGCACCTGTATGTCTGTGCGCTCACCGCGGTCGAGGTCCGCCCCCAGCGTGCCATCGGAAATGTCCGCGGCGACACGTTTCCATGCCAGCCACAACTCAACCGTCTCTCGCAGGTCGCGCCCCGGCTTCTTCGCGCACCAGACCAGTGCTCCCGGATACAGCCTGTCGGACTTCCCGCGGTGTTTCGTCCATTCCGCAATCCGCTGCCGCAAGTCGCCGTCGCCTGTCCACTCGTCTTCGGGCGCCAGCACCACTAGCGTCAATCGGGCCGAATCCGGCACCGCGGTGCTGTCTTCAGGGAAGAACAGCAGCCCCGGTCTGGGCTGGCCTCCTTCGCCTTTCGCTGCGCGGCCATACTCCTGCTCGATGATCCTGCGCATCGCCGGCTTGATGTCCGTTTCCTCGTCCAGTGACGCGCGCCGGTCGCTGACGACCTTCTTCAGCGTCGGCTGGGGGCGAATCTTGTAGCCGTCCGACCCCGCGCGCAGGATGTAGAACGCCTTGGCCTCCAGCGTGCTCGCCGCGGTGTCAATCGAGGTCGTGTCCATACCTGGCTCGCCCAGCGCGAAGCGCATCTCCGGCAGGTGCGCCACCTTCTCCGCCTGGCCGCCGGACGACTCAAACAGAATGGCCGCCCCCACGCGCTTGTGGATGTCGCGCAGCGCGCCCTTGGCATCGGCGTCCAGCACGTGTGCGTGCGACTGCTGCCCGGCGATGTCGCACTCAATCGCCGCCATCAGCCGCGGCTCGCCAAGCTGCCCCAGGATCACCTCGCGGAAATCGTGCACCTCCAGTGGCGCTGAGCCCAGCGAGATCAGGGCCTCACGCCGCGCGTGCTGATATCCTTCGCGGTACGACAGCGAAATCCACTGCGCCAGCATCGCCAGCGTGCCGCGCGTCTGCTGGTACTGCGGCAGCGTTTGCCACTTGCGCTGGAAGACCGACAGCGTCGCCGGATGGAACGGGTAGCACGCCTCGAACCGCTTCAGTAGGTATTCGCGCGCCTTCGCTTCCGTTATGGCCGTGTCCACCGCCGTCCACTCCGGCGGAAGCTGTGCGCGGCGCTCGAAGCACCAATCGGCATACGCTTTGGCTACGTTCCGGCGCACGCGTTCGTTGCCGATGTCCTGGAACAGGCGGCGGCGGATCACCTCGCTGATCTCGGCTTCGTCATTGGCGATCAGGTCCTTCGCCACGCGCTTGACGACCTTGGTGATCTTCTCCTGCCACTCCAAGTCCCAGTCCGTCATCTCCACCTTGCTGCGCGGTAAACTGATAATTGCCGCGCCGCGCGTAATGCCGGTCATCGAGACGGTCAGGTTCTGGATAAAGGCATGGAACGAGTCCGCCATGTCGCGATGGCGGTTGATGAAGTTCAGGACTTCATCGAAGAGGACCAGCACCGACCCGCCCGCGACGGTGTACAGCCGCGACAACGCTTCCGTTCCCGGCGCTTTGGACTTCGCCGCTTTGCCGAGCGCCTCGACGCCTTCGTCGCCAGCCAGTTGCCACGCGATGTCCACCCACGGTGTCTCGCGGCCATCCTGGGGGTCCCAAGCGTTGCCGACGAAGACGGCCACGCGCGCTTCTGGGGCCGCGGGCAGCCCCGCGCCGCGCAGCAGTTCCGGCACGCCGTCAAAGGATGACGCCTTCTTCGCGTGCTTAACCAGATGATACAGCGCTGTCAGCGTGTGCGTCTTGCCGCCGCCAAACTGCGTCACCAGCGTCAACACCGGCGCGGTGTTCTCGGTCTTGCCGGCCAGCCGCTTCAAGACCATGCCGGCGTGTTCGGTCAACGCGCGGGTGAAGCAGTTGCGTGAGAAGAACTGCTTCGGGTCCCTGTAATCCTCCGGCGCGTTCCCGGCGACGACTTGCTCCAGCGCGATGGCAAACTCGTCCGGGTTGAACGAGCGCCCATCACGGACTTCCTTGCGCGGCGTGGCGATCTTATACCAGGGGTCCATTTTCGAAGGCTCTCACACGTGATTTGGCTGGACTACCCACCGCGAGGCGCGGGCCATACCTCGCTTGGTTGACTTGGTCTTTGGACCGGCGACGGAAACGTGTGCTGGTTCCCCTTTCGTGGGTGTGGGGCTGACCTTCTGCCCATTGGTGCGTGCATCTGCCGCCTTCAGTGCAGCCAAAGAGTAGTCCTGAAATCCAACAAGAACGTCGGACTCGGAACGTCCTGTCTCTCGGACAATGTCGGCGAGCAGCATGGATAATGGAGATCCATCCGGGCTGTCATCGAAAGCCGCCGAGCTGACGCGCAAGGAACCGATGTTCTGGTCTGGGATAACCCAACTTGGATGTATGCGGCGCCACAGATCAGCCTCGTCGGGGATGGTCGCATCATCTTCAAAAGACGGTCCGGCCATGCGTTCCATCCTTGGCGCTGAGTGTCATCGGTTGTGGGATAGCTCCGCAATGGCTTTCGTCAGAGGTCCAAGGTCGTAGAACAAATCCCGGTCCCAAGTGTCACCGTTCTGCCGATCTTCGAAAACCCCGCGCACCCGCGACGGAGACACGAACTCGACCTCCAAGTCTACGCCATTCCTGTGCCACTCAAGCTGTATACCACCACGGCTGGTGGGCACGATGGAGGGTGCCGGCGAGTCGTATTGCATGGTCTCGAAAAGCAGGTTCAACGCCGCAATCACGATCTCTGGCTTGATGCGGACGCCGCCATATGAATCCCAGTCCGAAGGAAGTTCCAGAAGTGCGGAGAGACCACGTACAGCAGGCTTGATCCACGGCGGCGAAGCATCGCCTACGGTAAGAATAAAACCGCCCATGGGCGACCCAATCAGCCTGATCGGCGGCTCGGCAGAAAGAATGGCTTGAGCGGGAAACGTCGTCGTTCTGCGGCTGGCAAGCCACTCCGCGTCCGAAATGTACTCGGCACTCGGCCTTTCAAGAGTCTCGGTTGGCATCTTTTCTTCCCCAAATCCCGTGCATCGCCGGGGTGGTGATTGAGGCAAAACCTCGTACCACCCATTCCCGGCCGATGTCAAGGGCCTTCAGCACCCCCCCAACTCCTTCACCTTCCGGACGGTTGCGCGCAGTTAGACTCATTACCAGCATCGGCTGGCCATCACTCAGTCTGAAGGCTGGCTCGACAACAATGTGCAACCTGCCGGTCGGCTCACCCTGGCCATTGCGGATAATGTACCGCAAGGCTGTCCGCACGTCCTCTGGCGCCCCCAGGAACTTGTCGCTGTAACGAGCGTCACAAACGGTCAACACCTGTCCAAGTTCCCCGAACTCGCGCCAACCTTTTCCTGCGAGTATGTGGTTGACGTACGTCACCTCACACTGATTCGCGACGAGATCGCCGAGACCCTCGCGCTGCAGAAAACCCCGCAACCTGCCCAGCTCCTGCTCAAATGACTGTCGCAGCCGATGGTATCTTGGGTACTGCTGGTCCGCTGCCGTCTTCCGCCAGTTGTGTATGAAGCGGTCGGCCTGGACCTGAATCAGTTCGCTGCCAGCCTCGTTCAGGAACCAGCAACGCGGGGCCGGCAACGCCTCAAGCATCCGCAACTGTATAGACGGCCTAATGGCTACGTGCTTCACGCCGAAGCGCTCAACCACCGCGTCCAGCGGCGGATGCTCTTCGACCCGGCGGAAAGGTTCGCGGAACTCGCTCCACAACAACCCCAGTTGGGGGGTCCGCAGACCTTTGATCGCCTCGAACTGCACAGACAACGCCACTTCGATTACGGGGGGATCGGCGAAATCCGGCAGTGGACGGCTGACATCAGTCATGACTCTTGGACCTCAGCCTGTAGTAAGTATACGCTACGCAGGGTCTTGGCCAGCGACAAAACGAACACGATCTGTTCACCTCGGCGCCGCGAGTAGCATCGCATCCAGCAGCCGTTTTTCCTCACAGCCTTTCGGGTACAGGGCGGAAAGGGCGTTGGCCAGGCGCAGGAAGTCCGGACCGCGGTCGCGTTCAGCTTTCAACAGCGCACGCAGAGCGTTCGTCTGGCCGCTGGCCTGGAGCAGCATCGCCGCGTGTACGCGGTCCAGCGTCGTGGGCTGGCGCTTCACCGGCGGTTCGTCCGGTGCGTCCTGGCCCTTCGCGCGGCGCTGGCCTTTCTTCCCGCGCGCCATAATCTGGGGCGGCTGGTTGACCATTTCCGGGAACAGCACGCCCTGGAGCGGTCCGGTGGTAGCGTTCTCAAGCTTCTGGGCGATGGAACGCGCGTCTTCCTCGCCGAAAAGCTGCTTGGCGCGCTCGGCCACGGGGAGCAGCCGCACCACGCCCTTGTCTGTCTCGATGACGCGGCCTTCCCACGCGTCCAGGTGGATGCCCAGCGGCTGAGCGAACCGCCGCGCCACGTCATAGATCAGCGAGAAGCCGGCCTTCTTCTTCTTCGGCCCCGCCTCCGCTTCGTCGTCGCCTTCACCCCCTTCCGTATCATCCTCGTCCTTCTCTGGGTTCTCCGTGTCCTCTGTGGCAGATGCCTTTCCGTTCGTAGCCTGCAAGGTCCACAGGAACAGCGCCGTCAGTCGCGCGTCTTCCTCCAGAGCACCCGCGGCGCCGTTGCGGGCCTTCGATTCGGCGCCACCGAGAATCTGTTCGAGGGCGGCGCGGCCTACGGCTTCCCAGACGTAGGCGAGGTAGCCGCGTTGGTGCGGTTCAGTGGCTTCCGGGTCACCGCCGAGGGGGATTTCGCGGCCTTCGGCGTCCTCAACGCGCGCGTAGCGGCTGTAGATTTCGAGTGCGGGGCCGATGCAGGCGAAAACGAGGTCCGCGCCGCGGACGTGTTCGGCCTGAAGACGTTCCATCCAATCGCGCACGCGTGGCGGAAGTTCGCGCAGGACTGTCTGCCAGTCGCCGGTCTTGTCTTCTGTGCGCGGGCGGCAGACGAGATGAACGGATGTACCGAGGGCGGCCGAATCCCGCGCGCGAAGGCGCGAGCCCATCTCCGTTGCGATGGGCCAGGATCCGGTAATGGTCCAGCCGCCTCGCATCATGCCCGACAGGAGCGCTTCCCAGCCTTCGGTGGTCTTGTGCGCGAAGACAACGGAGCCGATGCCATCCTCCCTCAGAATGCGTCGCCCTTCGGCGAATGCCTTGGCCATCGTTTCCTCAAAAAAGGCCCGGTCCTTGGACCGTCCATTCACTTTCTTTACTTCGTCTTGCACGGCTTCGCGGTCCTTGGGTGTCAAACGGTTGTTGCTGTCGAAGGGGTCGCGAAGCAGTGGGTGTCCCGGCATGACACGGCGCAACCACACAAAGAAGAAGTCCGAAAGGTCCGAGTAAGGAATAGCATCGTAATAGGGCGGGTCTGTAAACCACACGGACGTTGACTCATTAGTAAGCGGGTGTTTCACTGCATCGGCGACCTGGGGACTCGTGTGACCACCAAGGCCGGTGACGGACTCGATCCCTTTTGCATTGTTCTCGACGCATGTTGTGTAGCTTCCGCTGGATTCAGATGTCAGAACCCCCTCGGCAAAGTCCCAGGTGATCTGGAGTGTCTGTTTGCCAAACACGTGTCGCGGACACTCTGCTGCTGGCTCCCACGCACACAACGAACACGCCAGTTCCGTGAGCTTTGAGACGGAGAGAGCTGCTGAGTTCCGGGATTGCTCTTGTGCAGCGCCGCCGGCCGCGCAGCAGACCGAGCATAACGCCACCTTCTGCCGCGCGGTAAAAAGGTCACCCCACGTTGTCATGCCGTAGAGTTGCACGCGAAAGCCGAGCGTGCCCTGCGGCGGGAGCGGTTCATCCGGCACGGCGCTCAGGCCGTCGGCCAAGGGCTTTTCTGCGAACCCCTTCAATGCCTCGTGCGCCTTCCGCACGGCTCCGTAGTCGCGCCGGTTCGCCACGCGGTACTGCCGACCCGTCTCGCCTTCCTTCAGCGTCACCACGGCCAGTAAGCGCGCGCCGCCGATACGTTCACCTTTCTTGTCAAAGATAACGTCCGCGCCGCCGCGTTGTTCGCGCAACTGCGCGCGCACGCGGTCAGGGGAAAGCACGCTGCCGCAGGCCGGGCAGCGCGCCTTGGCCCGTGAGACGGTGCCGGGTATCAGCTCGTCGCCTCGCTTCGGTTCGAAGATGGAGAAATGCAACTCCGGCGGCTCCTTCTTGTCCCCCGTCCACTTCGTGGCGACAATCCTTAGCGCGCGCTTGCGATTGGCCTTCTTGCACAGCCAGAACGAGCGCATCAGCGGTATCTCTGCGCCGCAATTCGGCGCTTCGCAGCGCACGGTTCGCGCCCACAGGTACGCGATGGGCCTCCCGCCATCCGGGTCCTCAGGGTATAACTCGGCCAGTTCCTTCTCCGCCGCCTGCTTGATCTCCTTGCCAACGCGCCGCAATTCGTCCGCCAGTTCCGGCCCGTGGCGCGGGATGTCTTCCAGCATGGTCTTGAGGATCAGGCAGGCCACAGGGTTGAGATCGCTGGCGAAGGCATCGCAGCCCAGCCGCAGCGCCTCCAGCGGAATCGAGCCGCCGCCGGCGAACGGGTCCACAACGAGCGGTGTCTCTTCCGGATGCGCAGCCTTCACCAGCCCGCGCGACACGTCGAGGTAGTGGCCGTTGGCCGCATTGTCCCAGTTGGCGAAGTCGCCGATGAACTTGAGCAGCGCCTTCCGCAGATCCTCGTCGCGCGGCCCGACCGCGCCGGTGCACTGCGGCAGCAGTTCGCGCGCCTTGGCCTTGAAGTCCGCCGGGCAGAGCGGATCGCCGGGATCGGGCAGGAGCAGCGCCATGAGCATCGCGCGGCACGCCGCCAGTGGCCGCCGCGCCCACCACAGATGCAGCGTGCTGGGATGCCCATGCCGGATGGACTTCTCCCGCGCCGAATGCGCCGACACCACG
>Ga0315282_10015086_pt1 | contig 11441 bp, 9 predicted proteins | sample YL17G07_20_MG_FD_203693 | JGI IMG/M metagenome (GOLD analysis project Ga0315282, IMG submission 203693) | Sediment microbial communities from Yellowstone Lake, YNP, Wyoming, USA - YL17G07_20 | ecosystem: Environmental > Aquatic > Freshwater > Lake > Sediment | place: USA: Wyoming | collected...
CAAAGATAATAACAGACATTTCAGGCCTTGGCAAAAAGAAGGTTTCAGAACTTTCAGAGCAGGAGATTCACAATATAGAGGACATAATAAACCATCCGGAAAAGTACAACGTACCATCATGGTTATACAACAGAAGAAAAGCCCCGGAAAGCGGGGAGAATAAGCACATAACTACGTCGCAACTCGAGCTCACGCATAAGATGGACATAGACAGGCTCAAGAAGATTCGCTCTTACAAGGGCATCAGGCACATGATGGGCTTGCCCGTGCGCGGCCAGAGAACTAGGAGTTCGTTCAGGAAGGGAAGCAGCGTTGGCGTCCAGAGAAAAGCGAGAGCGGCTGCATCTAAGCAAAGCAAGTGATGATTATGAGAAGACTCAGAAAAAAGATGAAGAGACCGAAAGAACCTTGGGATTCGGCCAGGTTAGAGGAAGAGAGCAAGCTGCTGCGGGAATACGGCCTCAGAAGAAAAAGGGAAATATGGACTGCAGAAGCGATAGTCAGGAATTTCAGGCGAAGGGCGAGAAGCCTGATAGCCATAAAGGACGAAAATAAAACAAAAATTCTTCTCGGCAAACTCACCGAAATAGGTCTCATACAAAAAGGGCAGGGCCTTGATCACGTTCTTCAGCTCAGAACAAACGACATACTCAACAGGAGGCTACAGACCATCATATTCAAGAAGAATTTTTCATCGGGCATAAAAGAGGCCAGGCAGAAGATAACGCACGGTCACGTTTACGTGACCGGAAGGAGAACTACTTTCCCGTCATACGTAGTGCCGGTGAACGAGGAAAATACCATAGAAGTAAAGGGTGTCAGCAAATGAAGGACGAAAAATGGGGAATAGTGCACATTTATTCTTCAGTAAATAACACGATTATTCACATAACTGACCTGACTGGCTCTGAGACCATCGCCAGATGCTCAGGAGGCATGATAACCAGCAGGGACAAGGACAAGGGTTCGCCTTTCCCTGCAATGAAAGCGGCAAAGAAGGTCGCTGAAGAAGCGATGGGTAAGGGTATAATCGGCGTCCATCTGAGGGTGCGCGCGCAGGGCGGCCATAAGAAAAAAATACCTGGCGCAGGCGCGCAGCCGGCCATACGAGCGCTTGTAAGGGCGGGACTCAAGATAGGAAGGATAGAAGACGCCACCCCCGTCCCGCACGACACGACAAGGAAACCCGGCGGCCGAGGTGGCAGACGGGTATAAGACGTATTTGATGATGTTTTATGGCAAGAGGTCACAAACCAAGGGCTGGTTCGAGAGCGTTCTGGCCAAGGAAGCGGGCGAAAAGGATATACCCTAGAATGAAGCATTCTGCTGAACTGGAGAGAGTAGGCAGCCGAATAAGCGGGACCAAGCCCATAGAATTCGCCGGATATAAAGCCGGGATGACCCATGTTATTTTCACGGATACCAAGAAAAAAAGCGTTGCCCAGGGACTGGATGTTGCAAGGGCGGTTTCTGTCATCGAATGCCCTCCGCTTTTTGTTTTCGGCATCAAGCTTTACGCCAAGGATTCTGATGGTTACAAAACAATAGGCATGGTATGGACCAAAGACCTGAAAAAGGATATAGTCAGGAAATTCGATGTTCCAAAGAAAAAGAGCCAAAAGGATTTCGAAGGCAAACTGGATAAGGTAAGCGACATCCGCGTACTTGTTCAAACGCAGCCAAGGGAATCAGCATTCGGAAAGAAGAAGCCCGAGGTTTTCGAACTGGACCTTTCGGGCAGCGTAAATGACAAGTGGAAATACGCGAAAGAGAAGCTCGGCAAGGAAATCGACATTTCCGAGGTTTTCTCCGAAGGAGAATACATCGATGCGAAAGCAGTCACGAAAGGTAAAGGATATCAGGGTCCTGTAAAGAGATTCGGCATCAAAGTAAGGAGCAGGAAGAACAAGGGGAAAATGAGGCATGTCGGAAACTTGGGTGCATACACGCCGGCCAGGGTTCTTCCAGGCAAAATAGCGGAAGCTGGCCAGATGGGCTTCCAGACCAGGACTGAATACAACAAGAGACTCATCAAGATAGGCAAGGACGGACTGAACGTCAAAGGCGGATTCGTGAATTACGGCGAGGTCAAAAAGAACTACGTCCTTGTCGAGGGTTCTGTCCCTGGACACAGGAAAAGACTTGTGTTCCTCAGGAAATCCTTCAGAAAACCTGACGCAAAAGAACCTGTGGAACTGAAATCGGTTCATCTTGAATCCCAGCAGTGATTCCCGGCTTTCTAACATATTTAACCGAAAAAATCCAATTGATTATTGATTCTTATGGATCCATGGTATTTCGTGACGCTCGTGGGAGAGCCCCAGCTGTGGGCTGTTTCAACTGTAATTCTTGCGATTGCGTACCTCTTGTCCAGAAAAAAACTCGGGCCTGGAAAAAGGAAACTGTTCAAAAAGACTTTGTATATTTACGTACCCAGCGTGATTATCACGCTGCTCGTGGTCCTTGCCCTCAAAGGCGCGATTTATGTTCAAAGGCCATGCGTACCATGCACTTCGCCTGCCGAAAACTGCAGCAATCCATATTGCGACACGGAAAGCTCTTTCCCGTCCGGTCACGCGGCAACCATATTTTCAGTTTTCACGTCAGTATACTTGGTAACCCGCAGGAAATGGATCATACCGCTGTTCGCGATACCGGTCCTGGTTTCGGCCTCGAGGTTTTTCCTCGGCGTCCACCGGATTGAAGACGTTGCTGCAGGAGCGGTTATAGGAATTGTTGTATCAATAATTGTTTATTATGCATATGAAAAAATGGAAAGGCAAAACAGCAAAACCTAACGAGACTACTGGGTTTTGTATCTGAGCAACCCGCCTATGCCGCCCATTTCCTTCAGCTGGTTTCCTTCTTTCGTATCGGATGATATCATTTCAACATTAGTTCCCATTTCCTCGGCTATCTTTATTATTTCGTCAGTGAGGTCTTTTTCAGCAAGAATTTCATAAAGCTGTCCGCATTTCTGGCATTTCAAACTCTCAAGTCGTTCCCTTGCCATAAAAACTTCTTTTTCCTCGCCGCATTTGTTGCATTTTACATTCGCTTTTATCCAGTCGAGCTTGTCTGAAATGAGAAGCGTATCAACATTTCCGGACTTCAATGCTTCCACGACCTCCTTGAGGCCGTATATCGCCAGGCCAGAATCCCTTCCCAGCTCGTCGAAGAACCTTCCCATCAGTTTCTTCTCCTTCATCACTGATGCTTCCTTCAACGCCTCTTCTGACCTGTTGATAGCCTCTTCCATTCCGTATTCGCCGGTGTATGAAGTATCAGAGACTGCTATTATCTTTTTCTTGAAATCATACCTGAGAAAATCGCCTGCAGCAAACATGTCCTTCACCGGTCCTGGACCGCCGACTATGACGCCAATGAGGTCCTTGAGTTCGCTGAAATTCTGCGAGGCGATCTCGCCAACCTTCTTCATGAAGTCGTTGAGCAGTCCTTCCCGTATTCTCGCGTATCTTGCCTGAGAATTGTGCAATATTATGCCATTCGCAATGAAATTGCCATGAACAGGGACTTCCATGTCATAGAAAAAACCATCAATCTTTATTGGTTTTTTAGAGGATATCCTAGCAGAGATGATGTCAGATACAGCGATGCCCTCTAAGAATTTTGTGATTTCGCTGGCCGGGCTTTTTTTTCTGAATACCGGTAATATGTTCTGCTTGAAAATCCTATAGCTCATGTTTTTCTTGTCGAAGAAGAAATCCTGAGTTTTCGGGAAATCATCAGTTGTCAAGCCAATTTTGTGCGCGAGTGAAAGCACATAGCTTCCCTTGAGCGGAATCTGGTCGCAGTAAGAAATATTGCTCGAACTTTTCAAAATCCTTTTTAAGATGTTGGATTTTTTCCTAGAGGAAAAACCTATCACTTTCTGGAAATTTTTAAGCGACTCATAATCGGTTATCCTTACGCAGTATTTCTGTTTCTTTGCAAAGCTGCCTTTGGTTCCGACTTTTCTTAAAGAAGAAATTATGCCAAATCTAAGAAGCATCAACTGGAGCGAGCGCATCGCATGCTCCATGTTTGTCGTTATTCCAATCTGTCTGGAACCCTCGTTTATCCATCCTTCCGCATCGAAGAATCCCCTTAAAAATCCAGACAACTCGTTGCTCGACAATGAATGGATGGTTTTGGGTATGCTTTTCTCTCTTGATTTGATAAGTTCGGGGAAGAGCTTATCGACAATCTCAAGCAGTCCGATGCTGTATACTCTCAGTTCCCAGTAATTCTTGTCAGTTCTGAACCTTAAGGTGGCATTTACGCTAAAAATCTTTTCTATCATTTTTTTATATTTCTTGGCGACCTTTTCCTCGTTTTCAGATATGCTTATCCTGTTCCCATCCCTGTTGCCGTCACCCAATACGTACCCAAGGAATGAAGCAAGCTCGTAATTAATCTGCTTCGGGAATTTAAGGCAAGGTATTTTCTCTATGTAATTTCTTTCAAAACTCAAAGGCTCGACACCATACAAGTCCAAAATCTTTAGTAGGTTCTTCCTTTCGAGCCCTATTTTTCCAAGCTCGAATTTTGAGATGGCAGTCTGAGTCAGACCTATCGCATTTGCGGCTTTTTTCTGCGAGACTTTCAGTTTCTTCCTTTTTTCTGAAAGGATCTTTCTGCCGCTTTCCTTTAGCTTGAACATGCACGGAATTTCAAAACGGAGCGTCTCTTTCCTGACCTGAACCGGCATTCTTTTTGTCGCCAGTATGGAATCGCCGGCTTTTAGATCTTCAGCAGATTTCTCATCAAAACCGTATCTTCCAGGCACGAAGAATTTGTGCTCAGGCGTTACCTTGATGCTTATTGTCGGCGCCTTCGTCGTAATCTCGTAAGCTTTGTCAGAAGTCCTTTTGAAAAAATGATTGTGCTTCCCTTTGATGTGCGCGAGTTTTTTGAAATCATAGCACATGAACTCGTCATTCCCAGTGTCTTTTATTTCACGTATCTGTCCGTCAGCCATTTGCATAAGAGCATCCTCATACACGCACCATCCGCCTTTATCCGTCTTTCCTGGCACCAGCGAATCGAGATGCTTGAGAGGCTGTATTTTTTTTCCGTGCAAAACCCCTATGTCCGCCTCTGACTTGTCTATTACGACGATGCCGAATATCTCTCTTTCGCGTATCATCTCCTTGAGCGGATCCAGAACGAATTTCTGGTCGCACCAGTACAACCGTTGTTTTAACGGTTCCGGCGGTTCGAGAGCGAATATCTCTATGTCCGCCACTCCTTCCCTTTCCGAGATGTTTCCAGAGAAAATGACCAGTCCGTTGGGAGGCGTCTGCCTGTAAAGCTTGAGATGCTGTGTTATGCGCTCGAGCGCTGACATGACGTTCTTGCGGACGGCCTTGGATTTTATGTTCTGCGCCGTCGACTTCTCGTTGTTTATCTGCTCCACGACCTTGAAAAGGTTGAAACCAGCGGGAATGTACACTGATACCATTTCCGTATGCCTTCCCCTGAACTTGTCCAGCTCTTCGACTAAATCTTTCAGCCTTCTCTTCTTTATGTCTTCCGTCGTCATATCAATCGCCTTGTTTCGCACCTTATTTTAAAGTTTAGTTTTGGAATGCTTATATAAAAACGAAACCAGCAGGAAAAGCCAATGGAGAAAGCGAGTGTCAGGCCTTTCTTTCGAATGTGAGGAGGCTTCCCTGGGATATGTCCGGACTCACAACAAGAACTTCCTCGAACATCACAAGATTTACGTCATAATCGCTTTTCTGCTTGTACTCGGATTTGGTCGAGTATTCACTGGTTACGTGATAATCGGATAACGAAATTATTTCGCCTCTGCTGATTTTATATCTGTCCTCTTCTTCAGTCGTTTCAAAATCAACGGCCTTGTCTATTTCCATTTTGAATATTTCATGCGCAGGAGGAATGGAAGCAGGCATCAGGGAACTTGTATTGAACCTCCATAATTCTTTCCCCTTCGTGTCTATCGCGTACAGATGGCAATCCCACGAACCAACATAAAGGACATTCTTGTAAATTTTGGGGGATGTGTATATCGCGCCGCCCGTTTTGAATCTTCCAAATTCCTTTCCTTCCAGCGTCAGGAAGTAAACATTTCCGTCCTCGGAACTAACATAAATTACATTGTCATATATCAGCGGCGGAGCCTCTATCATGCCGCCGGTCCTGAATCTCCAGAGTTCTTCGCCATCCAGCGAAATCGCGTAAAGTATGCCATCTCTTGAGCCGTGATATATGACATTTTTGTGGATAACCGGGCTCGAAGCATTGCCATATTTCCCGGTTTTAAATCTCCAAACTTCTTTGCCATCCGAAATGTCCAGTGCGTAAAGGTAGTTGTCGAATGACGCAAAGTAAATGATATTTCCGGAAATCAGTGGTGATATGTCCGCATGGACGCAGTCGCCGGTCCTGAATCTCCAGAGCTCCTTTCCATCGAGATTCAAACAGTAAATGTTTTTGTCAAAGGAGCCTACGAAAATTTTGTCTTCATACGCAATGGGATTAAAAACTATTTCATCACCTGTTTTGAATCTCCACATCTCTTTTCCTTTCAGATTCAAAGCGTAGAAATAGCCGCTTCTGCATCCGAAGAAAACCATGCCGTTGTGGACGCAGGCGCCGGAGAATATCTCGCTGCCGGCATTGAACCTCCATATTTCCCTGCCATCCGAAGCGTCTATCGCGTAAAACTTTCCGTCATGCGAACCAGCGTAAACCACGCCGTCCTTGACCGCAGGCATTGCCGTTATGATTTCTCCTGTCTTGAATCGCCATTTCTCTTCCCATGTGTCGCAGTCAACTGCGTAAACATGCCTGTCGCACGAATTAAAATAAACCACGCCGTCATGGATTATGGAATGGGTTATGCTTCCTCCTTCCGTGATTCTCCACATCCTGTCGAATTTTCCGGTTCTTTTTACTTTGAAATCTTCCAGCTCGATGTCAAAGTCAGGGGATTCGAATCCTCCGAATTCAAAAGACATGGCAGTTCCTCCGTTTTTATTATGTTCTCGAAAATAGTTAAATTCACATCATAATCGCTCTTCTGTTTGTATTCGGATGATGACGAATATTCGGACGTAAACTGGTAATCGGACAGCGAGACAGTCTCGTTTTTCCCTTTTTTATATCTGCTTTCCTGCGTTGCCTCTTCGATGCTGCTCTGCTTCTTCAACTCAAGCGAGAACTCATCGTGCGGACGGGGAGCTATTGAAGGCGTGGAAGAACTTGTGTTTACTCGCCATATTTCCTTTCTCGTGTTCTCGTCTATTGCATACAGATGACAATCCCTCGAACCGATGAAAATCATGCTGCCTTTGAAAGAGGGGGAGTCATGCGAACCCCCTTCGCCGAGATGATGCCTCCATATTTCCTTTCCTTCATCTGAAACAACGTACAAATATCCGTCCTCGCTTGAGAAATAAACCTTTCCGTCCCTGCATGCCAGCCGTATTATCATCCCATTCGTTCGGAATCTCCACATTTCGTTCCCGTGCATATCAAGGCAAAACATGTTGCCTTCCCTAGTTCCCACGTAAAGGCGATTGTCCATCTCAACCACGGGGCATGTGATGCCATACGTCCCTATTCTCAGCCGCCAGAGCTCCTTTCCTATCTCGGTATCAAGACAATAAATGTTGTTGTCAAACGAGCCAAAATATATTCTCTTGTTCTTGACAAGGGTGGGCGAATCAAACACTATTTCCCCGCCCGTCCTGAAGCGCCAGATTTCTCTTCCCGTATCAGCATCAAGGCAGTACATGTTACTGTCAAAGCCCCCAAAGAAGATTTTTCCTTCGTAAAAGGAGATGATGCATGCAACGTAGTCAGAGGTTTTGAACATCCATTTCAACACACCTTCATGATTGACGCAATAAATGTATCCGTCCTTTGAGCCAACGAATATGGAGTCTTCGGTTATGGTTGGTCCTATTGAAATCGGCCCGCCTGTCTTGAATCTCCATAATTCCTTTCCTGTTTTTTTGTCAATGGCATAAAGATATCCGTCAAATGACCCGAAAGAGACCATATTCCTGTATATGTCAACAGAACCGAAAATGACGCCTCCTGACCTGAATTTCCATATAATTTTTCCTGTTTCTGAATCCACCGCATATACATGCATGTCAGTGGAACTCATGTATATGATGCCGTCCTTTTCCGTGTGGAATGGCACGCTTCCACCGAAGCTCCACTGCCATATCCTGTCAAACTTCTTTTCCCGCTTGATTTCGAAATCCTCTAATTCTGCTTCAAAGTCCGAGGTCTCAAATCCTTCAAATCCAAAATCCATAAATTTTCGCCTTCCATTACGTCTTCAAACATTACTAAATTCACGTCGTAGTCTGACTTCTGCTTGTATTCTGATGTCGTTGTGTATTCTGAAGTCACATGATAATCCGACAGAGAGACTATTTCTCCCCTCTTCTTTGTTTTGTATATGTCCTCCGAAATCGCATCCTCTATATGAGTTCCCTTTTTTATTTCCGCAGTAAAAGACTCATGTGTTGGCGGCAGGTATGACTGCACCAAAGTCGAAGTCGGTGTTCGCCACAGCTCTCTTCTGCTTTCTATCTCAACACAATAAAAATAACAATCCCAGCTTCCGAGATATATTTTTCCATCATGTAAAAGGAATTTCCCGAAAAGATTTCCGCCTGTTTTGAATCTTCCCTTTTCCTTTCCGTCCATATCCAAAAAATAAACATTGCTGTCTTCGCATCCGAAAATTATCATGTTCTTGTACACCCTTGGGAACTGGGCAGTCACCGGTCCGCCTGCCCTGAATCTCCATATCTCTTTTCCTTCAAGTGTCAGGGCGTAAAGGTCCCCGTCTTTGGAACCAAAATAAATTACACTGTTGTAGACATTGGGAACGCCGCCACCGATGCCATATTTTCCTGACCTGAAACGCCACAATTCCTTTCCAGTTGAACAGTCAACAGCGTAAAGATAGTTGTCATAAGAACCGAAATATATTACGCCCTTGTTTATGACAAACGGCATGTTGTTTACCATCTCATCTCCTGTCCGGAATCTCCAGATTTCCTTGCCTGTTTTGGCATCCAAACAATACATGTTGTGGTCATAAGAAGTTATGTAAACCTTTCCGTTTTCAACGACCGGGGAAGACGATATATCGCTTCCCGTTCTGAAACGCCAGACCTCCCTGCCTGTCTTGCAGTCGACTGCATAAGCGTTTCCGTCCCTTGAGCCGAAGTATACGGTTTCTTGATAAACAAATGGTGAACTGAATATCTTGCCTGATGTCTTGAACAGCCATACAGGAACTCTTTTTTCTATATCAATCCTGTACAGATTTCCGTCATAGGAACCGATTATTATCGAGTCTTCGAATACGGCTGGCGAAGAACCCATGATTGTATCGTTGGTCTTGAATTTCCATACAATCTCTCCGGTTTTCTCGTTTACGCCGTAAACATAGCCGTCAGTCGCTCCGAAATAAATCACTCCATTATGCAGGATAGGATTGCTGTCTATGCTGCCGCCTGACGTTATCTTCCATACCCTGTCATACGTTTTTGTCTTCTTGACTGTCACTTCTTCAACGTCTACATCGAAATCCGAGAAGCCGGATTCAAATGATTCAAACCCGAAATCCATAGTTCCTCTCCTTCCAGAACTCCTTCAAACAAAACGAAGTTAACGTCATAATCGCTCTTCTGCTTATATTCGCTTGTCGTAGCGTAATCGCTTTTAACATGGTAATCCGACAGCGATACGCTTTTGCTTTTGCTTTTTTTGTATTTTTCCTTGGTTTCAAAATGTTCAGATACGCCTGATTTTCTAATCTCCAGATTGAAAGATTCGTATGGCGGTGGCAGAGGCGAAACGGTTAGTGTTGAAGTCGCAAATCTCCATATCTCCTCTCCTGTGTCCGCATCCAGCGCGTAAAGATGGCAGTCCATTGAATTGAAAAATATCACGTTGTTTAAGACGGCTGCCGACGTGTAAATGTTGTAAGATGCTCTATACCTCCAGATTTCCTTCCCCTCCATGCCAAGGCAGTAGAAGTTCGAATCCCCTGCCCCGAAATATATTCTGTCCTTGTATATCAGGGGTATCGCGTCAATCGGCTCGTCCCTTTCCGCTCTGAACCTCCACAATTCCTTACCGTCAAGCGAAATAGCGTAGAATATGCCGTCCCTTGAACCGTGGTATATGACTCCTCTGTGGCATACCGGGCTTCCGGCATTTCCGTATTTGCCCGTCTTGAATCTCCATATTTCTTTGCCATTCGCTATTTCGACGCAATAAAGGTAGCTGTCGAATGACGTGAAATATATCCTTCCGTCCATCATGAGAAAAGGCCTGTCGTTATGTATCTCCCCGCCCGTCCTGAATCTCCAGATTTCCTTTCCCGTTTTCTTGTTGAGGCAGTAAAAATTCTTATCGAAAGAGCCATTGAAAACCATGTGACCATGGATTGTCGGAGCTGAAGCTATCTCATCCCCTGTCCTGAACCTCCATAGTTCTTTCCCAGTCTTACAGTCAGCAGCGTAAATGTTACCGTCCCTTGAACCGAAATACACAATGCCCTCCGAAACCTCAGGCGAAGCGTCTATCTTCCCGCCCGTCCTGAATGACCATTTGAATTTCCCTGTTTTGGCATCGATGGCATAAAGATTGTGATCAAAAGAACCGATATAAAGAATACCGTCCGCGACTGCTGGTGTGCTCTCGCATATGCCGTCGCCTGTTTTGAACTTCCAAATTTCCTTGCCGGTCGATGCATTGACAGCATAAATATAGCTGTCCATGGCACCGAAATATATCACACCATCGACTAGCCTTACTCCGTTGTTTATGCTGCCTCCGAAGCCTACTTCCCACATACGGTCGAACTTCTTAGTCCTCTTCACTTCGAGGTCTTCAAGCTCGACGTCAAAGTCTGAGGTCTCAAATCCCTCGAACCCGAAATCCATAATTCCTCACCTTCTAAAATGCCTTCGAACATCACGAAGCTCGTATCGTAATCGCTCTTCTGTCTGTATTCGCTTGTGGACGAATATTCGCTTAAAATCTGATAGTCGGATAACGAGATTGTTTCCTCTTTCTTCTTCGATTTGTATCTCTCTTCTGAGATAGAATCCTCTATAAGAGTTCCGTGCCTTACCTCGGCCTTGAAGCCTTCCTTGAAGTCAGGTATGAAAGCCGGCTGGGAGCTGCTGGTGTTGAAAGTGGAGATTATTTCGCCGTTGTTTTTATTCAGCACGTAGAGCTTGCAGTCCCAGGAGCCTATGAACAATCTGTTCCCATAAATGGCAGGCATCCAGTAAACAGGACCACCTGTCTTGGTTTTCCATAGAAGTTCGCCTTGACCGTTTATGCAATAAATATGCGTGTCTTCCGCAGTGACATATATCCTGTCATCCTCGACCAGCGGAACCGCTACGAGCAAACCGGTCCTGAACTGC
>Ga0315282_10015087_pt1 | contig 11441 bp, 17 predicted proteins | sample YL17G07_20_MG_FD_203693 | JGI IMG/M metagenome (GOLD analysis project Ga0315282, IMG submission 203693) | Sediment microbial communities from Yellowstone Lake, YNP, Wyoming, USA - YL17G07_20 | ecosystem: Environmental > Aquatic > Freshwater > Lake > Sediment | place: USA: Wyoming | collected...
AGGGTGAACCCATGTTTCACCGTCTGGAGCGACAAGGGTTGTATCATACAGTCCATCGGCTGTAATGATCCCGCTACTGGTGAGTTGAGTATATGTTACTTGATCTGCGCCACAATCGGTTAAGGTGACAACTATTATTTTAGACCCCTTTTGCTGATAACTTAAGGCTATACCAGACACGCTTAAGTCAAAATCATCATTGTGTGCTTGCACGACCACAACTGCACCGTATAGTGGTTCTGCAAAGTAGCCAGACGCAGCTAATGTATACGCAACTATTACAAAGACTAAAATGACGAATACGCTTGAAATAGTCTTCTTAGAAGACCTGAACATCCTAGCCTTGACCCCTGAGAGTGCCTCAAAAGAGAAATTACCTCTTGGGCACCAAAGGTCTGAAGATACAGATCATTGAGGCAAACTTAGCAGGTCTCCCAGTGAAGTGCAGTCGACCTCGGAGAAACCTAATCTCAGCATTGGGCTGAACGAGATCGTGAAACCAACTCGTACTCGTATCCACCGGCAACAGCATGACTGTGAGGTTGCCCTTCCGCTGCTCCTCAATGGCCTTTCTGATCCAAGGTTCCTTCTTGCTATAAGGCGGATTCACGAAGTTGCTTTTGCCCCAGTCTCCAAAACCGTCTGTCGACCGCAGTAACCCTTCAGGGTTCAACGGGCAGGGATCGTGGTCGAAGTGGAACTCGGCGTCAAGCCTTTCATACAGCTCTTTTGGAGTCGCTATGTTGTCATTCTTCTTGTCGAATCGGCCATCGAGTGCAGAAAACGTCCTCAGATCCAAGCACCAAGGTTGGGAGTAGCCTTCTCAACATGGCTGCATTTCTCCACCTTCGAGGGAAAGCTAAGCCGGTAGTCCGTCTCAGGAACAACGATGTCGTCAAACTCCCTATGCCCCATGTAACCCTTCTCATAAGAAGTCACCCTTGCATCGAAACGTACAACATCCCCTTCCTCAAGGTCAAGAGCATCAAAGCGTTTCCCAACTGTGAACCAAAGATGACCAGTTACAATCTCTTTGGAAGCTACGTCAGTAATATCTTTCAGAAGAATGGTTGTTAATGGCCGCCCTTTATACGCTGCTTTCTTTCCAAATCGAACAAATATGCCGTGAAAACGGCGGCGTTTTCCGTACAATTTAGCCAGTTCAGCTCTCATGCTAGTTTTCGCCAACCGGAGCCACATGGTAAAAGCAGCCTTGTCCAAATTTTTCCTTCCCTAGTCGCTTCGCAAGTTCGTTCATTCACTCTCAATTTCCAACATCCTTGTCAACATTCATGTTAAGCATAATTAGAAGCCACGTCTTGTTTTCAGCGGTTTGACCTCATCCCAGTCCTTCAAAAGCACCTGCTTACCGCTCGTCTTCTCAAAGGTACGAATCAAAGCTCTGGGAGTAAGCCTTGGATCTTGCAGACTGAAAGTAGGCGGGCAAGGCTTGATAACATCCAAGTCCCGCTCCGCAGCATTGTACCAGAACCAGTATTTTCCCTTCTTCAAGAGACCACGATTATTGATTGTACGGGCCACGTCACGAGTTGCATCGTCAATCTGAATACTATCCAAGAGGAAGTCGACCTGACTCCTCATCTTGTCTCGACTCGTAGGCAACTCCCGGAAGAACACGTTGGTCGCTGCATCCCTGATCTCGGGCAGGATCTCCACAGGGCGCTGAGTGGCCAAGAGTAGGCTCAGCCTGCTACGTCTGCTCTCCTTGATCAAGTCGCTGATAGTGGCAGCTGCTCTCACCGCATCACCGGCATAGAGTATCACCTGAGAAGACGCCAGATAGCTGATCTCGTCAATTACAACCTGCATAGGAAGGTCGACGTTGCCTTTCCTCCAGCGGTCGAATTGAAGAATCATGTTAGTGGCTACTTGGGGGTCAAAGCCAATGTTTGTACCAAGGTTGAATCTGTCCATGTTTCTAACGCAGACATAGCCTACTGGTCGATTGTAGCCATAATCCTGAGCGATGACTTCAAGTTCCCCAAAGATCAGGTCGAAGTCAATCTCGAAGGTGCGAGGGTCTTCAACTTCTATAACTCGGTCATAGATTGTCGGTGGAAACTTCTCCATGTCAGTGATTTTCTCGCCTCTTGGAAGTACGTTGAGGGTGAGGCATGGAAAGCCCTGTGCCTCAACGCCCATATTTCCCAACGTCTCGATGAAGTTCTCTGTCAACTTGTTGTAGGCCATCATAGGGATGAAGGCAAGGCTGAAAGTGTTGGACTTGTCATTCAACGGTAAGAATACTACTTCCTTTCTACGGAGCAGAGCATAGGTCGTTAAGGCGCTGAGTAGGAAGGTCTTGCCGCCGCCAAGAGGCGCATAGATTGTTTGAAGACTCCCACTGTCAACTCGCGGAAATACCGGCATGTGGTACAGCGGTCTCATCAAGACATCCTTGCTGATCGCACCGGACTCCCAACAGCTCTTATGCATCTGGAGACAGGGAGCATACTGACCAGACTCAACATTGCTCACATGGATGGTTGACTTTCGCGCCGTAGCATAGAGTTGCAGCATTGCCTTTCTGATCCGTTCATTCACCGAGTCGTAGAAAGTAGAATACTGAATCAAAGTAGACCCATACAGGACGTCAGCGCCAGTTGCCCCAAGGACTTCGTAGACATAGCCCCATTTGACCACATCTATCCCCAGACGGATCATCTTCTCCGCATCCTCCGAAGGAATTGCAGCCAAGTTTCCCCTAATGAGGAACTGAAGCACCTGCTTCTCCTCCCTGGGCACCTTAGTTTCCCCTGCCAAGCGTCCGAGGAAGTATTGGTCGAAGTAGTTGCGGAGCTGAGGATCTTCTATCCGATATTCACTCCACCCATAGAGTTCAGCGGTCTTGCCCATGACTAGGCGGATGCTTCGCCAAGCACAGCAGTAGGCTTCGGCCAGCTTATCATACGCCAGAACCATGAGGACAGTTTCGGGAGTTGTAAGCACCTGCTTAGCCACAAGGTCTCGAAGCACCTGAGCGTATGCAGGCTTCATCTTGGAATTGCATTTGGGACAAACACCAGAACCGAGCAGAGAAAGAAGACCGCTCTCATTGTTACACGTGGAACATCGAGCACCCATCAGCCCAATGACCTCACGCTCTCGAAAAGAGGCTGGTCTTCCAAGCATCTCCTTATTGCATTTGGCCAACGCCGTCTCGAAGAAGATCCCATTCGTCTTCATCGTCTGCCTAAGCACCGCGAGCTCAGGAACGAAGTCAACTTGGTCAAGGAACTGACAGATTGCCTCAATCCCACCACGACCGGCAATGGCCTCCACGAACCTCTTGCTCAGACTTTCCAGCCAGATGACGGGGCTGAATCCTAACTGTTCTAGTTGACGTTGTGCCATTGATTAGTCACCAATGAACTCTTCCAGATGCCTCATCTTCGAGACCTCTAGGATGTGATCCAAGATAGTTGGGAAGGAAATGACTTCGCCCTTCTCCGCAAGTTCAGGAATGGGAAGATAGCCTTCATTCTTCTGCACCACAAGTAAGCCCTTCGCTGTGCCAAACACATACAGACTTCCAAGAGGCATACCCCAACGCCTGACCTCACGCCTCAAACGACGAAGGGCATCATTTCGAGCCTGAAGACGCGTCTCTCTGGTTCCCCTCTCAGCAATCTCCACTACAAATGCCTGAAGATGGCCAACCGCAAGATCCACAGCCTGCTTTGTTGACTTCTTAGCAATCATCTCACCGCTCTTCATCCTCCGACTTTTCAATTCGACCAGCTACAACGTCTGCTATTCCTCTGCCTACTTCTCTTGCTGCGGCAAGCCGTTCCGTGCTAGTTGTATCGGGAGACGTTCGCGCTATCTCCCTTGCGACAAGCATCACTTCCTGCAACACATGAGCTTCTTCTATCGACTTATCCCAAGTTTTCAAGCCCTCTTTCTGGGAGAGGAGCTTTGCTTGCTCTTTTTCTAGTTCCAGTCTAGCAATCTCTTTTTCAACCTGTAACTGCTCCATCGTATTCTTATGCCGAAGATTCTCTAACCGGATTTTCTCATCTGTTTCTACACGGATCTGCTTTACCGTTCTGGCCATGTCATTCACCTTGGTTGTGCTTGTGGCATATTCACCATCGGGTTGGGCTTCATCGAGGCGAAGATTATGTTTCTTCTATACTCGATGTTGTGATCCGCATGAACCATGATGTCTGAAATGTCATTCATGAACTCATGATTCAATGTCTCTTTGAAGAACTGGGAACGGTCATAGATCGCTAGGTCTTTCCCAAGAGCTTTCAAAGCATCGGGAGTCGACCTATACGGTGTCTGAACCTTAATCAAGAAACGCGCAGACTTGTAGCGGTCCCTAATTCGCTTCAGCTTCTCATTGATTAGATCCGCGTTAAGGAACTCAGATTTCTCTTCTTCTTCCTCTTCCTCCTTCGCTATGGCCATCAGATACTCAATCAAGGCACGAAGTTGAGGGAAGAACAGCAGACAAAGACTTCCACCTATGGCTCCGATCAAGACGATGGGAGGAATACGTCCATCCTGAACACCTATGCTTGCAGCCACTATGGTAATGGCAACAACCGCCGCCTTTGGCCAGCTGAAGCCTTTGTCCTGCAAGGCATCAAGAAGCTCTTGTGGTGAAGGTGATTCCTGTTGTTTGATAGCAGCTTCGAGGGGAGTAGGTGCAACTTCAAGTAGTGTAATTATCTTGCTCTGAAAGATGCTGAGTTTCTCCTCAAAGTCGCTATACTTGATAAGAAAATCGGAGTTCTTCACGATGAACTCTCTAAGTACGTCAAAGGCTGCTATCAGCGATTTGGCAGCATTGTCAATCTTCTCCAGTTCATTTTGAAATGTGATAGTTTCAAGGCTCAGCCAAGTTACCTCCGTTTACGAGCGACGAGGAATGAACCGATTAGAAGACCGATGAAGACTCCCACGATTGGGTCGACCTTGGTTTGACCGGCAATATAGTAGCCTATGATGGTTGGCAATGTCAGGCTGATTAGGTCGCTAATCCCGAATCGGTGAGGCAGCCCCATGCTCTTGAAAGGGTCTTTGCCTTTCGTCGTGAAGCCCTCAACCGCTGCATGGAGAGCATCGCGCTCGGTAGACACTGCCGCCAAATCCTCACCCATTCGCTGAAGCTGCTCATCCTTCTGCTGAAGCTGGTCCCGAAGACTCCTGATCATGTGATTAAGCTCGACAGCGGCAGGGGCATGAAGCGCAATTTTCTCCAACCATCTTGGCAGCTCTTCTTTCTCTGTTGTCGCAAGTCCCTCGGCATCCGGTTTGAATAGGTGAACCGTAGCTTTCCCCAGTTTGTAGATAACCCAACGCTGAGGAAAGGTATCCATGACACCTGTGATTATTCCGTTGCTTAGGAAGCCTTGGCCAATAGTGAACTTGCTCCCCGGTTCATGGGCAGCATAGTTGTTTAGCGGTTCCTCGACCCGCAGGACTTGGATGAGGATGTGCTTGCTGAACAGTTTCTCCCGCGTGACCACAATCCTACACGCTTTGTCCAAAGAGTATGTCACGAAGTTATAGCGGATCTGATCCAATTCCTTGACTTCTTGCTCGCTTGCACTCTTTTCGATGATAGCAAGTTCTTCGCCAATGATCTCCTTGAACTCTCTCTCCACTTCAGGATTGAGAAACAGCGCCGTGGCATCGACCAAAGTGCCCCTGATACGTCGAACCAGCTTCTCACCGGCGTAGCGACCTAAGACTTCGTAGTAGCCCAAGGAGATACCTGGTGCCGCAGGCGATAGATTCCGATACAGCATCCAAACGACGACTACGATGACAAGTGCTAGACCGGCTATTGCGACGCGTGGAAGGATCTCAAAGAATGAGGAGCCGACAGAGCCAAGAGGGAATGTCAACCTTCCTTGTTGTCCTCCTTGAATTGTTTCTGGGCTTTTCGGTGCTCCTCAGCGTGTCTGATACCCCACTGTTCCAGCTCACTTACGGTCCTATTGCTATGAATGAGTGCCATGATACATGCGAGGCTGACTACGAAGCCTATCACGCCAAGCGCGCCAACGATAGTCATGGTCTGCGTCATCTGGTTTACGACTAGGTCGGTCTTGGCCTCATAACTAGCCAACTCGTTGCGCCAACGATCCCAGAGGGCGTCACTGATCTCCTGCACAGTTGGGAAATGGGGAGCTTCTATCGTGCTGATCTTCATCTGAACTTGAAAGCCATCGGCGTTGATGTCAAACTCTATTTCCTTTGCAGGTCTAGTCCCCTCGAAGACTCCCATGGTTAGTGTCTGGTTCACTGTCCTTTCGTAGACCGCTTTGATATTCACCGTGTAGATGTCAAAGTTGCTTGTCTCAAAGACCACTTGGACGGGGCTGGTCTCAGTTTTGTAGATGCTTGTTCCGAGAAGCGTCACTGCGATTGTCACGTTCTTCGTATACGCGAAGTTTAGAACAATCTTGGCAGGCGCGTATAGCTCGAAGGTTGGAAGACGAATCCGCTCAACTGTATTCGCAATAATCACGGTTTTGGGAAGAGTTGTCGGCGGGGTTGTGGCCGCCCAAACACTTCCAACATAGGATGAAGATAGAACAAGGGCAAGAAATATAATTAGAGCAAACTTTGACGCAAAACCCTTTTTCTTGCTTTCAGGGCTCTTAACAAGAAATACATCGTTCCCTTTTCTGGTTATTTTCAAAGTCTTTTTCAAACCAAGGCTCAGTCTAGCATGGAAAAGGCCAGTAAGAACGGCCTCTTTCGTCACCAAGGGATAAACCACCATTGCTCTTCTGGAAGCCCCGTCTACGAATCTTTGTATCAAATCTGGGTAGGTTGTGTTGCTCACGTCAAGGACGAGGACATCCTCTTGAGTCATGCCTTCTCTCCTTCACGTCTGATTAGCCGACGATGAGAAGACGGTGTTTCTATGGCGGGTGATTCTGTCTCTGCTTTTGGAACTCCAGAGCTGCTCCGCAACTGTTCCTTGACCTCTGCTCTGATGAGATCCCTAATGTCCTCTTGACCCAACCCATCACGCAGGTTCAGAACCGGACGCTTTCTCGAATGATGTTTTTTGCGATACAGAAAGTACCCCAAAACAAGTACCGAGACAAGCATAGCTGAGGAGGCGATAGCCAGAAACATCGGCCATCGCATCTCAGGGAGGAACTGGAGAAGCGGCTGGAGGAATTGGAGGAATGACTGGAGAACGTCGGACGTGGATTAGTCTTCCCCCTTTTCCCCACCGTCTTCCTCTTCCTCTTTCGCCTTAGCCTCGGCCAAGGCTGACAATTGTTCAACGACTGTGACGGCTTTCTGATACACTACATCTAGCGGTTCAAGGTCCTCAGTGGATAGACCAAGGTCGGAGAGACGCTTCTTGACAGCAATTAGGGCGACGAGACAATATTCACCCTTGGCCAGTTTTGCGGTATCTGCGACACTGAGGTCTTTCGCGAAGTTGAGCCAGACCTTGAGACCAAACTCGGTGAAGTTGTATAGCTTCATTCCTAGCCGGGAGGCAATTGTCTTGGCCTCAGTATGCACAGTTTTCTCGATGTTCACGTTAAGCTGCGTTCGGTCGTCGTCTTTTACCACGGGTGTTCCCATAGAAAAATAGGAAACTAGGAAACTAGGAAACTAGGAAACTAGGAAGTTGTCACCCGTTCTTCCCTTGCGAGTAAGGCCAAATTCCCTCATAAGGCGGTCAAGACGCATTACGAAGTCAAGGTGAAGTTTGTCGAACGGAAACTCCTCTCTTAGTCTCTGAGCTTCACCTTTCTTGCCAAGCTTGACCATGGTGACATACATCGCGGCTCTTGCCGCAACTTGAGGTTTTATCCGGGGATTCTTTGCACACTGGAGGAACGCTCCAATCGAGCGTACGCGTAGCCCGAAATGATTGCTCAGTACGTGGCAGATCTCAGAGTCATCATCCAGTCCAAGCGCGTGGAACATCTCGCTACTGTAACTCAGCATCGCTCGAACAACGGGAGACTCCACGGCGTTGCTCATGACCTGAATCTGAGTGCTCCGAATAGGCAGGTCCAGCTTCTCCGCCGGAGCCGAAGCAAGCACCTGGTACACCTGTTTCGTAGGAAGTGTCCCCCCGAGACTTTTTCCAAAGGCCATGTGGTTTACAAGAGAATAGGTTGTGTCCATCGGCAAAGTGTTGACCAAGTTGTCTTGTTCGATGACAAAGCCACAGCCGCGACAGACACGCTCACCGTTTTCCCTATCCCGAAACACTGAAGATGACCCACATTCAGGGCAGATAGTTTTGTTAAGCTTAACAAAACCCTTTCTAAGACGATTCTTGTAGATGGCAACGACATCTTCATCCTTGACATCAAGCGCCTTAGCCAGCTCCTTGTTAGACATGAAGGGATTCTTCGCAAGAAGTTGAGCCAGATGCCTCATCTTCCTCGGCGGACGACCGCCTAAGTTCTTCTTCGACCTCTTTGTGACAGCCACCATTAGACAGCCACCACTTTCTCTTCGACCTTCTTCATCGCTTTCTCAAGCTGCTCAAGCTGTTTCAGACGCCACCAAGGAACCATATCGCTACTCCGACCGCCAAAGTACAGATCCACAAAACATTCCATCCAAGTAGGCCACTCAAAGAGGTAGCTACTATGTCTGCCAAGGAAGCGAAGGAACTCAGTTTCAACAGCTTCCTTGAAGTAGCTCTCGGCATCAAAGCACATGCTTAGACGCTTCTTCTCCATCCGCCCTCCATTGGGAACGAAGGCGATCAGCTGCATCGTGAAAGAGCGAAAGCCTTCCGTAGACCTCTTCGTATAGCACTCAATTAGTGTTGCAGGAGCAATAACTCCAACGCCGTCTCGGGCGGGCTCAGCATACTCATGTCTGCACGGCATACCCTCACGGCAACGATGAGCGACATACCGGCGCCGACATTTACTACACCAGACACCACACGTCTCAGTCAAGGTTGCGCCTCCATACTCTCAACATCCGCGTATCTTCCTCTTGCGATACGTTGCTGGATAGTGTAATGAGATTCCTCGAACTAAGCAAACCCGCACGTCTTCAGCCATGTTAAGCACCTGCTTTCCTTACCGTGGAGGTTTTCCGAATCAACGTGTAGCCGTCTCCCTGCCGATAGACCTTGAAGTCCCTTTGCAGAACGACAAGGCGAACGACAAGCTTCTTTCGCAGCGCAAGAATCACCAATCGGTCTCTGACGTAGGTGTTGAAATATCGCCAGAGAAAGACGATTCTAGCAGCCGTTTTCATTCTAGCCCTCCATTCCCAGAGCCCCGAGCAACACATCCAGCGTCTTTATGGGCACAATCAGAACTAAGTACAGGAAATGACAGAGAACAGCGACCATGAAGAGTCCAAAGCCCTGAAGAAGTCCAGCAGCTCTATGCCATCTACCATTGAAGATCATTTCACTGCCTCCTCCAGTCTCTTCAATAGCCGGGCACATGACGCACATTTTCTCTTAGGCTCATCACCAATCCCAATCAATCCACTCTTAGCAGAAAGACCGCATAGACTGAACCAGTGATTTTCAAGGAAGTAATGCCATTTCCCAAAACGTGAACGCCCCCATTTACCCACAGTCATAGGTCTTCTGCCTCCGCATCATGACAGATCCAACCGCACTTGCACCCTGAACAGCCCAAATCGCGACGTTTACTCAGACAGTACACCTTGGAGTACGCAGCCGCCGCCAACCCCGAGATAACAGCACAGGCAAAGAACACGGAGTCGACAACCCTCTCCTTCCAAGTCATGCTAAAGCTGTCCATGCTAAGCACCTGCTTTCCCATTGTTGGAGGCTTTGAGAAGCACGAGGCGAAGCTGAACCGCCGTCGACCTCGGATATTTCAGAATGGCCTTCAACGCCACGTTGCCAAGACTACCCGGCTTGAAACCCGTCGAAGCACAGACCTTCTTCAGCAACACCGCCAAGCTGACCAGGTTCCCGTATGCCTTAGCATCCACATACTGAGCCCTGAAACAAGCCACCAACGACAACGTATCCCCAACAGGATAGAAGGCCAGATTCACCATGCAGGGAGGAGTCGGAGCCCTCGACCTGTGAAAATCATCCTTCGTGAAGAGACTTAGGACCAGCCGGTTCCTATTCCAACTCGGATGAGTACCAGCCTTCATCCCACCTAGAGCTTCCATAACGTAACCGTAGCCAGACCGCTCCAGACGAGCAGCATACTCACCCTTCTCATGGAAGAGCGCATGCATCCGATCCTCAATCCACCAAGCCCCATTCCGACCATCAGGGAAAGCATACGCGTCGAAAGCAGCCCTGACCCCATGATCCTCATTAAGCTCATCACCAACCCAAGGCGACAACACCTCAATGGACTGAACCAGAGCAACATCAGAGGCCAAGACACCCTCAAGCAGCCTCAGATAAGCAGCCGAAACCGAACGACAGCTCAAGCCGCAGACCTCCCCAATTCCTCCACCCGCCGATACAGCAACTCACTACTCTTCCTCAACGTCTCCACCGACCTCGCCAACTCCGCATTCGACTTGTGAAGCTCCCGATTCGACGCCTGAAGAACCTGATTCGACCTGAAAAGCTCCCGATTAGACTTCGTAAGGTCATTCACCCGAAGAGCAAACATGTCTAGAAAATTCATCACCTGCGTAGTCGTCAACCCACCACCAACCATCGCCAAAAAACGCTCCATCTTCACCGGCTCAGACCCATGGATCTCCTCCCGACGCACCCCCAAAACCTCCTTCGCATAGCACCGAGCCAACCACCCATCAAACGCATACAAAGTCACAGACTCACCACCATCAAACTGCGAAACCAAACCATCCCGATTCAACCCATACTGCAACACCGCCCAATCATTCAGCCGACCCTCAACACCAGGCAACCCCAAAGCCTTCAAATGACCATCCAAAAACCCAAGAAGCAAAACAAACCCATCATAATCCAAAGGACAACTACTGAAAGCCCCCTTCACCGTCAACGACCCCTCACCAAGCTGAAAACTCAAACGACCACCACCACGAACAACACCCCAACGCAAACCCCCACGACCATACCCAACCTCAACCCCACCAAAAACAGTCCTAATACCGGGTATTGATGCGTTGGCGAGTTTGAGCAGATTCTTGAAGTCTCCAGTCGTGAACAGAGTCAGACCGTGGACAGACCATTTCTGTCCGGTGTCGTGTTTCTTCATCATGCGGAGAAGCTGGTCGTCATAGCTCTTCGATGCACACCAGAATGTGTATTTGCCAAGTTTGCGGTCTAGTATTTTGCCTTGCTTCTTGAGTTGTTGGAGAGCCCACCGGACTGTCCCCGAGGGCATCTTGAGGTCTCTAGCTATGTTGATGCCTATTGCTTCTTGGCCAAGGTTCTCAAGGTAGTCCAAGATGTCGTCTTGGCGGCCTCTTACACCATATACGTTGGAAGATGCGTTGGAAGCGTTGGCAGCATCGGC
>Ga0315282_10015088_pt1 | contig 11440 bp, 12 predicted proteins | sample YL17G07_20_MG_FD_203693 | JGI IMG/M metagenome (GOLD analysis project Ga0315282, IMG submission 203693) | Sediment microbial communities from Yellowstone Lake, YNP, Wyoming, USA - YL17G07_20 | ecosystem: Environmental > Aquatic > Freshwater > Lake > Sediment | place: USA: Wyoming | collected...
CGTCCCTTTGTCACCACAAGTGAGGAGGCAATAATTTATTTGATGACCAGCTTGCGTCCAACGGGCGATCGTTGCTCCACAGAAAAATTCGGGATCATCTGGGTGAGCCAATACGACCAGGATTTTCTGTTGTTTCTCCCAATGATCCGGAGCAAGGTGATTTTCAGAGCCGGTTTGTTTTGCTTCAATCATAACAATCCTTTTTTATAAGTTTACCCACCAACCACCTTATTTATTTCCGCCAAAATCACAATCGCCTTCAGTATGCTTATCACATAACTCTTTTGATTTTTTTCTTATAGCTTCAGCTTCTTCCCACGGCTGGATGTTATCTAATTTGAATTCTTGCTGCCCACCTTTATCTAACTCAACCACCACAGAAACCTTGAAAGGGTTAATATCCACTACTTTGCCCTCTCCATTTGGGGTAATAACACGCTTACCCCTTTTAGGCAATTGTATTTTCGCTTCCACGTATTGTTCGTACTCATACACCAGACAGCATCTTAATCGTCCACACATACCAGTGATTTCTGAAGGGGTAAGTGAAATTCCCTGTTCTTTCGCCATTTTTATAGATATGGGGCTAAAATCGGTCAAAAACGTCGAACAACAACGGATTTCTAAACCACAAGCTCCCATTCCTCCCAGGAACTTAGCAACATCACGTGGACCCACTTGTCGCATTTCAATTCGCGACCGGTTATAAATTCGTTTCATGGCTGTCCGAAGTTTTTTTAAGTCAACTTTATCTTCGGTCTCGCTGCTATATAAGAAAGAAAGTCTATCTCCATCGTAGCTGAACTCAGCAGCGACAATCTTCACACCGCTATATCCCATCTCGGCAGCTTTGGCGCGACAATAAACCATAGCCTCTGTTTCTTTGCGGATCCACAATTGCCTTAAAACCAGGTCGCGGGGGGTTGCTTGGCGTATGATCGGCTTCAATGCGCCTTCACTTGGGGGCGATGGATTATTGACGATTGCTACCACCTCCCCCAATTGGGTCCCTCGGCTGGTATCAACTACAGCAAAATCGCCGATTTGCAAATCCCTGAATTCGCTTGCATCGAAGTGATATATTTTGCCGACTCTTTGAAATCGAATACCAACAACAAAAGGTTCCATGAGAAAATTGGGAAAATATTTCTGAATCTAAACCATTTTGATAGGAATAAAATTTTTTTGGTTCACTGCTGCTCTGCTGATTTTTGCAGCTACATCCCTTGCCATCGCAATCAATGCTTTTGATACCGGCGAATCAGGCGCCGAAATGACTACCGGTATGCCCTGATCCCCACCCTCGCGAACAGCCGAATCGATCGGGATTGCGCCAATAAAAGGCACGTTAGCTTCAGCAGCCATTCTTTCGCCTCCCCCTGTGCCAAAGATATCCAAGCGTTTCCCATCCGGAAGTTCCAGGTAACTCATATTTTCGATCACGCCAAATATATCGACGTCTAATTGCCTGAACATCTCCAACCCTCTCCGGGCATCTTCCAAAGAGACTAGCTGGGGTAAAGTCACAATTAATCCACCGCTCAACGGTAATGACTGTGCCAGGCTTAATGCTGCATCGCCGGTGCCTGGAGGTAAATCTACGATAAGATAATCTAATTCACCCCATTCGACATCGCTTAAAAACTGCCGAATTGCTGAATGGAGCATTGGCCCTCGCCAGATTAATGGTTGGCCCGGTTTCACCAGGAAACCAATCGACATAAATTTAACCCCATAGGCTTCGGCTGGTTGTAACTTATTCTCTTTTTGGATTGGTAAACTATCTACACCCATCATGGTTGGGATGTTGGGTCCATAAATATCGGCATCTAATAAACCGACCCGCGCCCCTGATTGTGCCAGGATAACCGCTAAATTGACTGCGATCGTGCTTTTTCCGACCCCGCCTTTTCCTGAGCCAACCGCAACCGCGTTCCGGATCGGCAAATTCATCAATCCACGCGAACGCCCATCGGACGGCACTTTTGCATCCATTTTAATTTCGAGTTCTGACACACCGGGTAGTGCTTTAATAGCTTGTTTGGCATCATCCTCAATTTTAGACTGAAGTGGACATGCTGGAGTTGTCAATACAATTGTAAATCCGACTTTACCATTCTCGATTTTGATATCTTGCACCATTCCCAGGGTAACCAGGTCTTGTTTAAGCTCAGGTTCTTGAACCTTGCTCAACGCCGATAAAATATCCTCAATTTTTAATTGTTCACCATTCATTGTAATTTATTCCTTATACCTCAATAAGTTAGTATCAAGAGCCTGCTTTCCGGGTAGCTCTAGCAGCCTCCGCAATCACTCTCATCTCCTCTTCTTTAGCGTAATTCGATGGACGAATAGACGCATAATATGAGAGCGGTTTGCTTAATTTTTCTTTGTCATAGATATTATTCACACGCCGGTCATACACGGCTAATTCATAATTGTGATCCATTTTGATGGCGTCAAATGGACAATACTCAGCACACAGACCACAATTCATGCAAATATCGACATCAATATAAAACTCTTTTGGCTGTGGGACCGGACGCCCGGTTTTTGGATCGCTTGTGCGAACGATCCAGATACACTGCGGTGGGCATACTTTCGCACATATTCCACAAGATGTACACCGATCTATTTTTTGACCGTTTTCGTCAAATTCATAAATTAGGAACGGTACGAAGCGAAATTCTTCTGGGACGGGTAGTTTCTCTTCCGGATACTGGACGGTGAATATACCTTCCGTATTACTACTCATTCGGTGAGCGATACCATCTTCAGTATAATAACGCTTTCCAAACCATTTCAAATCGTCGACATAAGTGCCTATGAAACGTTTTAGGGTTACATATAACCCTTCAAGTACTCCCAATCCATCCATGAGACAACTCCGATTACATAAAAATATTAAAGGTGTGAAAAAGTATTATCTATCGGTCTCACCCAAGACAATATCAATTGATCCCAGAATAGCGATTGCATCCGCAATCTTATTGCCGATCGACATTGTTTCAAGAGCCGTCAGGTTGATAAACGAAGGGGCGCGCACATGATAGCGCCATGGATTCGGTTTGCCATTTGAGACTACATAAAACCCCAGTTCGCCTTTAGGACCCTCCACTCGACCATAAGCTTCCCCAGCCGGTACTCGAACCTGATATTGTGGTTTTCCTTCCTGGATCGGACCTTCAGGAATATCGCGCACAGCTTGCTGAAGAATTCTGATGCTTTGGCGGATCTCCTCCAAACGGACAAGGTAGCGATCGTACACATCGCCATGATAGCAGACAGCCACATCAAAATCAAAATGATTGTATATGCTATAGGGATCGGCGCGTCTAACATCATAAGGTACGCCAGAGGCGCGTAACAATGGCCCAACTGTGGATAGCGCAATTGCTTGCTGCGGGGTTAATACTCCAACACCCTCTCCACGTGAGCGCAAGATTTCGTTGTTGGTCAGGTATAAATCAAGCTCGTCGATTTTTCGAGGCAAACGATCATATACCAGATTTTTAATCTTCTCCAAAATTCCCTCTGGTAAGTCCCGCGCCACACCCCCAAAACGGAAATAATTACACATCATCCGAGAGCCGGCTGTCGCTTCGAAGATATCTAGGATTAGCTCACGTTCCTCAATGGCGTACAGCATGGGTGTGAAATAAGCGCCAAGATCGTTTAATAGAGAGCCAATCGCAAACAAGTGATTGCAGATCCTAGTCAATTCTGCCATTATCACCCGCAAATATTCAGCCCGTTCGGGAGGTTTCACCCCCATCAATTTTTCGACTGCCAGCGCGTAGCCAAAGTTATTACTCATCGAAGAAAGATAATCCAATCGATCTGTGAAGGGCATATTCTGCAAGAATGTATTGCGTTCGCCAATTTTCTCGTGATTGCGATGCAAGTAACCCATGACGGGTTTTAACCCCACAATTGTCTCCCCCTCTAAAGAGACAACCATCCTGAATACGCCATGCGTCGAAGGATGCTGCGGGCCGAGGTTTAGGATAATTTGATCTGTTTTAAGGCTTGATACAGTATCAGGGCTCTCAATTTTTCCCAAGCCAGCGTAAAGGGCTGCGTCGCCTTCGGGGGTCCAGGTTTCTGGATTGAAGCCAGCCGGGTAATCTACATTTTTTGAAAAAAAATTCTTATCCTCAGAGCGCTGCACCTTTCCTTCGGGCCAACGGCTTTTGTACGGTTTGCCTTCCTCTTCGAAATATGGTTCACGCCAATCTTTTCGTAACGGGTGACCGTTGAATCCTTCCCACATCAAGATCCGGCGTAAATCCGGGTGCCCATCAAACCGGATCCCTAGTAAGTCCCACGCTTCTCTCTCTTGAAGTTCCGCACCGGGGAATATCGGCACCAACGAGGGTACCACTGCATTCTCACGCTCAACTTGAGTTTTCAATTCCAGGGCAGGGCCTCCGGTCGAGCGGTATAAGTGATATACCACCTCCATCTTTCCTTCTGGTAAATAGTCGACTCCGGTAACCGAGGATAAATAATCGTAACCTAATTCATCTCGGGCAATTGTTGTAACATTAATAAGCTGGGCAGGATCAACAAAATATCCTTTATAACCCTCGCGTTCATCTGCTTTCACCAAACCAGCTAATGTTTGAGATAATTCGAATTCTTTTATTACCGGTTGATTATCCATTTCTTCCCCCGTTATGCTTTTTCAGATTCAGTTAATGTTTCCGGAGAAACTTTCGGGTTAAGCTTCTCTTGGGTATACTGCTTGATTTGTTCGATCTCGCGTGGGTCAATAATATCTGGTCCTAATATGGGTACTGGAATAACGCTCTCACCATCTTTTTGGTACCAACGAACCTCACGGATCGATTGCGTGTCGATCTTTTTCTGAAGGGTAATCAACCCATTTAATAATGCCTGGGGAGTAGGAGGGCATCCAGGAATATAAACATCGACCGGAATATAATTATCGACCCCCGATACAACGTTGTAGCCTTCCTTGAATGGTCCACCCCCTGATGCGCACGCCCCCATAGCAACGACATACTTTGGCTCTGGCATTTGATTATAAAGCCGTACAATTTGGGGCATCATCTTTTTAGTAACCGTTCCAGAAACCAGCATCATGTCGGCTTGACGAGGGCTTGGTCGCATAACCTCCATCCCAAAACGCGAAAAATCAAACCGGCTGGCTGCTGTACAGATCATTTCAATGGCGCAACATGCAAGACCAAACATCATTGGCCATATCGATGAGCGTCTCCCCCAATTATATATTTTATCGATAGTTGTAATTGCCACCTGCCCACGTATCTCAGGTGGGATATGATATCCGGGAGAATTTAATTCTTCATTCATGCAAAATCTACCTCCTCTAAAATTTTTTACCATCAACCGCATGGCAACGATATTGGAATCATCATTGACTACTCGTGTCTGGAATATAAATAACAAAAATCATTATACACCATTCAAACTATCTGTTCGAACGGATATTTAACAAACCATTATTTGTTAATATATTTGGTTATATAATCAACTTTATATGCATAACACCCGCCAACAAATCATCGAGATATTGAACCGCCGCGAGACAATATCGGCTATAGAGCTCAGCCGGTTTTTAAGATTAACCCCCACAAATATCCGCCATCATTTAGCCATTTTGCAAAAAGAAGGGGTTATCGCAATTATCGCTGAAAGCTCCCCACTGAGGCGTGGCCGACCAGCGCAGATTTTCGCCCTGTCGAAAAAAGCCACTTTGCATAACCTGGATAATCTGGCCTCTGCATTGCTTCAGGAAATGGACTTTGATTTACCTCCGGAAAAAAAAGAGAGTTTTTTCAAGCATCTAGCAGAAAGGCTGGTTGCCAACTCCCGGGTTGATGACGCCAGCTTAGTTGCACGATTAAATTCAACCGTCCAAATTCTCAATCGAATGAATTACTACGCTCTCTGGGAAGCTCGCCAAGACGCCCCAAGAATTACCTTCAAGCATTGCCCTTATGCAACCATAATTTCCGATCATCCTGAATTGTGTTGGTTGGATAAATTTCTTCTCATTACTTTATTAAATTATCCAGTTAAACAAACAGCCAAGCTCAATAAAGATAGCCGCGGCTTGAATTATTGTAGCTTCACCCTTGTCAGCTCTCATATTCATCCCTAATCCTGGTACAATATTTCAGTAAAAAAAATTTTAATCTCCATCACAGGATGATATGGGAAAAATGAAGCCATCCAAAAGTCGATTGATTCTGATCAATTATATGGTCATATTGATAACCTTATTCCTGGTGAGCGGCTGCTCGGATGATGGTTCTAAAGCGCCAGATGTAGTAGTTGAGTATTACAAAGCCCTGATAAACAAAGATTATCCCCGCCTTATAAGCAATTCTTGCGCTACCTGGGAAACCCAAGCCAAAACCGATTATGATTCTTTTGCAGCCGTGGAGGCCAGGCTAGAAAACCCTTCCTGTCAGGTCGTAAAGCAGGAGGAAGATGCTCTTATCGTATCTTGCGCTGGAAGAATCGTTGCCAATTATGGCAATGAAGTCTTGGAGATCGATTTAAGTAAACAAAATTATCGGGTAATAAAAGAATCCGGTGATTGGCGAATGTGCGGCTATCAGTAAGATAACAAAGGGGCGAATGTTGAAAAAGATTTTCTCTCGTGAAAATATATACGCCCTCCTTTTCTGCCTGGTATTACTTGCCATCACGATCCTTACAGCTAATCAAACTCCCGAGTGGATTTACCAGGGTTTCTGAATGAGTATCACAAATATCCTGATCATCACCGCAGCTTGCCTGATAGGAGGCAGGCTGCTTCCTTTTAAAATTTGTTATTGGTTTGTGTTTTGTGCCAGCATTTTGGGTATCTTTATTCTACAACCCGTTTCTCCAATTCACAACCTGAGCTTTTGGTTCCCCCTGGTTGCTTTAAGTCTGACTATTTTCGTTTGGGCTATAACCCAAAGAGAAGGAGTCCTATCGAGCCATTCAAATATCGTCGGCGGAATACTCATTACTGTGATTATCGGAATCATTGCGATTTCGCGCTATATCAATCCAATCTGTTGTATCACACCAGAACGCCCACCTCAGATTGCCACAATAATCATTGTTGTCCTGGTCATTATTGGATTAACTTGGACATTCTTATTACACTCTAAGAATCCCGTTACAACGTGGAGTCTTTTTATTATCATCCTCCTTATCTTTGTCATTTTAAAATTACCCTGGCTGACTGAAAAGGTCTCGATCATGCTTCGCATAATTAATCGCCAGGATGTTCATCTTGCAAGCTCACTTGATCTATATTGGCTGGGCTACTCATATCTGGCATTTAGATTGCTCCATGTTTTGCGCGATTTCCAATCTGGCAGACTTACCCAAATTTCTCTTTCGGATTTTATTTGCTATACGTTATATTTACCTTCCTACGTGTCGGGTCCAATTGATCGCTCCCAGCACTTTATCTCCGAATTAAACCAGAAATATCATACCCCAACCGCCATTAATACCGATGAATATATTGAAATTATAGTGGGTTGTAAGCGGATCATCCGTGGTATCTTTAAAAAGTTTGTCCTGGCCGATACTCTCGCGTTGATAGCTTTAAATTCTCAAAATGCTCTTAAAATAACATCTTCCTTTTGGCTCTGGGTCATCTTGTATGCCTATACCCTGAGGATTTATTTCGACTTCTCCGGTTATACCGATATCGCAATTGGTATAAGTAAACTCCTGGGTATCACCCTTCCTGAGAATTTCGAATCGCCTTATCTCAAAACTAGCTTGATCTCTTTTTGGAATAGCTGGCATATTACACTGGCGCAATGGTTTAGAACATACTTTTTTTACCCACTTACAAGGAAATTGCGTTTGAATTTTGCTCGATTGCCATTTTGGATAATCATTATGATTGGTCAACTAGCGACGATGTTATTGATTGGTTTGTGGCATGGTCTAAGCTGGAATTTCGCTATCTGGGGTGTATGGCATGGATTCGGATTATTTATCAACAATCGCTGGTCGGCATGGATCAAAAGATACTCCCTCGATATATTTCTAAAGCCCGGTACTAAGTTTATCGCCCAATTTCTAGGGTGGTTGCTCACTTTTAATTTTGTCGCCTTAGGTTGGGTTTGGTTTATATTACCTGACCTGGGGAATGCTTTTACGATTTTCCTGCGCTTGTTCGGTAAATACTAATATGGATACAAATAAATTAAAGAACCCTCGAATAGAAAATATCAAATTTGTCACGAATGTGGTCATTAAAGGTTTATTTTTATTTGGAGTATTGAATGTTCTCTTTGCATATCTCCAACCCTTACCACTCTTAGGAAAAATTTCAGCGTATAACATCCTATTTCCGGGCCGGATGCGCTTGCCTTATGGCGATAATCCAGATCTCTCCTATAATCTAACCCTTACTCAGTTAGATGCGATGTTCGCTACCCACGAGATTGAGGCTAGAAGTAAAAATCCCGATGAATATCGCGTTCTCATGATAGGCGATTCCTCAACCTGGGGTTTTTTACTCCAACCTACCGAGACGATATCGGGTCAATTAAATTCACTTAATTTTACATTCCCAGATGGGCGTTTACTCCGGAGTTACAATCTCGGTTATCCCGGTATGTCTTTAGCAAAGGATGTATTGATACTTTCTTATGCGCTTCGATTTCAGCCCGATTTAATCATCTGGTTTGTCACGTTAGAATCTTTTCCTCTGAGCAAGCAGCTTTCCTCTCCCATTTTATCAAATAATCCTCTCTATACGAAACGCCTTTTTCAAAAATTGGATTTAAGACTAAACCCGGATGGCAGTAATTTAAAAAATGCTTCCTTCTGCAATAACACGATCATTGGTCAAAGGCAAATTATTGCTGATATGATCCGGTTGCAGTTTTATGGCCTCATGTGGGCAGCTACAGGCATCGATCAGTACATTCCCCAAGAATATACCCCCCGAATTGAAAATCTGACCCGTGAAGTGGATTTTTATGATCAAAAGCCTCCCCATCTCGATCAAAAAAAACTGGCTTTCGATATATTGGAAGCTGGGTTAAAAATTAGCGGCGATATCCCTTTGCTCTTCGTAAACGAACCTGTGTTCATCAGTCAGGGTGAAAACAGCGACATTCGATATAACTTCTACTATCCCCGCTGGGCATATAATGATTATCGTGAGATGTTCAATGCGTTTTGTTCTGAGCATGGAGCTCATTGTGTGGATATTTGGAATGTGATCGAACCATCAGAATTTACGAATACCGCCATCCACATGACAGCCCGAGGTACATTGAAAACCACCCACCTGATCCTCCCAACCATACTCCAAATTGCTAATGAAAATTAGGTATTCACTTTTTCTCTTCCCTGGATATAATCCTAAAGTTATGCTCCGGGTCAACATTCTTGTTATTTTATTCATGATCTTCTCCCTGCTAGCTTGTACGTCGCCTGCAAATATATCCTCGCAAGCACCCAACTTACCTGTCACACCGCTTTCCATTCTCAGCCCGACAATATCAATAACCTCGGAACCGTTCCAAATGAAGACAAACTACCCTACCCAAACTCCGAGTATCTATGACCAACTGTATACCCCAACGCTTGAGCAGCTTTCGATATCACCCACAATTCACCCCACCCAGCCTACTCCCACCTACTCACCCGATATCTGGCAAAATGAATCGGTGATCCCAGAGCCAAACAATCGAATTCTAGAAATTTATCGCACTGGTTTGCAGCTTGGCAATAACAAACATGCGTTTTCTAAAATAGGCGATTGCGGTAGTACACCAACCTGGTTTCTGGGAGATTTTGACCGCGGATCACGATTCTACAGCCTGGGAAAATACGACTATTTGAATGACGTTATTGCGTATTACCAGGGCTCATTTGATCGCACCAGCCTAGCTGCCCAATCGGGTTTTAACGCTTCCTCGGTCCTTACCCCATTATGGTCAGATAAAACTCAATGTTTTGCTAACGAGACACCGCTGGCATGTGAATATCGGGTTCATAAACCGGTCATCGCATTCATCACGCTTGGCGCTAATGATGTTTATCACCTGGAAGCATTTGAACCCCAAATGCGCAAGATTATTCAGTTTTCTATTGATCACGGTGTAATACCCATCCTATCCACCAAACCGGATAATATAGAACAGAATCACCAAATCAACCTGACGATCGCCCGTCTGGCTTACGAATACCAAATTCCACTTTGGAATTACTGGTTGGCTATGCAACCATTACCAAATCACGGTCTACAAGAAGATGGTGTCCACATTACCTGGAGCGCGAATCATTTTGATGATCCCAATAATTTACAAGCGGGTTGGCCGGTCAGAAATTTGACTGCGTTACAGGTATTAGACTCCGTTTGGCGCTTCCTTTCCTTGAATTCTGCTGATTTACCTGAGTGATAACAACATGAATGACCCAATCATTGCTTCACTAATCACTTATATTGCCCAAAATATTCTAAAGCAACCTAATCGCGCACTATCTCCCGTTGAACCAATCATCTCAAGCGGATTAATCGATTCGTTTAGCCTTGTTGATCTGGCTTTATTTGTAGAAGAATCTTATGGTGTGCATCTCGATGATACCGAATTGAATCGCGAGACTTTCGACAGTGTAAATCAGCTAGCTGATATTATCCGCCATAGACAAAGATAACATGAACAATTTCTCTGAGATTCTTCTCCACCATTATTATGAAACACCAGATGAACTGGCAATTACCTTGATACAACCCAAATTACCGGATAAATCAATTACTTACCGCCAATTATTCGAAGGAGCCTCTAACTATACGCAAAGCCTTCGCGAACAAGGGATTTACTCCGGTGAAGTTGTAATCATCATTTTGTCTCAAGGAGAAGATCTTCTCTATTCGTTTTTTGGTTCGATCTTGCATGGTGCAATCCCGTCCATAATGCCATTCTTAACCGAAAAACTTACACCCCAATCCTACCGGCAATCATTAGAGGCTTTATTCAAAATCAGTAAGCCCGCCGCAGTTATAACCAACCGATTCTTTCAAGAGGATGTTCATTATGCAATGAGGGACTCCTCCAGCATTCGATCCATCCTGCTTGCTGAAGAGAGAACGAAGTTAGATTACATTATTCAAAAAGACTATCATGGTCTTAAACAATCCGGTAAAGATATTGTTTTACTTCAGCATTCGTCAGGCACCACCGGCTTACAAAAAGGTGTTGCGTTATCCCACCGCGCTATTTTCAATCAATTAGAGAGTTATTCTCAAGCCATTCATTTAAACTCAACTAAGTCCGGTAAGGATGTAATCGTTAGCTGGCTACCCTTGTATCATGATATGGGATTGATCGCTGGTTTTATTTTACCGGTCTTGACAAAAACCCATTTAATCCTCATGTCTCCATTTGATTGGGTGCGAGCCCCACATAAACTA
>Ga0315282_10015089_pt1 | contig 11440 bp, 9 predicted proteins | sample YL17G07_20_MG_FD_203693 | JGI IMG/M metagenome (GOLD analysis project Ga0315282, IMG submission 203693) | Sediment microbial communities from Yellowstone Lake, YNP, Wyoming, USA - YL17G07_20 | ecosystem: Environmental > Aquatic > Freshwater > Lake > Sediment | place: USA: Wyoming | collected...
CTCGCTGTTGATGCTGATAACCGTGCCTGGGCTCAACATCCACCCAGCATACAATATCGACCCTTTATGGTCAATTATTAAATGTTACGTTACACTAGAACTGGTTAGTTATGATGTCATGCTCTGAAACAACGTCAACCGCGCATCCCTCCCGCGTCAACATTCTGCTGGCCTTTGCCGCCGTTTATCTTATCTGGGGGTCCACTTACCTCGCCATCCGCTATGCCGTGGAAACCATCCCTCCGTTTTTCATGGCAGGTTGCCGATTCGTCATTGCCGGCGCCGCGCTGTACCTATGGACGCGCACGGGCGGCGCGACCCCGCCCTCCCGCCGTGATTGGGCTGGCGCGGCGCTTTTAGGGGCCTTGCTTCTGGTGACTGGCAATGGAGGATTGTGCTGGGCGGAGCAACGCGTGCCTTCCGGACTCGCGGCTTTGCTGCTGGCCACTATTCCCATCTGGATGGTCTTACTCGATAGCCTACGAAGAGGTGGCACGAAGTTGGGGGGGAGGGTGCTGGGCGGAATGGGGATTGGGGTGGTAGGACTTGCCTTGCTGGTGGGCCCGGCTCACCTGTGGGGCAGCTCGCGCGTGAATCTTGCCGGGGCGGGAGTGCTGATGTTCTCGTCCTTTTCCTGGTCCCTCGGCTCCATTCTTTCTCACAAGGTGAACCTGCCGCACTCTTCCTTCCTGGCGGCCGCCATGGAGATGTTGACGGGTGGCGTCTTGCTTCTGTTGCTAGGCGTCCTGAGTGGGGAGGGCCGGCAACTCCATTTCTCCGCAGTGGCCCTTCGCTCTTGGATGGGCCTTGCCTATCTGATTGCGGCCGGCTCGCTGCTCGGTTTTACTGCTTACCTCTGGTTGTTGCGTTCGGTGCCCACTGCGCGGGTTTCCACCTATGCCTTTGTGAACCCGGCAGTGGCGGTTTTCCTCGGCTGGGCTTTGGGGAGCGAGGCATTAACCGTCCGTGAGTTGCTGGCCAGCGCTACCATCATCGCGGGTGTCGCGCTCATCATCACCCATCGGCCAGGCCCCGTCGCTGTCACCCTGGACACGGAAGGCCTTCCACAGCAAGAATCGGGTTGCCCCTGTCCTCCCCCTGGCCCATCATGGATTAGGATGACGAGGAGGAAAAATGCCAATGCAAACCAAGGTTGAAGATTATCGGCGGATCGAGAGAGCCATACAATTCCTGGCGGAGAACTATCACCAACAGCCGAGTTTGGACGCGGTAGCTCGCAGCGTCAACCTGAGCGAATATCATTTCCAGCGGCTCTTTCGCCGCTGGGCGGGCATCAGCCCCAAGCGCCTGGTGCAGTTTCTGACACTCGAACATGCCAAGCAAGCGCTGGAGGAATCGCGCAGCGTGCTGGACGCCACCTATGATGCCGGCTTATCCAGCCCGAGCCGCCTGCACGACCTTTTTGTAAAGGCCGAGGCAATGACCCCCGGAGAGTTCAAGGCGAAAGGGACAGGCCTCGAGATCAGTTATGGGTTTCATCCCAGCCCCTTTGGCGAGTGTCTTCTCGCGGTTACCGAGCGCGGGATTTGCGGATTGGGTTTTGTGGGTGAAGGCGGCCGGGAGCAGGCGCTCGAAGACTTCAAGCGAAGATGGCCGGCGGCAGCGTTCCGGGAGAATTCGCAAAAGACTCGGGAATATATCGCCAGGATCTTCGGCTCCAGAAAAAGAAATGGCGCTAATCCCGTGAAGTTGCTGTTGATGGGTACAAACTTCCAGATCAGAGTCTGGGAAGCCCTGCTCAGAATCCCGCCCGGCGCCTTGGTCTGCTACGAAGATTTGGCGCGCCGCATTGGGAAGCCGTCGGCCGCGCGGGCGGTGGGCAGCGCTGTGGGCCGGAACCCGATCTCCTTCCTCATTCCTTGCCACAGGGCCATCCGCAAGATGGGGATCACCGGCGACTATCATTGGGGAGCGGCTCGCAAGAAGGCCATCCTGGCATGGGAAGCTGCTCGCCAAAGCCGCTGAAAAACACTTCTTGCTCCAGAACGGCAATTCTGCGAACATTTGGAATTTAGCACGGGGCCAGATTTCATTTCACAGCCTGACCACATCGGAGGCAATATGCCATTAGATCCAAAGCACTGCAGTCACATCATCACCGACGGGCGAGACCGGGCGGGCGCCCGGGCCATGCTCAAGGCCATTGGTTTCACTGATGCCGATTTGGCGAAGCCCATAGTTGGAATCGCGAACACCTGGATTGAGACCATGCCTTGCAATTACCATCTGCGCGAGCTGGCTGTCAAAGTCAAAGAAGGCGTGCGCGCCGCGGGTGGAACCCCCATGGAGTTCAATACCATCGCTATTTCCGACGGGGTGACCATGGGCACGGAAGGTATGAAGGCTTCGCTGGTGAGCCGCGAAGTGATTGCCGACTCGATCGAACTGCTGGGCCGCGGCCATATGTTTGACGCCATGGTGGCCCTGGTCGGATGCGACAAGACGATCCCCGGGGGCGCGATGGCTCTGATTCGCCTGAACGTGCCGGGCATTCTTCTGTACGGCGGGTCAATTGCTGCCGGGCGGTTTCAGGGTCACGACGTAACCGTTGGGGACGTTTATGAAGCCGTTGGCGCGCATGCGGCGGGGAAGATGACCGACGCCGAGCTCAAGGACCTCGAGGATCACGCCTGTCCTGGGGCCGGGGCGTGCGGCGGCCAATTCACGGCCAATACCATGTCCACGGTGATGGAATTCATCGGGCTTTCGCCTATGGGCGCGAACAGCGTGCCGGCGCTGGACCCGCAGAAAGAAAGCGTTGCCTACCGCACCGGGCAACTGGTGATGGATTTGCTCCGGCGCGGCGTGCGGCCGCTCGACATCCTCACCAGGAAGGCGTTTGAGAACGCCATTGCCAGCGTGGCGGCCACGGGGGGGTCAACGAACTCCGTCCTCCATTTGCTAGCCATGGCTCGCGAAGCTGGAGTGCCGCTGACGATTGATGACTTCGACATCATCAGTTCGCGCACACCCATCATCGCCGATCTGAAGCCCGGTGGACGCTACGTTGCCGTGGACGTCCATCGCGCCGGCGGAATCCCTGTGATTGCTCAAAAGCTCCTCGAGGCCGGGCTCATCGATGGCTCTCAACAGACTCCCAGCGGGCGAACGATTGCCGAGGAAGCCGCGCAAGCCGTCGAGACGCCGGGTCAACCGGTCATTAGGCCTGTCTCCAATCCGATCAAGAAAACCGGCGGGCTGGTAATCCTGAAAGGAAACCTGGCGCCGGAGGGTTGCGTCGTCAAGGTGGCGGGGTACGAAAGGACTTACCATCGCGGGCCGGCGCGGGTGTTCAACTGTGAAGAAGACGCGATGCGTGCTGTGATGAGCAAGAGCATTCGGGCGGACGATGTGCTCGTAATCCGTTACGAGGGCCCGCGGGGCGGCCCAGGCATGCGCGAGATGCTGGGCGTGACGGGAGCGCTGGTCGGGGAGGGGTTGGGCGAGTCGGTCGGGTTGCTCACCGACGGGCGATTCAGCGGCGCGACGCATGGTCTGATGGTAGGGCACGTGGCGCCGGAAGCTGCCCGCGGTGGTCCCATTGCTGCGGTCGCGGATGGCGATATGGTGGTGTTCGATATCGTCAAGCGGCGCCTGGACGTTGAACTCAGCGATGCCGAGATTAAGAAGAGGCTGGCCAACTGGCGTGCGCCCGAGCCGCGGTACAAGACAGGCGTGTTTGCCAAATATGCGGGGTTGGTCTCATCTGCGTCGGAGGGAGCTGTGACTCGCGTGCAATGATTGCCACTTGTTATTAGGACGTTGTTGTACGACTTGACCTTCCGCATTTCCTCGCGTAGCATGAGCTTCCATCCGAGTTTTTCGCGGACACTTTCAATTCAGAAGAGGTGACGCATGGCAACGGTCAACACACGGCGTGTGGCTCTAGGCGCTCTGGCCGGAGGCCTGGTCTGGAGCATCTGGAGCACTATTGTTAATCTGGTGATTCTGAAACTGCGGTATGCGGAGGCGCAAGCTGCGGGAAAGATGCTCACGCAACCCCGCTATCCCTTGTTCGTGGTCTATTGGTTTGTCACGATCTTCCTTCTCGCCTACGTGGTCGCCTGGCTTTACTCTTCCGTGCGGGCGACGTGCGGGGCCGGGCCGGGCACGGCGTTGACAGTGGGGTTGTTGGTAGGCTTCGCAGCAGGCTTTCCCATGAACCTGAGCGCGGCTGCTTGGGCGCCCGTGAGCCGCCACTTGCCCCTCTGGTGGATGCTCGACCTCTGGCTGGGTGCGATCTTCGCGGCGCTGGTGGCAGGCTGGCTTTACAAGGATCAGCCCAGCTAAGGCTAGGCAACCATCGCAAGCCGGCCCTTGGCAAAGATTGCCGATGGCCGATGGTCGATTGCCGATTCAAACCCGAATTGAGAGGTTGAGAGTCGGCGGTGTTTTCGCCCGTGCGTAAGCGGGGTCCAGGGGTGGATTCCCGTCGGCTGACGGGAATGACAAGCTTGCCCACGGCGGGGCAAGCAGCTTAGTCGACGCTGTCAATCGCCAATCACCAATCGGCAATTCCAGAAGGCTCAAGGCAGGGGTACGCCTTTCTGGGATGTCCACTCCTTCATGTAATCCGCAAACACGTACTCGGTTCCGACAGTTTTGAGGGTTGCTGGCAGGATCTCGTTCAACAACTGGTACTCTTTCTCGACGCGCTCGCAGTTCTCGTTCATGAAGTTTTGAAGGAGTGCTATGGCATCGGCTTCCTTGCCTGCCTTGACCTGTCTCAGGACCTCGGCTTCCACGGTCACTTGGCGGTCCATCTCCCAACGTTCGGTCTGTTCAAACACCCCCCGCACGGTGGGGGCCAAGGCGTTGTAGTTCAAGTCGCACAGCAGTTTCACGCGGTTGGCCCACCACCAGGGCGAATCGCTCGAGTAGGCGCTGCTCCCTTTCGCGTAGGCCGGCGGGAGCGTTGGGCCGTGCAGGTAGAACGGCTTGAACACATTGCAGCAAGGGTTGGAGAAGCCCGCCCAGTAAACCTCGCGTAGAAGCGGAGGCATTTCAGCTCGCAGGTGTGCGACGACAGAAGCCGCAGTGTGGTATGGCGAGTGCGGGCTGTCATGCATGCAGGGCGAGGGCCAGAAGGCCTCGGCCGCACCCCAGCGAGGTTCCACGATCGTCCCCTCCAGGTGGCTTCGGCTGATCTGCATCATGCTGGCAGGCGCGACATGTGCAAAGTCCTTGTGCAGGCACGCCAGGGTCATATTGCGCCGGATTTGCATATTCCCGGGATTACTGGAATTCTTACGCCAGTAGTCACCGTAGTCGCGGGCGAAGTTGAAGTCTTTCGCAGACCTCGCCCAACCCATTTCAACCGCATGCTGCGCAAGTTTCGGATGCGCCTCGTCCCAGTCTCTCTCGATGGAATAAATGTTGGAGATTGAATAGACCCCATGCCGGATTCTCTTGGCCGCCCAGAATCGGCCCGCGGTCTCCAGCACCCAGGCTTCGTGCAGGTCGGCAACTATAAAACTATTGTTATAATTGGCTTTGCCCCACTCCCCCTGGCGTTCACAATCGCCGCTCTGGCCGTATTTCTCGAGCAGCTCAATCATGACGTGCATGGCTTCATAAGCGGTTTTCCCACGCTCCAGGCCCAGCCTTACGAGATCCATACCCAATAGCCCGTCGCCCCACTGAAGCGGTTCTTTGGACATCACGGCTTCGTTACCGATCGCCACGCCATACTCGTTCATCCCATGCTCGTAGCCGAAGATCCACCAGATCTTCGATCCGATGTGCCCATACGTTTCGGTAACTTGTGGAATTTGAATGTAAGTGCACTGTACCTTCTCGCCGGGTGCGTGCTTCTGACGAGGAATCTGCACCAGGGGCTGGGCTTCCATCGGCGGACGGTCGCTGTTCTTAGCCAGGATGACCGAATGGTCTGCCGTGGCGTCCTTAAGCGCCACCCAGGTATCGCAGGCGCGTGGGGTTGCCACGAAACCAATGAAAGAGAGGATCGCCACTACCGTCAGGGAGATCCCAAGCTGTTTCGAGGTCATGCTGTTTCTCGCAGAATTTCGCATTTGAGCATCCCTTTGACCCACCAACACGGCCCAGAATCGACATTCCCGGTTCGATCAGGCGAGCTGAAGGATGACCGTAGCCACGGACATGGCAGGCAAATCCAGCCTTATTTTCGAGCCTTCCACGCTCACGGGGCAGGGCCGGGGGACGATCCGGCCGGGCTGGTCGAAACTGTTGCAAGCGTTGAAATCCGCGTCGTGCAGGATCTGGGCCTTCCCTTCTTTGGCCACGCGGCGCCTTAAGGAGCACTCCACCGTAAGGTCCCGTTCCAGCTTCGGGTTCACAAGGCTCAAGATCAGCTCTGCGCCTTTCACGGAGGCGGAAGCAGATAGTCCGAGCGGAGACGAATCCTCGGTCTCGACACGCAGAGACGTCCGGGACCGGTGAGGTTTGAAAAGAGCGTAGGTGTAATACGTCGTGGTGCGGATGCAGCGCTCGCCTTCCGGGCCATCGGTGAGCAACAAGGATTGCAGCACATTTACCATCTGGGCGATATTGCACATATAAAGCTTATCCGCCTGACGGTTGAAAACGTTCAAAGCCATTCCCGCGGCCAGGGCGCTGCGCAGAGTACTCTGTTGCCAGAGCGCGCCGTATTGCTTTTCTTCCGCAGGGACTGCACGGTCCCACACCCCCCACTCGTCAATCACGAGTCCCACGTTGCGTCCGGAATCGAAGCCATCGAGTAGTCCACGTTGCTGGATGATGGCTTGTTCCATCGCCGCGAAGGAGGCGAGTTGCTGCTCCATCGTGCTGGGGGTGTAGTTCGTGGCGGTGCTATTACCGCCGGAATAGTAGTGCATGGAGAAACCGTCGGGCAAGCGGCGGCCGCTCACGCCTTCCATGAAGCCGCGTGTCCAGGCAAGATCGTTGGAGGCGGGGCCACAGGCAATGAGAAAGGGCTTGAGGCCACCGAAGGTACGCGCATAAACGCTGAAGCGGCGGTAAAAGGCAGCGTATTCGGCGGGAGTCATTTCACCCCCGCAGCCCCAATTCTCGTTGCCCACCCCCCAATAACGAACGCGGAAGGGCTCCGGCGAGCCGTTGGTGGCCCGTTCCTCAGCCAGCGAACTGCCGGAGGGGTAATTGCAGTATTCGATCCAATCGCGGAACTCTTCCGGTGAGCCGCTTCCGACGTTACCGGTGAGGTAAGGCTCGGCGCCGATTTTGCGGCACAACCCGATGAACTCGTGAATGCCGAAGCTGTTGTCCTCGACGTATCCTCCCCAATGGATATTCACTCGCTTGGGCCGTCGCGAAGCGGCGCCCACGCCGTCGCGCCAATGGTAATCGTCGGCAAAGCAACCGCCCGGCCAGCGGAGGACAGGGATCTCCAGCTCACGCAGGTATGCGATGGCCTGTTGGCGGTAGCCATCGACGTTGGGTATGCGGGACGCCTTGTTCACCCACAGGCCGCCATAAATGCAGGAACCAAGATGCTCGGCGAATTGGCCATGTAACTCGGGATGGATCATGCCGATTTCAGCATCGGTACGCACGATCACCCGTTGGGTGGCCGCGGAAGCGTCTACGACCGCTCGGGGCAGCAGCGCGGTCAGACCAAGCGCGGCCACGTCGACAGCGAATTCCCGGCGGGAGACGGAAGACTTTGAAGGTTCTTTGAGCTTTGCCAAGGTTTTGCTCCAAGTAGTTTGCGACTTAAGACCAGACTTACCGGAGGAATCACTCGTGGCTAGGGCAAGCCCTACCCCTACGCGCCGCTACTGTAAGGGGACGGCTTGCGGTCCACCTGTGTCTCCTTGCGAAGCCGAGAACAGACTATTAGGGAGGAAACGGCGTGTCAAGTCGGTTTGGCTTTCGTGTCGGTTTGGCTTTGGTGGCCTGTGTCGGTTTGCCTTTTCAGGGTGAATCGTTTATTCTGCCTTCGAAATGCCAACCCAACCGCATGAACGGTAATCACATCGTTTTAGGCATTGTAATGCTGGCTGCGGCGCTCGGGACGCTCGGCTGGAGATACTCTACGCTGAAAAAAGCTTCTCTATCGCGGTGGGGTTGGTTAGGACTTGCCATTATTCTGCTCGCAGAGTTGCTGCTTTTTTTGCACCTTCGGTGGGTCAAAGTCTTCTTTACGCCCATCGTCTGGACAGGTTATCTGCTTTTTGCCGATTCGCTGGTTTGCGGCCTGAAGGGCTCGTCTCTCATGACTGATTCACCGCGCAGATTCTTGGGGCTGGCTTGTTGCTCGGTACCCCTGTGGTTGGTTTTTGAAGCTTACAACCTGCGCCTCAGAAACTGGACTTACGTCGGATTACCTCAGAATCTACTCCTTCGCGGCCTGGGCTACACCTGGTCGTTTGCAACCATCTGGCCTGCCATCTTCGAGACCGCGGACTTGGTTTCGGCGCTGGGCTTGCGTCGGGATAAACACCACCCCCTGACCTCCTCCGACGAGGAGGGTGGATATGCCCATCGCCCATCTACGCACGTCACTGTTTTTGTTCTCGGCTTGGCATGCCTTACTCTCCCCCTCCTCGCCCCTCCGCGCGTAGGAGGTTATCTGTTCGGGGCAGTCTGGGTAGGGTTCATCCTGTTGCTCGACCCCATCAATTATTCCTGGGGTGGATATTCCTTGTTGCGCGACCTCGAGCAGGGCGAAACGAGCCAGCTCATTGCCTTCCTCTCTTCCGGGGTTGTGTGTGGAATCCTCTGGGAGTTTTGGAATTACTGGGCAAGCGCCAAGTGGTTATACGTCTTTCCGTTGGGGCAGAATTGGAAGGTGTTTGAAATGCCCGCGCCGGGATACCTTGGTTTCCCTCCGTTCGCGCTAGAATGTTTGGTGATGTTCGAGTTTTTGCGCGCCCTTCGTGGCAGGGTTTGCAGTACATGAGACGAATTCGACTGCCCAATCTGCTTGCCGTGATCCTCTTGTGGGTCGCCGTTAGCTGTGGAACGGTGAAGTTCGCCTGTGGGGCGGAGAAGGCAGAGGATGTCCAGGGCGCCGTCCGCGGGATGAACAAACTCATGGACGGCGACTTCGCCGCAGCCACCGAAATCTTCCGCCAAATCCAAAAGTCCGATCCTGAATCACCTCTCGGCTACTTGCTCGAGGCCGATGTGAGTTGGTGGAAGATCTACTTGACCGAGGCCAATTTGATTGACCCGGATGTTTTCGAGGCCCTCTCCGAAGCCGTCACTGCTTACGACCCCGATTTCAGACGCTTGGATGACCTGGCCATTCGCAAAGCCGAAACGCGCCTCAACGCGCATCAGGATGAAGCGCGCAGCTACTTCTACGAAGGCCTGGCTTACGGACTGCGGGCGCGCTTGGAAGCTTTACGGGATCATGCCCTAGGCACGGCGCGCGCCGGCAAAAAGCTCCGCAATCTTTCTCTGGCCGCGCTGAAGCTCGATCCTCACCTCGAGGACGCCTGGTTTGGCGTCGGACTCTACAATTACTTCGAGGACACCTTGCCTACCTATGTGAAGATGCTGCGCTTTTTGATTCTGCTTCCGGGAGGCGACCGCCTTGTGGGTCTCCGCCAAATACAGCAAGCCATGGAGAAAGGGCAGCTCGTGACCAGTGAGGCGAGATTCCACCTCGCCAAGAACTACTCCCGGTCGATCGATCGGCAGTATGCAAGATCGCTCGAGCTGCTGCGCGAGATGCAACAGGAATATCCCCACAACCCGCTATGGGATTTGCTTGTGGGAAGCGTTGAGCTGCGCATGGGGCATGTCCAGGAGGGCGAGACGCTCTACCGCCAGGTGATCGATGAAACCGCGCACCCAGCATCGGAGATATGGAAACCTCTCCACCAGCAAGCCGAACAAGCGCTGGCGCGCCGGTCAGGACATTAGCAGAACCATTGATTCGCGTCGTCATCTTTCCCGGCTGGCGCAGAGCGAAGCTCTGCGGTCACCCGGCATTAGAAATACGCCGAGCGCAGAGCTTCGCTCTGCGCCAGCCGACGGACTGGTCGACTGCTTCATTGATTCAGTTTCTGGATCTGCTCGTGGGCGTGGTAGGAGCTGCGAACCAGGGGGCCCGACTCGACGTGGCGGATCCCCAGACGGCGTCCTTCCTGCTTGAGAGTGGAAAATTCCTGGGGCGAATAAAAGCGCGCCACCGGCAACTGTTCGCCAGAGGGGCGCAAATACTGGCCAATCGTGACGATATCGACTCCCACAAAGCTTAAATCCTTCAACACTGCCAACAGCTCTTCAAACGTTTCCCCGAGGCCCACCATGAGGCCGGACTTGGTTGGGATGGAAGGAGCGATTTCACGCGAGCGAGTGAGGAGGCGCAGGGACCGCTCGTAGTGTGAACCACGCCGGGCCACCGGGTAAAGGCGCGGGACAGTCTCGATGTTGTGGTTCAGGATGTCGGGCTCGGCACGCAGCACGGTTTCCAGGGCTTCGTCAGAGCCGCGGAAGTCGGGGATGAGAACTTCCACCTGGCCCCCGGCAATCTGCCGGCGAAGGGCCTCGATCGTCCGGGCGAATATCGTGGCCCCGCCATCTTTCAAATCGTCCCGGTCGACGGAAGTCACTACCACATACTGTAGATTCATCTTCCGCGCCGCTTCCGCCACGCGTTCCGGTTCTCCCCAGTCAACCTCGCCGCGCGGCAGGCCCTTGGGGACAGCGCAGAAGCCGCAACGGCGGGTGCAAAGCTCGCCCAGGATCATGAAAGTGGCGGTCCGATGCGCCCAGCACTCACCCACGTTCGGACAACGCGCGCTCTCACACACCGTGTGCAAGCCCAGCCCGCGCATCAAGTGCTTCAGCTCAAAATAGTTCTCCCCCCCCGGAACACGCACTTTCAGCCATTCGGGCTTGCGCACCTGAACGGGGGCTGTGGCAATCTGGACTAAGTCACTCATCCCAGTCATCGCGGCTATATCGGCGGTGATCTGAGCACCGGAGCAAGTTTCGCGCCATCCCGATTTGTGGTTGCCTCCCCGTCCCCGCGCTCACCGAAGTGGTGCCACTTGCCATCCCCGACGTAAGCGGCGCTCGTCGAAGGCTGCTCGCTCGATCGAGGAGGAGTGACCGCCGGACCTGCTGGCCCAGCAGCCTGCGCGCTTCCGCCGAACCGGTGCCACCTGCCATCCGCTACGAATGCGTTGCGCGTCGAAGGTGGATCGCTGCTTCGAGTATATGCAGGCGCGCTGGGCGGATCGGGTGGATCGGCCTGATAATCTATATACGGGCTGTAAGCATACGGGCCATAGCCATACGAGTAGCAGGGAGAATAGGGATCGTATGGATCACACCCGTAGTACGAGTAGTATGGATATCCATAGTAGCCGTAGTACGGGTATCCGTAGTAGCCATAGTACGGCCAGGACCCATAGTACCAGGGATAGCCAAAGCCGAAGAAGAAGCGGTTTCCGAAGCCGTCGGGGAAGCGATGATGAAGTCC
>Ga0315282_10015090_pt1 | contig 11439 bp, 6 predicted proteins | sample YL17G07_20_MG_FD_203693 | JGI IMG/M metagenome (GOLD analysis project Ga0315282, IMG submission 203693) | Sediment microbial communities from Yellowstone Lake, YNP, Wyoming, USA - YL17G07_20 | ecosystem: Environmental > Aquatic > Freshwater > Lake > Sediment | place: USA: Wyoming | collected...
CATTCCCACCGGCGCGCTGCAGCCCCCGTACAGGGCGCGGGCGCTCTACCCCAGGGATGGCGACGTGAACGTTCCACAGGACGTGACCTTGACGTGGTCGGCCGGCGACATCGCGGCCTCGCACAACGTATACTTCGGGGACGACAAGGCCGCCGTAGCCGCAGCGACCCCGGATGATACGGTGATCTTCCGGAGCAAACTGGCCGCCGACCAGACCTCCTGGTCCCCCGGCGACCTCGAATGGAACAAGACCTACTACTGGCGCATCGACGAGGTCAACCAGGCCTCGCCGGACAGCCCGTGGGCGAGCTCCGTCTGGAGCTTCACCACCGCCGACTTCATCGTGGTCGACGATTTCGAGACGTATACGAATGACGTCGGCAGCCGCATCTTCCAAACCTGGATTGACGGCTGGGGCTACACCGAACCCGCCCCGGGCGACCCGGGCAACGGAACCGGCGCCACGGTCGGACACGACATCTGGTCGACCGGCACGACGTATACCAGCATCATCGAAACCTCAATCGTCCGTCCCGGCGGCAGGCAGTCCATGCCGCTCGACTACAACAACGCCATCAGCCCGTACTACTCGGAGACCGAGCGCACCTGGACCTCGCCGCGGAACTGGACGGCCGACGGCGTCACCGCCCTGAGCCTGCAAGTTCACGGCTACCCGGTCAGCTTCCTCGAAACCTCTCCGGGCAATATCACGATGAGCGGCTGCGGCGCGGACATCTACAACACTACGGACGAGTTCCGCTACGCCTATAAGAAGCTCAACGGCGACGGCTCACTCACGGTCCGCGTCGAGAGCGTCGTGAATACCGCCGCGTGGGCCAAGGCCGGCGTCATCATCCGTGCCGGTCTGGAACCCGCCGCTCAGCAGGTGCACATGATCATCACACCGGCCAGCCTGGTCGAGTTCATGTACCGCAAGGACGCTGGCCTGACCACCGTGCAGTTCGCCACCGCGTCAGGTACCAATATGTTGCCGCACTGGATCCGCCTGACCCGCAAGGGAAACACGTTCACCGGCGAGTACTCGGCGGACGGGAAGACTTGGAGCAAGATCACGGCCACCGACGGAACCGTGCAATCGACGGCTGACGTGCCGATGATCGGCGATGTCTACATCGGCCTGGCCGTCACGTCCACCAACCGCAACGCGATCAACACCGCCGTATTCTCCAACGTACAGGTCGTTGGCGCCAGCGGCGCCTGGTCGATCGCGGGGATCGGCTACACCCAGCCGGGCAACGACCCCGCCACGTTCTACGTGGCGATTCAGGACAGTGCCGGGAAAACCGCCGTCGTGTCCTATCCGGACACTAGTCTCGTCTTGAACAACCAGTGGCTCGAGTGGAAGATTCCGCTGAGCCAGTTCACCGGCGTGAATCTCAAGTCGGTCAAGACGATGTACATCGGCGTCGGCGACCGCAAGAGTCCGTCGGCCGATGGCACCGGCAGTCTGTTCATCGACGACATCCGCTTGGTGAAGTAATCGCCAGCGCCGCAATGCCCGCCGGCACGGCTCGCTAATCCGTCCGGCGCACACTCGCATCGAAGCTCAACACGGGGCCTGTGTCCCACCGACACAGGCCCCGCTTCTTTCCCTTCGCGCGCCCACGCACAGGAGACGGTAAGAACGCAGCCCCCGCAGGGCCGGATCACGATTCGCCCGCACCCTTCGTCCGCCGATGAACGCCGATTTACGCAGCCCGGCCTTCGGCCGGAACCAAGATTACCTCTCGCCAAGCACGCCGAGAGTGCAAAGAGAGAAGGAGGGGAATGTGTCTCCCTTGGCGATCTTCGCGTCTTTGCGAGAGACATAAATCCTGTTCTTTTAATGGCTTACAGTCCCACGCCACAAGGATCTGGAAATCTTTTTCAGTTGTTGCCAGTCAGCAACGCAGATTTCAACTGTCAACCGACAACGAACGACGCGCAACGCTCCTCCCACTGTCAACCGGCCCCTGAGAGCCGGGAACTCTTTTTACTTTTTCCTTGACACCCGCCGCCCGCCTCATGTACTATTGACCATGGTTACAGCCGGGCGCCGGGCCGGAACTGCCGGCGGCCGACTGCGAACTGACAACTGCCAACTGGGAACTGATAAGGAGGCGATATGGCAAAGCGGACGTGTCACGAGTGTCTCTACGCCGGACGCATGCCGGCGGGCCGCTGGCTGCGGCAAATCCAGGCGGGCTGGCCCGGCCTGCTGTTCTGCGTCAATCACCCCGAGTGCCCCGGCGAGCTGCGCGAGGTCCTGCCGACCGGCTCCTGCCGGCGCTTCCGCCTGCGCCAGAGCTGGTCGGCCCGAGGCGCCCCGCCGAAGCCCCCGAACGACCGCGTCCGCTACATCGCCCTGACCAAGGGCAAATTCGCGATGGTGGACGCCGCCGACTACGAGTGGCTCAGCCGGTACAACTGGTTCGCCTCGTGCACGCGCGGGCGGGCCTACGCCGCCACCATGATCGATGGCAAGTCGATCTCCATGCACCGCATGATCATGAAGCCGCCGCCCGGAATGATCGTCGATCACATCGACGGCAACGGCCTGAACAATTGCCGCGACAACCTGCGCATCTGCACCCCGAAGGACAATCGCCACAACACCCGCCCGCTCGGCAAGGGCTCGCAGTACGTCGGCGTCACGCGCTGCGGCGATCGCTGGCGGGCCAAGATCACGCACAACGGCCGGTGCATCTATCTCGGGACTTTCGACACGGAGGTCGAGGCCGCCAAGGCCCGCGACGCCGCCGCAGTGAAATATCACGGCCCGTTCGCCTACCGCAACTTCCCCGACGATTGACACCGGCCGGAGGCTGCAGGCCGGAGACTGGAGACTCCGCTTGCGAGCCGAAATAGCCGGCGATAGGATAGTCGCCAGGCAACGCTTGGATTGTGGACGCAGTGGACGGCGTGGACGAGATGGACATAAAGACGGAGGACAAGCCATGGCAGAGCCGGAGAAGTTGATTCCGAAGCACGGCGGGTACCGCAAACTCAAGAGCTTCCAGGTAGCGCAGCTCATCTACGATGTCACGGTGCGCTTCTGCGACCGGTACATCGACAAGCGCAGCCGGACGCACGACCAGATGGTGCAGGCCGCACGTTCCGGCGTCCAGAACATCGCTGAGGGCAGCCAGGCCTCGGGCACCTCGAAAAAGACCGAGCTCAAGCTCACGGACGTTGCCCGGTCCAGCCTGGAAGAGCTGAAATTGGACTACCAGGACTTTCTTCGCCACCGCAACCTGCCGGAATGGGAGCACGAAGATCCTCGTCGCGAGGAATTGATCGCCCGGCGCTGCATGACGGCCGACGAAGTCGCCGCCTGGGCAAAAGACGTGCATGATGGACGATGTGGACAGCATGGACGCAATGGACGAAATGGACAGGATGGACCGAGTGGACGAAGTGGACAGCCCAAGGCCGGCAAAACGTCCACCCTGTCCACCAGGTCCACAAAGTCCACCGAGCCCACTCCCTCGCTTTCGTCCACTCCTTCGCCTGCGCCCTCGCCCACCTATCGCGAGATCGCCGCCAACGGCGCCTTGGCCCTGATCAAGGTCGCGACCAGTCTGCTCGACCGCCAGCTTGCCGCCCAGGAGAAAGCCTTCCTGGCCGAAGGCGGCTTCACCGAACGCCTCTACCGCCTCCGCTCCCAGGCTCGAAAGAATCCCGATCAAAGAGAATCATCAACGCAGAGCCGTCCCGCCCCGTCCACAAGGTCCATCGGGTCCACTCCGTCCACCAAGTCCACGCCGTGCCCTCCCCCTCCTCTGCCCCACGCCGAAGCAACGAAGGGAAGAACGGAAGAGGCTAAGAGAATCCGCAGATTTCGCAGATTTACGCCGATTTCAACCGGGAACTGACAACCGATTCTTCACCACGGAGGACACCGAGGCCACGGAGAAAACCATCTGACACGGATTCACGCGGATTGACACAGATTTGACCCAATCATCAATCGGAAATCGTAAGTCATAAATCCAAGGGCAACCGGTTCCCAATCCGCAATCAGATCCCCCGCCGGAGGGCTCCGAAGCGAGTTGGGCGTCAAAACTGTCCCTTGCGTCGGCTTGCGCCGGAAATCAAGTTGCCTCCCTGCTTCAGACAGGTGTATCATGTGTCCGGTTGATGGCTTTGGAGAACGGATTGATGAGACCACGTTAAGGATGAGCGCTAAGCAAGAATATCTTTTTCGCAGGATGGACCCCGCTCGCTACGGCGACAACCGGCAGAAGAGGCCGCTCTTCGTACAAGCCTTCCTCAAGGAAAGATCACAGGATCGGCGATTGCAGGATGAGCGCTGCGAAAGAGCCCACGAGATCGTCATAAAATGGGCTGACCTGGAATCGAAGGGGGCGCTGCAAACGCAGACTGAGAGCAGCCTTGAAGGCGAGTTCCTCACGGAGGTCTTTGGTGAAGCACTGGGCTACACCCTATTCTCGGAGGGCAAGAGCGAATGGAACCTCAAACCTAAATTCCGCCTCAACGATCAGACCGCTGACGCCGCCATCGGCTTCTTCGAGGCCCACAGGGACGTTGCGCCCCGAGTCGTGATCGAACTCAAGGGCCCAACGGCGAACGTAGACCGGGATAAGTCCGCTGGACGAACTCCCGTGCAGCAGTGCTGGGACTATCTCAGGGAAGTGCCCGACTGTCCGTGGGGCATTGTGTCCAACATCGTGAGCTTTCGCCTGTACCACAGGAACCATCCAGCAAGAGTATACGAGTTGTTCACTCTGCAGGACCTTCGCAAACCGGATGCCTTCCTTCAGTTCTATTGTCTCTTTGAACGAGGCGGCTTGCTGCCGGGGGGCATAGACCAGGTAGCGCGCGCCGACGCATTGCTGGCAAAATCCGATACACGCCAGCGGAAGGTCGGTGACGAACTGTACAAAGACTACCACAACAATCGGGTCAGACTCATTCAGTATCTGACGGGGCCTGCTCATGGGAAGCCTCTGGACGTGGCAATCCGCATGGCGCAAAAGCTCGTGGACCGCATCATCTTCGTGGCGTTCTGCGAGGATCGAGAGCTGCTTCCAGCAAGGTCCCTCTTTCGAGCCTGGAAGGAGATTCCGCCCTTCTACCACGTCACGAATCCCCGATGGCAGAACTTCCTCTCCTTGTTCCGTAACATCAACGAAGGTAGTCCGGCCGGGGACGTCCCCGGATACGATGGCGGACTTTTCAAGCATGATGACAACGTGGACAACCTGCAGCTCGATGACAACTGGACGGACTTCTTCAAGAACATCGGCGACTATGATTTTGCATCTGAAGTCAGCGTTGACGTGCTCGGACATCTCTTCGAGAAATCTATCAATGACATCGAACGACTCCGTATTGCGGGCGGTCTTTGGGAGTTGAAGGGCGAGGAGCAAGTCTTGCCCAAGATGGCAAAATCCGCTGAGCGAAAGCGAGGGGGCATCTACTACACACCGCCTGAGTTCACTCGGTTCATTGTCGAGCAGACCGTCCTGAAAATGGCCGGTGAGAAGGTGAGTGCCGTCGAGGCCAAATATGGGATTGACCTCCAGTCACCAGAGAGTCATACACAAGATGGCCAACTCAAACGCTGCGTCGAGGAAGCGATTGCAGCGCTGCGGACGATCCGAATCGTCGATCCCGCCTGCGGCAGCGGGGCTTTCCTGATCCAGGCCTATGATGTCCTCGAGGAACATTACTTCGATTTGGCCCAGGCCCTGGATCACGTCGATCCTCAAGGCGCTGAGGCCATTCGTGAACAGATGCCGGACTACATCCTGCGTGATAACCTCTTCGGAGTCGATCTGTCCCCGGAGGCGGTCGAGATTACCCAGTTGTCGTTATGGCTGCGGTCCGCCCGCCGAGGCAAGACGCTGGCCGACCTCTCCAAGAACATCTTCTGCGGCAATAGCCTTGTGACGGACCCCGAGGTCGATCCAAGGGCGATGTCCTGGGAGACCACGTTTCCACGAGTGTTTTATCGTGAGGATGTCGGCTTCGACTGTGTCATCGGCAATCCGCCTTGGGAACGCTTCAGTCTGAAAAACCGGGAATTCTTCGATGCCGCTGCTCCCCAGGTGCTTGAAGCACCCACGGCGGCAGAGAGTCGGCGCATGATTGCTGAGCTTGAGACTAAGAATCCCGCTCTTTTTCAGCGATACGTGAACGCCAGAGATGGTGCCGAGAGAACCATGACCTACATCCGTCGATGCGGGCGTTTTCCGCTCGCCGGCAAGGGCGACATGAATACCTATGCCGTCTTTGCCGAACTGGCCAAGAGCATAGTCGCTCCAAACGGCAGGGTGGGTTTGTTAGTGCCATCAGGCATCGCAACTGACAATACGACCAAGGACCTCTTTGGCGACCTCGCGGAGACAGAATCGCTTATCGGCCTCTATGATTTTGAGAACAAGAGACCAATCTTCCCAGACGTTCATCGTTCCTTCAAGTTCTGCATCCTCTTGTTCGGAGGTGCCGAGCGAAAGACAGAAGAGGCCGATTTTGTCTTCTTCGCTCATCGCATGGATGATCTTGAGGACAGCAAGAGGCGCATCTCACTTACAAAGACCGACTTCAAGCGTCTGAATCCGAATACGCTCACGTGCCCTATTTTCCGGTCAAAGCGCGATGCGGAGATCACGAAGGCGATCTATCGACGTGTCCCCGTGCTCGTGGACAAGAGCCGAAAGGAAGGCGGAAATCCCTGGCAACTCAAGTTCTTCACGATGTTCCACCAGAGCGCTGACGCGGAGCTTTTCCACACGCCCGAGCAACTTAGCGCGGACGGATTCAAACGCGATGGTGCCTTTTGGAAGAAGGGCAAGAGACTCTTTCTGCCTCTATACGAGGCAAAGATGATCCAGATGTACGACCACCGGGCCGCCAGCGTGATAATCGATGATTCAAACTGGATGCGTCAAGGTCAGCCCGATGCAACGTCTCAGGTGCAGCACCACAACCCGGAGTTCTTCGTCGAGCCGCGATGGTGGGCTCCAAGTGCATCCATTCGGGACTCGCTCGGACAGGAACTCTCGCCAGCGCTGTTGGCTTTCAAGAAGGTGACAAGTCCGACAAATCAGCGAACCATGATTGCCGCCTTCATTCCTACGGTAGGAGTCGTAGATTCGACCCATTTGATTGGGTTTGCCGATCAGATAGGTGTACGCGCACAATGCTGTCTGCTCGCTAACCTCAATGCTTTCATTCTGGACTATGTTGCAAGACAGAAGATTGGAAATGTGAATCTCAACTTCTATCTGGTTGAGCAATTCCCCGTTCTACCGCCCGATGCATACGTGCGTAGCTGTCCGTGGGAGAAGAAACGAACGCTCCAGAAATGGATCAGCGACCGGGTTCTCAAGCTGACATGCGTGAGCGATGACATGAAGCCACTCGCCGAGGCGGCGGGATTCAAGCCCCTCATTCACAAATGGGACCTCGCGGAACGGGCCCAATTGCAGGCGGAGCTCGATGCAGCGTTCTTCCTCCTTTATGGCATCAAGCGAGAGGACGTGGAGTATATCCTTTCGACTTTCAGCGGCATCAGGAAAGAGCCTGACGCCATGCTGACAGGCCAGACCACCTACGAACGAATCTTGGCATCCTATGACGGACTGCGGGAGCAGTCTTCCTGAATCCAGAACATCCCGAGGGGTTGACAATGCCTTTCAGAGAAGCCCGTATTCTAATCTTTAGCGGGCCGGAAGGCCTCGGGATTGACAATTTACGATTGATGATTGTCGCGGCGGGCCATTCCTTGGCGGGCTTGGCGCTCTTGGCGAGAGGAGAAATCGGCTGTTAGTTGTTGGTTGATGGTTGTTCGTGGGAAATCTCCGTGGCCTTCGTGACCTTCGTGGTTCGAGACTGGCCGTCAGCTCCTACCTTCCTTCCGTCTTCCTTCGCGTCCCATCGCGTCCTGGGCGGTTGAAGAACGGGGAAAACAGGGACTGTCCCTCGGCGGTCCTATGTTCGTAGTATTTAGATGAGATTCACCCGTTTCGCTCGGGCAGGTAATCCTCTCGCACAGGCGAAAAGACCTCCACGGCTACAGAATCGGCCAGGATCCGTGCTCCGTGCTCCACGGCGCTCGGTATACACCAACTGTCTCCCGGTCCGACGTCGTGCTCCTGCGTGCCGATCCGGAGAAGGATATGCCCTGTGACGAGGTAGCCCGTCTGCTCGTAGGGATGCGAGTGCGCCGGCAGCGTGCTGCCCTGCTGAAGCACGAACTCCGTCATGAGCGTTCGCTCACCGTAACAAATGGTCTTCATCCGGATTCCCGGCAGCGCCGTCTTATACCCTTCCGGACCACGCTTCTCGAACACGTTCCACCTCAGAGCATCTCACCCGACATTTCCCATTTGGCGATGACCGGCTGCGCCGCCAGCCGTTTCGAGTACCAGCATAATGCCCCTCCCGCGAGTTTCCAAGGCCCAATTGCCTCCATTCTGCGACAGGCGACAGCGGATTGGTTGCGAAAACAACGTCTCGAGCGAACTAGGGAAACGGTTGTCCGTTGCCGGTTGACAGTTCCCGGTTGAAAACCTCTGCGTACCTTCGCGTCCTTTGCGGTTAAGAGATAGTCGTTGGTTGCCCTTTGGATTTACGAATTATGATTTACGATTGACGATTGAGAAGCAGTTGTCGGTTCTCAGTTGACGGTTCCCGGCTGAAAGCTTTACGGCCGTTCGCGGGATTGACTCGCAGACGCGTTCTTCGTGTCAGGCGATGGCTTTGGCGATTTGGCGGCGGGTGGTGCCTAAGGCGAGCAGGGACCGGATCAGCAGGTCAATGGAGACGCTCGGGTCGCCCTTCTCCATCTTGGCGATCCTTGACTGGCTGGACTTGAGTATTCGCGCGAGCTCTTCCTGCGTCAGGTGGCTCTTCTGGCGTTGTCGCCTGACCTGCTGGCACAGGGAAGCCTTCAATTCGACGTACAGCTCCTCCTGCGGCGTCAACTGCAGGAAGTCGGCCGCGGTACCACTCTTCCATCCGGCTCGCGCCAGTTTCTTTCTCTTAGCCGTATTCATAACGCACCCTTGAGCATCATCTCGCCGTGCAGCCACACCAGCGGCTTGTCATTCGGGCTCATGCTCGTAGAGTATATGTCATTTCTGACATAAACGCAAGCCCCATTCTCGGCGAATCGTGCGTGAAACCCGGTTTCTCGCAGAGCCCCAGCCTGTTTTTGGTTGCTCGTTGCCAGTTGTTGGTTGGCGGGCTTGACACTCTCTGCGAGAGAAAGAAGGGGCACGCGACAAGTCCGGCAATTCTTCGAGAGACATCGGCGCAAGTCCAGAAATGACAGGGCTTTGCGGCGGGGATGCCTTTGGATTGATTATTGATGATTTTCGATTGATGATTGGGGGGCTGAAATCTGCGAAAATCGGTGAAATCTGCGGAGAAAGGGCAGTAGTCGGTAGCCCTCGGGATTGATTATTGATGATTGATGATGGATTATTGGGCTGGCGGGGCCGGCTGAAACCTCTGCGGGCTTGGCGATCCCTAGGAGAGGAAAAACGGAAACAACGAATCGCACCAATTGCACGCATGAAACATGAAAATCCACGCCCAGATTGGTGTAATTCGTGTGACTTGTGGTGAGAAAGCGGCTGTTGGTGAGGTCTCCTTGCGGGCCTTGCGCTCTCCGCGAGAGGAAGAAGGAGTGGATTCCTGCTTTCGCAGGAATGACATCAAGGGGAGATTGCCGCGCGGTGCTGGCAATGACAGACGCGATCCGTGTTGATTTCGCTGTAAGTCTCGGCGGAAAGCGAACTTATGGGCGATTGGAGCGTATAATACTATGCGAGAAGGGGGGGTCGGCAGGACCCCAAAATCAGGGGCCTTGCCGGCGGGAGGGGGAGATGAGACCGAAGGTAAGAGGGTAAGAAGAGAAGGACGCAGGAACGGGAGAGGGAGAGATCGAAGGTTGGAAGAGTCGAAGGGAAGAGGGCGGGGGGTGAAACCCCGGCCTCCTTCCCTCCGTTTCCAGCCGGAGTGCGGCAGGGGGGTGATGGAGGGGGAGAACGTAAGAAATGAAGAGGGCTTGAGGGCAGACGAGGGGGTGGGAAGGTAAGAAGTTCAGACGGTAGGAAGCGGGAACCGGATTTCTGTCCTGTTTTCGGCATGGCATCGGGAGGTCAAAAAATTTTGCGAAATCTCAGATTTTTCGCATTTCGGCCCTTGACGGGCCGAAGAGATCAGTTAGAATACAGAACTCACGGTGGACATGCGACGTAACGTCTGAGCTTGTTCACCGGTTTTGTTGGTGGACCAAGCGAGTTCGCCGAGATCTTTGACAAGTGAACAGTGGAGCCAAACGAGCAGCGAAAGTGCGGCCGAGGCAGCGGGGCAGCCCGTCGCCAAGGCCTCCAAATTGGATTCAGCACTTTCGGTGCTAAGACCAGAGAGTGTTGAGCCTTACGATGGATCCGCTTCATCGCGGGTCCAGAGCATCAAACTGAAGGGTTTGATCCTGGCTCAGAACGAACGCTGGCGGCGTGGTTAAGACATGCAAGTCGAACGGACCATTAATTTATTAGTGGTCAGTGGCGAAAGGGTGAGTAATGGATAGGTAACGTACCCCGGGCTCTGGGATAGCCAGCCGAAAGGTTGGGTAATACCGGATAACATCACCGGCCGACGGGTCGGTGATCAAAGATTTATCGGCGTGGGAGCGGCCTATCTCCTATCAGCTTGTTGGTGAGGTAACGGCCCACCAAGGCGATGACGGGTAGCGGGACTGAGAGGTTGGCCCGCCACATCGGGACTGAGACACTGCCCGGACCCCCACGGGGGGCTGCAGTAACGAATCTTGGGCAATGGGCGAAAGCCTGACCCAGCGACGCCGCGTGCGGGAGGAAGTCCCTCGGGATGTAAACCGCTGTCAGGGTTACGAAAGTCCACTTCGGTGGATTGATCTACCCCAGAGGAAGTCACGGCTAACTCTGTGCCAGCAGCCGCGGTAAGACAGAGGTGGCAAGCGTTGTTCGGTATCACTGGGCTTAAAGCGTGTGTAGGCGGGAGCGTAAGCATTTTGTGAAATCCCCCGGCTCAACCGGGGCATTGCTTGATGTACTGCGCTTCTTGAGGCAGGTAGGGGTGCGAGGAACTCTTGGTGGAGCGGTGGAATGCGTAGATATCAAGAGGAACGCCGATGGTGAAGACATCGCACTAGGCCTGTCCTGACGCTGAGACACGAAAGCGTGGGGAGCAAACGGGATTAGATACCCCGGTAGTCCACGCTGTAAACGATGCCTACTAGGTTGTGGCGGTTCTGACGCCGGCACAGCCGAAGCCAAAGTGTTAAGTAGGCCGCCTGGGGAGTACGGTCGCAAGGCTAAAACTCAAAGGAATTGACGGGGGCTCACACAAGCGGTGGAGCATGTGGATTAATTCGAAGCAACGCGCAGAACCTTACCTGGGTTTGACATGCTTGGATGC
>Ga0315282_10015091_pt1 | contig 11439 bp, 8 predicted proteins | sample YL17G07_20_MG_FD_203693 | JGI IMG/M metagenome (GOLD analysis project Ga0315282, IMG submission 203693) | Sediment microbial communities from Yellowstone Lake, YNP, Wyoming, USA - YL17G07_20 | ecosystem: Environmental > Aquatic > Freshwater > Lake > Sediment | place: USA: Wyoming | collected...
ATTGGCCCTATATGTCCCATCTGGCGGCATCCCAAATCCTAATATTGATGAGATAATGGTCGAAAATGGTTTAGGGATTAAACACTTTAATGCCATTCCAAGTGACCTGAGTGACTATGACCTTTTAATCGTAAGCGACAACGGGGTTTGTAATCCAACAACAGCTGATTATATCAAGAATTTTGTCCAGAACGGAGCGGGTGCCATCATTATGAGTGGCACACCTCGCCTTCTTGCAGGAAATATAGATGACTTATCGTCGATTAAAGATTGGTTTGGTGCGGGGTTATACGGGAACGATGGCGGATATGCTACTATCGCTGTTGATAATCCTTTTGGAACAGACTTGTTGGTTAACAATAACGTAGATTATTCGATCGCAAATTTGTCAGCCGCTGTCTACAATCTTGAGTCTGATGCAGCTCTTTTTTCCAAGTGGTCATCTAATGGAGCTCATTCATTTTCGTATCGGGCTGGTCAGGGGAGAGTTTTTTACTATGCAGGTAACCCCGGTTATCCCGAAGTTCCGGATTCAATAATTGCAGAAAATGGTCTGATTCTTTTTGAGGCAGGGTTGGTGTGGGCAACCGGTTGCACCTTGCCAATGATCATCAGTCAGCCTCAGAGTCAGTCGATCCAGAGCGGGCAAACGGCCTCGATGTGGGTGGGTGCTGCGGGGTCAACGCCCTTTAACTACCAGTGGTATCAAGGGTCGAGTGGCGACACTTCCAATCCGATCTCAGGGGCTATCGCCGACATATACACGACGCCTCCTTTGACACAGATGACGAATTATTGGGTGAGGGTGACCAACTCCTGTGGACTTGCGGATAGTAGTACAGCAACGATTACGATGGCAGGTTCTTGTACCGCTCCTAACATCACTTCGCAACCGCAAAGTCAGACGATTGACAGCGGACAGACAGCCTCAATGTCGGTGAGTGCGTCGGGAACGATATCCTTAAGCTACCAGTGGTATCAGGGGTCAAGCGGTGACACTTCGAATCCCATCAATGGTGCCGCATCCAGCAACTATACGACACCGGCACTAACCCAGACGACCACTTACTGGGTGAGAGTGATCAACACCTGTGGGAGCGCTGACAGCAATGCAGCCACCATCACAGTGATCCCCGCAGGACCTCCTTCTCCTCCCGCAAATGTATCCGCCAGTGACGGGACTTATTCGGATAAGGTGGAGGTGACGTGGGCAACCTCTCTCGGGGCGACGTCCTATACAGTGTATCGCGCCACTTCACTCACCCGTTGGGCGGCAAAGACCTCTTTAGGTACCACATCCGGAACTTCCTTTAACGACACCACGGCCACTCCGAAAATAACCTATTATTATTATGTGAAGGCATCGAATACCAGTGGAACCAGCGACTTCAGTTCCTATGATGCGGGATATCGTTCCGATGGGTCTCCTCCCACGCCCACGAATGTATCCGCCAGTGACGGGACTTACTTGGATAGGGTTGAGGTGACATGGACAGCTTCTTCCGGGGCAACGTCCTATACAGTGTATCGTGCCACCTCGCTCAGCCGTCGGGCGAGAAAGACGGCTTTAGCTACCATATCCGAAACCTCCTTTAACGACACCACGGCCACTCCGAAAATAACCTATTATTATTATGTGAAGGCATCGAATACCTATGGAACGAGCAACTTCAGTTCATATGATGCGGGGTATCGTTCTGATGGGTCTCCTCCTCCTCCCGCAAATGTATCCGCCAGTGACGGGACTTATCCGGATAGGGTGGAGGTGACGTGGGCACCCTCTTCCGGGGCAACGTCCTATACAGTGTATCGTGCCGCTTCACTCACCCGTTGGGCGGCAAAGACCTCTTTAGGTACCACATCCGGAACTTCCTTTAACGACACCACGGCCACTCCGGGAACAACCTATTATTATTGGGTGAAGGCATCGAACACCTATGGAACGAGCGACTTCAGTTCGTATGATGCGGGGTATCGTTAGGAAGAAGAAGGTATTAAAAATCCCCCTTAGATTCTTCTTTCTCTAAGGGGGATTTTTTTATCACGGAAAAGAGAAGTCTACCGAATCGTGCCCACATAATGGGCGGTCAGTTGGCGCTCCCGGACTTCGGAAGTGGAGTAATCAGGAAGGAGCATGGGAGCCACTCGATCGGTGATGACCCCGGCTTCCTCTAATTCCTTGTGATATCTCCGGACATGGTCCAAGGTCAACTTCCCGTCTTTTGCTTTCTGTTTCACATAAAGCGAAGCGCTGGTTCCCGCAATCCTTCCAAAAACGCAAACGTCAAGGAGAGAGTTTCCCATCAGCCGATTCTCGCCGTGCACTCCGCCGGAGACCTCGCCCGCGGAAAAAAATCCGGGGATCGAGGTTTCGCAACGGCTGTTATATTCCAACCCTCCATTCTGGTAATGAAGAGTAGGATAAACCAGCATGGGCTCCTTGGATATATCGATCCCAAACCGTTTAAATAGAATGAATTTCCCGGGGAATTCTCTCTTGACCGCCCCCTCTCCCATCATGACATCAATCATCGGAGAATCGAGCCAGATGCCTACCCTGCCCGTGGGTGTAGGAATTCCTTTCCCAATCTCGGTGCACTCCCGGATAAAGCAAGACGATTCCACATCTCTCGGTTCCCGTTCATTGACGAATTGTTCTCCATGGATGTTCAGGACATTGGCCCCCGATCCACGGAATTTCTCCGTGATCAGAAGCCCTTCTGCCTGCTCGGGGAAGACAACGCCCGTAGGGTGGTATTGGACCGTGTGAAGGAAACATAATTTCACCCCCGCCCGATAACCCAGGATGAGGCCATCTCCTGTTGCACCATAATGATTGGTGGTCATGAACCCATGGATGTGAAGCCTCCCTGAACCACCTGTGGCCAAGACCACTGCTTTTGCCTTCACGATGAAGTACTCTTCTGTTTCGAGGTTATAAAGGACCGCTCCCGCACAATGGCCATGTTCATTCAAGATCAGCTCCACGGCTGGGGAAAACTCAAGAACCTTGATATCTTCTGCACGATTTCTCGCTTCATCCCTCAGGGTTCTCATGATTTCGGCACCTGTGATATCGGCCGCATAATGCATCCGCTTCCGGCAGGTTCCACCCCCATGGAGTGTCTGGAGGGTTCCTTCCTGAAATTTTGTCAGCATACAACCGAGGCCTTCCAGCCAGGCGAGTACCTTCGGGGCATCCGTGACAAGAGTATAGACAAGTTCGGGAACATTCTTAAAGTGGCCTCCTCCCAAGACATCGAGGTAATGATAATAAGGAGAGTCCTTCGCTCCCTTGCTTGCCGCTTGAATGCCACCTTCTGCCATCATCGTGTTCGCATCCCCGTGCCTCAACTTGGTGGCGATCAATACTTTGGCCCCATTCTCCTGGGCTGTCAAGGCGGCTGCCGTTCCCGCACCTCCTCCGCCGAGGATCAGGACATCCGTTTCATATGCCACCTTGTTCAAATCAATCAAATCAGGGTTGACACGGCTCTTCGCCTCAAGAAGATCCACGATTTCCGGCGAGATGGCGTATCCCTTACTCGGGCCGATACGAATCTCCTTCCTCGACCCCCCCCTAAAATCAGGATGGTACTTTCTCAATCGTTCCTCTCTCTCTTTCAAAGAAAGTAAGGGGAACTCCTCCCCTCTTTTCTTTCTTTCAATCCTGAGAGGACGGGTTGCCTCGACCTTTTTGATCAATTCCTTTAACTCACTGGTATAGGGCATCGTTATCACCTCGGCATAGGGCAAAGGGCATAGAGCATAGAGTTAAAGATGGTCATTACCCTATGCCCTACCCTCTATGCTCCCTGCTTTAAAGAAATGTGTTATCTTTGGGAGTCCAATTCTCGTCAGCCTGCTCCGGCTCGATCTCCCTGGCGTTATAGAGATCCTTCAGTCCATCTTCGCTCGTATCCATTAGACCCCTGAGCATCTGCACATACCTTCCCTTGTCGATCTCTTTCACCATGGAGGCAAGATGCTCAGCCCTGGGAGCAATGTACTTGGCATACAGCCTCCTCCCTAATATGGCGATATTGTACTGACAAATCTCCGCCGGGCATCGCGAAGTGCACAGGCCGCACATCACACAATCGAAGGAGAGTTCTGCCAATCGTTCCACATCCCCTCTCATGGCCGCTGCCATATAGTCCATCACTTCGATATCCATCGGACACGACTTGGTGCATGTATTGCATTGCAAACAACGCAAAAGCTCCGGGTAAGCCTTCACCAGTGTTTCAATCGTCGGTTTCATTTTCTCTATGTCATAGACGCTTTTGGTGGCCGGGAAGAAAGGGATCTGCGTCAGGTACATGTTTGGCTGGACAACGGTCTGACAGGCCAAGCCCACCTCAATCTTGTAACTTCCTGGAAACCGGTAGACTGTCCCGCACGCACCGCAGATTCCTCCCCTGCACCCACAGCCCCGGATCAACTGGTAGCCCGCATACTCCAATGCCTTTTGAATGGTGAGGGAGGGAGGGACTTCATACCGCTTTCCCATGATAAAGATTGGAACGAGTTCTTCTCTCTTCTTTTCTTCCACTTCCATGATATCCTCCTGCAGTCAGCGATAAACATCCGCGCTATATCTTACTCTTGGAATAATGGAATAGTGGAATATTGGAGTTTTGGGTCAAATCTTTGAAAAACCATTATTCCATTATTCCATCGTTCCATCATTCCATGGTTCTTTTCAAAGGCTTCCCGATTCAATCTTCAACTCATCTTCTTTGAAACTTGCCACAGGGGGTACCTCTTCGACATTCCTTCCCGGAACATACTGGAGCATCTTCTGAATCCTGTCTCCCACGCTCCGAAAAAGGGTGGCCACCGGTAATCGGCTCGGGCAGGCACTGTCACAGAGTCCGCAGCCAATACAGGAAGTCACCATGTGAGACATCCGGATGAGATGAAAGATGAGTGTGTCGGTTGGCATTCGAATTCCGCCCTTCCGATCTGCCCACCTGAGGAATTGATCTCCATCATGCTCAAAGACCGCTGTCCTGAAAACACACTCTTTGCAGTAACAAATCGGGCACGACACCATACAGTTATGGCATCGAACACAGGTGGAAAAGCGATCTAAAAAGGATTTGAGATCCGTAACGATCCCTTTGAATTCTTGGAAAAGGGCATCTCTCTTCTTTGTCCTCTCAGCGACGACTTTGTTGACCACCTCGCTCCTTGACGCCGGTTCATTTTCTGAAAAAGAGAGGATCCCTTTTTCTTCGATCTCTTTTTCCAGCTTATTCCCTATCTCGATGCCGATCTCTTGATCTGCCGCATATCCAAACAGCTTGATGTTTACATCCGCGAGGGGGACCGGATATTCACACATCTGGCAAGCCGTCCGGAAGGCATACCCCGAGGGGGGAGAAATTTCACCCTTCGCCATCCCTTTGAGCAGCTCCTTCCTCAGCGCCTCTCCTCCCTTTCCCTCTTGAACCATCTTTGCATAATCGGGTACCTCAAATGTCCCGGGACAATCGACGCCGATGAAGTAAAGGTTATCCAGCTTGACTTGGAGAAATTTCGCCAGTTCGACGCTTGCCCTTATCTCACATGACTTCAATACGGCGGCTATTTTCTTCCCCAGATTTTTAACACTGAGATTAGAGACGACCCTTGCAGACTGAACCGGCATGGTGGGCGAAAGCACGCACACTCCATCCAATTTTTCTGGATCTCGTATCAATGATTGTACGAATCCGTCCTGTGAGGGAAGGGCTTTGGGTATGACAATCGCCTCCACCACACCTTCCTTTAATAGGGACCTTAAAAAGCCGACGATCGCCTCATCTGTTTTCCCTTCTGTAACTTTTAGCACTGCCTTCTTTGCCATGTTCAGTGGTTCTCCTTTCGTATCATAAAATCCCTCCTGACCTCCCTTTTCCAAAGGGAGGGAATTTCCCCCTTTTGTAAAGGGGGAGAGGGGGGGGGATTACGCGTTCCATAACTCTTTCATCGGATTCGGCCCCATCTTCTTCAGGTCCTCTACCATTTTCGTGACCGTGTCTGCGAAGAGTTTCCCTTCACTCGCACTGATCCATTTGAGCCAAACGCGGTTATCTGCAAAACCCATTTGCTGAAGGATGCCTTTGAGAATGGCAACCCTTCTCCGAGCTTTAAAGTTTCCTGTCTGATAATGGCAGTCTCCCGGATGACAGCCTCCAATCAACACGCCGTCCGCCCCATCGATAAGCGCTTTGAGGACATAAATGGAATCTACGGCTCCCGAGCACATCAAATGGATGACGCGGATGTTAGGAGGATATTGTTGCCGGGTGGTCCCAGCAAGATCCGCTCCAGTATAGGTACACCAGTGGCATAAAAAGGCTACAATTCTCGGTTCAAATTCAGCCATTGCTTTAACCTCCGTGAGTCGTAAGTCGCGAGGCGTTAGGGGTTTATAAACTACTCAGCTTTTCATCTCTTTCGCCTTACGCCTTACCCCTGACGCCTTACGTTCAATTAGTCGATGACCGCGTCCAGGGCGGCCAGATTCAGATCCTTTTCAAAGTTGCGCTGCTGGGAGGCTCCGTTCCGACAAGCGATCACACAGGAGCCACACCCCTTGCAGAGCGCCCCAATCACTTCAGCCTTACCTTCCTCTTCGTTGAGAACCCTTGCTTCATAAGGGCAAACCGTCACGCAGAGGCCGCAGCCGCAGCACAGCCTCTTCACCACATAAGCCAAATAAGCCTTTTCCTCCACAGCATCCTTGGATAAAAGCGAAGCCGCTCTGGCGGCCACCGCCTTTCCCTGGGAGATGGTATCTTCGATAAAATTGGGCGAATGGCAGAGGCCACAGAAGAATTTTCCACGGTCCACTGAATCAAGAGGGGCAGACTTGGGATTGGCCTCCATGAAAAAACCATCCGGATTAAGCTCCACATCGAAAATCCTCGCCAGCTCCCGATGGTCATTCGGTTCAATCCCAGCACTGAGGACAACACGGTCTGCACGAAGAGTGACGGCGTGATTCATTGCAGGATCAAATAGAGAGACTTCAAGATTTCCAGCCTGGAGAGCAACCTTGGGCTTATTCTCCAAGTCATACCGGATGAAGATCACGCCTTTCTCTCTCGCGTCTCGATAATACGTCTCATAAAATCCATAGGTTCTTACATCGCGGTAGAGCACGTAAATACCCACACCCGGGTCTTTTTCCTTTAATTTCAAAGCATTCTTCACCGCGTGGCCGCAACAGATGCGGCTACAGTAGGGGTGTTCCTCGTCCCTGGACCCCACGCACTGAATCATCACTACGGAATGAACATCCTGCAAGCCTTTATCGTTTAAGTGGATCATCTTCTCCAACTGTCTCTGTGTCATCACCCGGGAGTCCTCTCCGTAGAGGTACCCTTGAGGAGTGACTTCCTTCCCACCGGTGGCAAGGATGAGTGCCCCGTGGTCAAGAACCTTTTCTTCTCGTAGAGTCGAGTCTCCGACATTCTGATGACGAATCCTTGTTTGATAGTGCCCATTCTTCTTTTCAAATCCGAGAACCTCTGTCTCGGGATAGAATTGAATGGATCCGTTGCTTTCAACTTCCCTGACAAGCTTATTCAAGAATTCTTGAGGGTTCGATCCTTTCAATGTATAGAACGATTCCTTCAAGTTCCCACCCAGCTCTTTCTCTTTCTCGATCAAATAAATTTCGTACCCCTGCCGGGCCAGTTGAAGAGAGGCCGTCATGCCGGCAAGACCTCCCCCTACCACCAAACCCTTTTTATCGATCTTTTGTTTCCCTACTCGGATCGGTTGAGAACGCCTCGCCCTCTCCACCGCCCCCCGGATGAGGGCCATCGCCTTTTCCGTGGCTAACTTGGGATGATCGGAATGGACAAAAGCACATTGCTCCCGTATATTGGCATATTCAATGAGGTAGGGATTAAAACCTATCCCTTTGGCCATCTCTTCCATCGGTTTTCGAATTTCCCGATGGGAGCAACCGGCGATGACGATTCGATTGAGACCATGTTCTCCGATCCTCTTCTTGATGAGATCCAAATCTTCTGGAAGACAAGCCAGGCCAACCTCTTCTACATGAACCACTTCCCGCAGCAATTTCGTCCCCGAGAGGAGTTCCAAGAGAGAGAGGTTTTTCTTCAACTCCTCGCCGCAATGGCAGATGAAGACTCCTATCTTTGGAATCTCGTCACTCAAAGCGCCTTCCACAGGATATTCTTTAGGAGGTTGAGGAAGACGGTTGGGGACGAGAAAGGATGCGGCCGATGCCGCAGCACTCGATCCTTCTACGACCGTCTCCGGAATATCTCTGGGACCACGAAAGGCCCCACCCACAAAAATTCCGTTTACCGAGGTGTGAGCGGGATTAAACTCGTCCGTCTGACAAAACCCCTGTCGGTTTAATTGGAGGCCCATCCTTTGCGCTAAATCTTTTATGGCCTGCGGCGGGGTGAAGCCCACGGAAAGAATGACAGCATCGAACTCTCTTTCTTCAAAAGTCCCATCCTCTTTGACGTAAGTGATCAAGAGATTCTTCGTCTGCTGAAGCTCTTTGATCGAAGAGACGGCACTCCGGATATATTCAATCCCGTACACGGTTTTTGCCCTCTCATAATATCGTTCATAATCCTTTCCCATAGGCCGAATATCCATATAGAAAAAGGTGACTCCAAGATCAGGGGATCGATCTCTTGCAATCATGGCCTGTTTTGTGGCGTACATGCAGCAGATGGTGGAGCAATGATCCTGGTTGCAGGAAGGATCCCTTGATCCCACGCACTGGATAAATGCAATCTTCTCCATCCTTTTTCCATCGGAGGTCCGGATGGGCAATCCCTGCGTCGGGCTCGATGTGGAGAGCAATCTCTCAAACTGAATGCTTGTCAACACATTCTCATATCTGCCAAAACCATATTCCCCTTTTCTCTGGGCGAGGAAGGGTTCGAATCCAAACCCCAGAAGGATCGTTCCGACTTCAATTTTTTCTTCCTCTTCTTTCATATTAAGATCGATCGCCCCGGGGCTGCAGACCTTCACACACTCCCCACATCGGGTGCAGGTCTTCGGATCGATCACGAAGCTGTGAGGGATCGCCTGGGGAAAGGAAAGGTAGACCGCCTTTCGTTTCTCCAAACCACCGCCAAATTCCCTCTCCACCTCCACCGGGCAAACCTTTACACAGGCTTCGCAAAGAGTGCAACGCTTTGGATCGACGAACCGAGGCTTCCGAACGACAGAGACTTTGAAATCTCCACCCGTTCCCTCAACCTTCGCCACTTCCGAATAGGGCAACAACTCGATATTGTCATGAAGATGACATTCATAAATCGGGCAGAAGGCAGGAGGCGTGGGACTCATGAAACAGACCCCGCAGGAGTTGGTGGGGAAGGTCTTATCCAACAGCGGAAAATAACCTCCGATCGCCGGTCCCTGCTCCAGGAGAAAAACTTTTGTCCCCATTTCCGCTAACAGAAGGGCGGACTGCATTCCCGCAATCCCCGCACCGATCACCAATGCCGAACTCTTGTCACCCCGCATCTTTTTCTGCTCCATCTTTGCCCCTTTATCCTTAATCTTTCAGTTCTTGAGGCCGATCCACCAAAATTCCAATAACCAAATCCCAAGCTCCAAATAAGCTCCAATGACCAAATGCTCAAATCTCCCGAACCTTCGGAGATGCGGAGACGCGGCGAGGGTAAGACGCGGGAAAAGAATTTGCACCCTATCTCCCCTTCTCCGTGTCACCTTGTCCGACCTATTGGAGTCCCAGCGAATCCAACAATCCTTTGGGGGAGATCAAATGTTTCTTCCACCAGCTCTCTCTCTTTTCAACATCAAAGGCCACTCCGATCAGTTCGGTAAAGTAAAAGATTGGGAGACCCATGTCCTGCCTCATCTCCAGATTCATTTGGCAGAGGCCGCAGGAGGTAACGATACATTGAGCTCCCGCCTCTTTTGCCATCGATACGATTCTTCCTACAAGTTTCTTCACGACATCACTATAGGTCATGGCCAGGTCTGCCCCACAACAATCAGTCTTATAAGACCACTCTACCGGTTCAGCACCGAGGCTCTTCATCAAACGATCCAGATATTGAGGATTCTCCGGATCATCCAACTGAGTAATCTTAGGATGTCGAACCAAAGCACATCCATAGTAACAGGCAGGCTTTAATCCCTTTAAAGGCTTCTTGACCTTTTCTTGCACTTTCTCCAAACCGATTCGATTCAGGATGACATCCATCAACGCTAATATCTCCAGCGAAGGCTCATACCTAAATCCGACGATCTCTTCAATCTCCTTTCGACCTGCCTCATCATTTTTCAGGACATGTTCGGTCCTTTTCAAATAGCTAAAACATCCGGCGCAGGGGACAACCAGAGGCCCTGCCTGCGCGGACTGCGCCTTGGAGATATTCCTGGCCGGAAGGCAGAGAGAAAGGAGACGATTGAGACTATGGGTCGCGGCAGCTCCGCAACAGTTCCAATCCTCGATTTCTACCAACTCTACCCCCAGGCTCTTAAAAACCTCATGAGTCGATAACCCGTATTCTAAGGATGAAGAGTGATCTGTACAACCCGGAAAGTAAGAGAATCTCATTATAAGCCTCCAAAAGATAATTCTGGGACGCGAAGAACCGGAGATTCGGGGACCCGGAGAAGAATGATCGTTTTCTCCCCATCTCCGTGTCTCCCCATCACCCCATCATGATTTCGACCCATCATCCCATTACTCCCTATTTTTGTTTGGCGCATCGTTCAAAGATTCTTTTAATCTCCCCTCTCCCCTTGACAAAGCTGGGGAGCAAGGGAAACTTACCCTTCAAAAAGAGCTTCACGCCAGGAATAAGAGAATCTTTCATCAAGTCTCTGCTCCGGAGCATGTAGTCCATCAACATCGTTACCTCATGGGCTCTTCCCCCTCTCCGGACACTCTGGATAAACGCCTCATGGAAGAGATGGATATTCTTCTCTTTTGCCGGAATCCCCTCTTCAATGGCCATCTCTCTCAAGGCATCCATGAGAACCCCGATGTGGATCTCATTCGGACAACGGGTGCCACAAGTCTGACAGTAAACGCAAAACCAGATGGCACTGCTTCCGAGAACCTCCTTTTTCATCCCCATCTGGATCATCCGAATGATATTGTTGGGTCGAATATCCATGTACGCTGCCGTGGGGCAACCCGCCGTACATTTCAGACACTGATAACAGAGGCTGAGATCTTCTCCGCTCTTCTCTATCACTTCCCGTAAAAAAGTAGAATTAACGTTCCCGATGTTTGTTGCCGTCTCCAATTCCGTTCCCTCCATCTTCTTTCGGTTCATTTCGTGCTAGTGTAGTGTCTCAATAACGGCTTTACAATGATCTAAGAGCTGTCATTCCTGCGAAAGCAGGAATCCAGATTTAAAAGACTGGATTCCGGATTAAGTCCGGAATGACGAGATGTGTAAA
>Ga0315282_10015092_pt1 | contig 11438 bp, 13 predicted proteins | sample YL17G07_20_MG_FD_203693 | JGI IMG/M metagenome (GOLD analysis project Ga0315282, IMG submission 203693) | Sediment microbial communities from Yellowstone Lake, YNP, Wyoming, USA - YL17G07_20 | ecosystem: Environmental > Aquatic > Freshwater > Lake > Sediment | place: USA: Wyoming | collected...
GACCCAGCCGGCGGGGAGGAACCGCATCAGAGTCTGCCAATCCGCTTCTCTATCATTGTCTTGCATCCATCGATTCTAGACCCCCAAATCCATCTGTCAATGCACTAAGTTAGCGCGTATGGGGCCGCGCCCCACCACATGTGGCCGTCGGGGTTGCAGTGATTGACCTGCCGCAGGGTCTCGGCGACGGCCTTGGCCCGGCCGAAGCAGCGCAGCTTCTCTTTCCTGGTCGCGGCGTCGTCGCCCTTCTGGACGTGGATGCGGGACCAGAGGTAGAGGCAGCGCTCGTTGCGCGGTTCGGCATCGCGTACCGAGGCGAGCACCGCATAGGCTGAGTCGAGCCACGAGGGGTTCAGGTGGCGGTTGAAGAACATATACTGGGCGCGGTCGAGCAACGAGTCGGCGCCGGACCCGAGGCCCGCGCTCGCCAGCAGCAACAGCGGCAGCACGTGTTTCATTCAGTGCTCCTCGTACAGCTTCTCGATCTCGTCATGATATAAGGCGTAAATCTGCGGGCGGCGTATCTTGAGGCTGGGCGTCAGCAGGCCGTTTTCGACCGTGAACGGCTCGGATACGAGCCGGAAAGTACGTACCTGCTCGTGGTTGGCAAAGCCGGCCAGTCGTTCTTTCACCTGGGCTGCATAGAGCAGGCAGACTTCGGGATGGTCGAGCAACTGGGGGAGGCCGTCGTACTTGATGCCCGACTCGCGCGCAAAGGCTTCGAGAGTCAGCTTGCCCGGGACGATGAGCGCCGTCAGGAACGGTTTGCGGTCGCCGAACACGACGGCCTGCTCGATGTACTTGGAGCCGGCCAGCGCCTGTTCGATGGGTACGGGCGCGATGTTCTTGCCGTAAGAGGTGATGACGAGTTCCTTGATACGCCCCGTGATGACGAGGTTGCCCCGTTCATCGAACCGGCCCTGGTCACCGGTATGGAACCAGCCTTCGGAGTCAATGGCTTTCGCGGTCTCCTCGGGTTTGTGGAAGTAGCCGGTCATGACGTTGGGACCGCGCACGAGGACCTCGTCGTTCGGGCCGATTCTCACTTCCACGCCTTCCAGCGGTTTGCCGACCGTGCCGACGCTCTGGTCATCGGGCGTCATGGCGGCGACCACGGGCGACGTTTCGGTGAGGCCGTAGCCTTCGAGCAGGCTGAAGCCGAGGTTGCGGATAGTCCGGCCGAGCCTGCGGTCAAGCGGCGCACCGCCCGAGACGAGAAGCCGCAGTCTGTCTCCGCCGAGCCGGAGGAGCTTTTTCACCACGAGCTTGCCCAGGAGCCAGTGACTGAAGCCGAGGAACACCGGGACAGGCTGGCCCGCGGCTTTCAGGCGGGCGCAGCGGCTGTAGGTGCGCAGAGTCGAAATCATCAGGAACCGGTTCAGGGGCGGCCCGGCGAGCACCTTCTCCTGAACCGTGTTGTAGACCTTTTCGAGCACGCGGGGAACGACAATCATGAGGGTCGGCCTGATGGTCTGAACGTCCTGCGCGACGGTCTGGACCGATTCGGCATAGGCGATGGTGCCGCCGACCAGGAGCATGGTGTAGTAGCCGCAGGTGCGCTCGAACATGTGGCAGAGCGGGAGGAACGACACCATCACGTCGTTCTCTGTGAGGCTGAAACGGCGAATCGCCGCGAAGACGTTCGAGAGGATGTTACCGTGGGTGAGCATCGCGCCCTTGGGTTCGCCGGTAGTACCGGACGTGTAGACAATCGTCAGAAGCTCGTCGCGTCCGGATTCGTGCGCCTGCTCCAACGACGGGTTTGCGGCAAGGGCCGCGGCGCCTGAGCGGCGCAGGCTCTCAAACGAGAACAACTCCTTGCCTGAGCGGGTCTCGGTTTCCTTCTCAAACAGCGTGATGACGTCTTTCAGGGGCTCGACGTCAGACAGGACGTGGGCGACAACTGAGAAGAGTTCGGGCGTCTCCACCACGACATGGCCGACCTCCGCGTCTTTCAGGATGTACCGAACCGCGTCTTCGGGCAGGGTGTGGTAGACAGGGACAAGGATGGCGCCGAGTTTGGCGACTGCCAAGTCGGTCACGACCCATTCGGGCCGGTTGTAGGAGTAGATTGCGACGCGGTCGCCGGGTCTGACTCCGCGGTCGGCCAGGCCGGCGGCCACTTCGTCAACGGCCTGAGCCAGGTGCGCATAGGAGATGCTCGTATATACGCCGCCTACCTTGTGCATCAGGGCCGTGCGGTCACGGAAGCGTCGCGCGGTCTCGGCAAATGAGGCGTAGACCGTGTCGGCCATCGGCCCGATTATACCGGCCGGTCGGAAACAGGCAAGGTCTTTCTGCAGCGATTGACAACCGGTGTGCGGGGCGTATTTTTGTCTGGTGCAGGCGTTCGGAGATGCCGCTGGCCAGGAGTCGCGGCAATGACTCTGCTCGACGGCCTCGTGCTCGGCATTCTATTCGCCCTGGTCGTGCTCGGAGCGATACGAGGGGTTGTGAAGGACATAGTGCTGCTCATCGGCATCATCGCCGGCGCCTACCTCGCCTGGCACTACGGACCTCAGGTCAGACAGTGGCTCGGGCCGATGATTCACAGCCGAGGCTGGGTCTGGTTTCTGGGCTATGCGCTCACGTTCTTCTGCGTCGTGACCCTGTCTGCTTTGGTCGGCACTCTTGTCAGCAGGCTGATTCATAACACGCCTTTGGGCTGGTTCGACCGGCTGCTGGGCGCCGGGTTTGGTCTACTCAAAGGCGCGATTCTCGTCTGGGGCGTGGTTTCGGTCTCCCTTCTGGTTCGACCCGAGGCGGCCGCGATGGTCGAAATCAGCCCGGTCACGAGGGGTATCGTGCGCGCAGGCAACGGAATCATAGGGACTTACAGACACCCGACCGAGCCCAAGGGCCGCCCGGCGAAGCCGGCCAGGCCCGCCGGGCGCCGCGGGGAGTACGTGCAGGCTCCGGAACATCACACGGGCCCCGGCGGTACATGAATTCGGCGGTCGCAGGAACCGAGGGAACCACTTGACACGGGTACAAAGGGGTCTAGAATTAGGCCGAGCAAATGTCTTGCAGTTGCTCGACAGCTATCGGAGAGAATCCGACCTCCGGCGGTTGGATAGCGGCTGGCCGCCTGAGCGAAGGTAAAAGTTGCGCCCGAGAGGCGTCAAATCCAAGGAGGAAGATGTGAGAAAAGTCATAGCCGCGCTCGCGATACTCGCTGTGGTGTTCGTCGTCGGATGCCAGGACACCAAGAAGGTGACTGAGCTCCAGGGTCAGGTAGACAGGCAGACCCAGCAGATCACGGCATTTCAGGGCCAGATTACCCAACTGACCGCTGAACGTGATTCACTGCAGAAGATAATCACCGACGCCATGGCCAAGGGTGGCAAGATCCAGATGCCCGGCGCACAGCAGCCCGGCACCAAGACCGGCGGCACCACACCCCCGACCGGTGGTAAGAAGTCCAGCGGCAAGCCGCCTAAGGTCGGCCGCTAACAAGCGTCAAAGATAACCAAGGAGAACAGATGAAGAGACTGCTTTCAATCGCCGCAATCGGCGTGCTTGCCGTGACAGCCCTCGTGATGGTCCGGTGCAACTCAGTCACCGGTGGAGCGCCGACGGACGTGGCGCTTGCGGCCGCAACCGACAGCACCGTGAAAGTGACGTGGACCGCTCCGTCTGAGGGCACGCCGGACAAGTACATCGTCATGTTCAGCGAGACAGGCACCGATGCCTATGAGCCGTTCGACACGGTGATCACGACCGAGGCGACACACAACCCGGCCGGCAAGACCGGCACGTACAAGGTCGTGGCCAAGTTCGGCAGCACCGACTACGACGGTACGCCCACGCCCACGACAACACCGATCAGCTCCGCAGTCATATCGGTCTCCGAACTCAATGCCGCGGGCAGCTCCGGATACGGTTGGACTCGCGCGGACGGTTCAGCGACCACTTACACGATGACCCAGGCGAGCAATGCCGCCAGCGTTGACTTCTACATCACTGATTTCGCCACCGGATACTCCGGCCCCGACTACTCGGTCGCCAGTCCGGATTTGGGCCCGAGCGACCCGACCGGAGTCGTGCCCTCCGGCTCCTGGCGTATCAACGGCTTCACCGCCGGTCTCAGCAACGAGAACTCGGCGCTGCCGATGCACTCGACCAGCACGTATTTCAACTACCAGGAGATCTCGACTCAGCCGTTCCTGACCGGCTGCTACACCGCAGACGGCTATTACGCGCTGGTCAAGGTTGACAGCTACAATACGGGCAGTGGCACCGCCCAGGTTCGTTCCTGGTTCCAGAAGGTCAAGGGCCTGCGCCTGATTGAGCACTAGACCGGGTTCAAGCTCACGAGCCCCGGCTTTGGCCGGGGCTCTTTTTCGCGCCGGGCAAATGGCTTGACATGGCAGCGTTTGAGTGGTAGCCTGACATCCGGCGCGGCTTGCCGCGCACGAGAATCGATAAGGAGCATCGCATGAAAAGAGTTGTCTTTACGGTGACAACCGTCGTCGCGCTGGCCGCGGTGATGGTCGTAGTGCAGGATTGCGCCACGCTGGGTGGTCCGCCCACCGGGATTCAGGTCGGCGCCGACACCGACAGCACGGTTCAGGTCGTCTGGAGCGCGCCGGCTGAAGGTAATCCGGATGGCTACCTGTTGTACTTCAAACCTCAGGGCGAATCGAGCTTCGCCTTGGTCATCGAGACTCAGGCAACGTCGTACGTCCACAATCCGGAGGGGCGGACCGGCACGTACAAGGTGACGGCCAAGTTTGGCAGCGAGACGTTCCCTGCGACGACCCTGCCGACGACCGTGCCGGTGCACGGCGATACGGTCACTCTGGCTGAGCTCAACGTTGACCCGAGCCGGAGCGGCTACGGCTGGAGGCGCGACAACGGTTCCGGTGCGTTCTACTCCATGGCCAGCGCCGGCAGCGCCGACAGCGTCGATTTCTACATCTCGGACCTTGATACGGGCTGGGCCCGGACCCCTTATGCAATCGTCAGCCCGAACAAGGCCGACAGCATCGACCGCGGCGCGGTAGGGGTGGTTCCGAGCGCGGACTGGAGGATGAACGGGTTCAGCAATCGGCTGGGCGACGAGCAGTCGCCCCTGCCTTCTTACTCGCCCCTGCCGAACCCCAACTACTTCATCTACACGGAGCTTAGCGGCCCGCCACTGTTCGTAGCCTGCTATACCGCCGGGGAACAAGAGAAGCATTATGCTCTGATAAAGGTCGAGACAATCGACACGCAGCACGGGCTTGTGAAGCTCGAGTCGTGGTATCAGCTCGTGGCGGGCCTCAGGCTTATCAGGCATTGAGCGTGCACGGGTCAGAAAGGGCCGGTATGAGGAGACTCGGCATCGCCGTGGCGGCAGGGCTGATTGTGCTCGCGGTGACGTGCGGCCGGTCCGGAAGAGCGCCGTTCAACATCAGCCTGGCCGCGGCCGACGACAGCACAGTCAAGATATCCTGGAGCGTGCCGACCGATGGCTCTCCTGATGCCTACTCCATATACTTCAGAGGGCTGGGCGACACGTCCTACAGCCTGGTAGCCGAGACCACCGTCAACGTGTACTGGCACAACCCCCACGGCGCTACCGGTGCGTATCGCGTGACCGCCCGGTTCGGCAACGAGACCTATGAGGGTACGAGCACGCCCGGCACGGTTCCGGTTCGAACCGACACGACAGCGGTTGCCGAGCTGAACGCGGCCGGCAACTCCGGCTATGGATGGGACCGAAAGACCGGTGTCGCCCGGACATACTCGATGAAGAACGCGGGCAACCGGCAGGCCGTCGACTTCTACGTGACCGACTTCAAGCCTGCGGCGTCGAACCAGTTGCCCTATTCGATTGCCAGCCCGGACATGGGGCCGGGCGACCTGGGCGGCGTGGTGCCGGCCGACACCTGGCGCGTCAGCGCGTTCACCGACCCTCTGGCCGACGAGAACGCGCCGGTGCCGGCGTACGCGCCCAATCTCTATTTCGATTACGTTGACATCACGCGGACGCCCTGCTTCATCGGCTGCCGCACCGAGGACGGGCACTACGCGCTCATCAAGGTGACCGGCGTTAGCCTCGACAATAGCTGGACTCAGGTAGAGACCTGGTTTCAGCTCGTCAAGGGTCTGAGGCTGATGAGACACTGAGCGCGAGCCGCAGCGCGTGTCGATGACAGGCAACTGATGGCCGGCGACGATGCGGCAAAGACCGGCGCGCCGATCTCGAGCGAGGAGCTTGTCCGGCAACTGGAACTGCTGGACGAGAAGATAGGCGCCGCGCTCGCGTTTATTCAGAGGTTGCGCCGGGAGAAGGCCGCACTGGAGTCCGGCCTGGCCGAGTCAGAGGCGTTGCGCCGGGACGCGGCGCAGCGCCTGAGCGCTCTGCTTGACAGAATCGACGCCCTGTTATAGAGTCAGCTTGTTCGGGAGCCTATGAAGTCCATTGCAGTGAAGATATTTGGCAGCGAATATTACGTGAAAGCCGACGACGACGACGACCGTGTTTCGGAAATTGCGGGCATCGTGGACGAGAAGATGAAGGAAATCGACCGGCAGTTTCACCAGCCGTCCAGCACCCGGATCGCGGTGCTGGCGTGCATGAATCTGGTGGATGAGTACGTCCGGAAGAACGAGCACGATGCAGCCCGGTTGTCGAAGCGGATAGGCGCGCTCATTGAAAAACTGGAAGCAGTAGTTTAGGCTCCCTGCCGTGCACGTGATAGTCGGCTGAGTCTTGAGCCAACACCCGAGAACCGGGTGCCGTCATAGAAGGGTGGATTGCCACTCGTCCTAGAGAGGCAGGAAGCTCCTCCGGGGCGCCCACTTCGCTTTTCGGTTCATAGACTCGACCCTACACGGCATGTGCGGGGTTTTGCTTTGCTTACGGAGGAAGTGATGTACTTGTATCGGATACTGGCGATTGTCGCTTTTCTGGCTTTAGGTGCAGGTGGATTCGCCATCGGGTTCTACGTCAGCCGGCGTGCCGCCCGGAGGCTGGTAAACGGCGCCCGGGAAGAGAAAGACCGCGTGCTGGTTCAGGCAAAAGAGGAGGCAGACCGGGCCAGGCAGAAGTCGGAGTCCGAGCTGAAGGAGGAATGGTACAAGGAGAAGATCAAGTTCGAGTCCCAGACTGCGGCCACGCGACGGGAGCTGGAGCGACTCGAAGCCAAGCTGTCCGAGCGGGAAGCGTTTCTCTCGCGCCGGGACAGCGTTCTCACTCAGAAGGAAGCCGACCTCATTCGCAAGGACCGCGACCTCACATCGCGGGACAAGATTCTCAGGGCCAAGGTCGAGCGACTGGACCAGCTCCTTACTCAGGAGAACACGAAGCTTGAGCGGATATCCGGGCTTTCCTCGGAGGAGGCGCGGCGCGAGCTGTGCCGGAATCTTGAGAACCAGGCGCGGCTTGAGGCGGCCCAGATGGTGCGGGAGATAAAGGAGGACGCCAAGGCCCGGGCCGAAGACGAGGCCCGCGAGATTATCACCGCGGCAATCCAGCGCTGCGCGGTGTCGCACGCGAGCGAGACCACGGTCTCGGTTGTGAGCCTGCCTTCGGACGAACTGAAGGGACGCATAATCGGGCGCGAGGGCCGGAACATCAGGACGTTCGAATCGCTCACCGGCGTCGAGGTGATGATCGATGACACGCCCGGCGCCATCATCATTTCCGGCTTCGACCCGATTCGGCGCGAAACCGCCAAACTGGCCATGGAGAAGCTCGTCACCGACGGCCGGATTCACCCGGCCCGTATCGAAGAGCTTGTCGCCCGCGCCCGCGAGGAGATGAACGCCCTGATTAAGGCGACGGGCGAGGCCGTGGTGCTCGAACTGGGCATCGTAGGGCTGCACCCCGAGTTGTCGAAGATGCTGGGCCGGCTGAAGTACCGGACCAGCTACGGGCAGAATGTGCTTGTGCACAGCAAGGAGGTCGCCTACCTGGCCTCGCTCATGGCCCAGGAGCTGGAGCTGGATGCGGCTCTGGCCAAGCGCGCCGGGCTGCTGCACGACATCGGCAAGGCCGCGGACCAGTCGGTGGAGGGGCCGCACGCGGAGATCGGGGCCGACATGGCACGGCGCCACGGGGAAGACGAAATCGTCATCAACGCCATCGCCGCTCACCACGAGGAGGCGGCAGTCGATTCCCCCTATGCTTTTCTTGTCGCCGCTGCGGACAGTGTCTCAGGCTCGCGGCCGGGCGCCCGGCGCGAGAGCTTCGAGACCTATGTCAAACGCGTCGAGAACCTCGAGACGATTGCCGCGTCCTTCGCCGGGGTGGAGAAGGCCTACGCGATTCAGGCGGGCCGGGAAATCCGTGTTCTCGTGGAGCCGGACAAGGTTTCGGACGAGAACACGTCCGACCTGGCGGCAAAGGTGGCGGCCCAGATTCAGACCGAACTCAAGTATCCGGGCCAGATAAAGGTGACGGTTGTGCGCGAAACCCGCGCGGTCGACTATGCCCGCTGACGAAGGGCCCGCGGCCGACCAGGAACGGCGCACGACCGCTTCAGCGGACTCGGGCGACGTTCAGGCGGTTCCGGGCAAGACCTTCCGGCTGCTCTTCCTGGGCGACATCTGTGCCGGACCGGGGCGCCAGGCAGTGGAACAGGCCCTGCCCGGACTGAGGCAGCGCACCGGGGCAGATTTCGTGGTCGCCAACTGCGAGAACGCGGCCGGGGGCTACGGGGTCACGGCGAAGCTGGCCGAGGTCTTCTTTCGCGCCGGGGTCGATTGCCTGACGAGCGGCGACCATATCTACGACCGGAAGGAGGTCTGGGACTACCTTGCGGCTGAACGCCGAATCCTGAGGCCGCTCAACTTCCCACCCGAGGCCCCGGGGCACGGCGCGGGCGTCTACGAGTGCGCGGGCCTGAAGGTCGGGGTCATCAATCTGCTGGGCCGCGTGTTTCTGAAGCCGCTGGACTGCCCGTTCCGCCGCGTCCTGCCCGTGCTTGAGGACATAGTCCGCACGACTCCGATAGTGCTCGTTGACATGCATGCCGAGGCGACCGCGGAGAAACAGGGCATGGGCTGGTTTCTCGAGGGCAAGGCCTCGGCCGTCATCGGCACCCACACGCACGTCCAGACTGCCGACGAGCGGGTCCTGCCGGGCGGGACCGCATACATCACCGATGCGGGCATGTGCGGCGCGTTCGACTCGGTGCTCGGGATGAACCGCGACCTGTCGCTGCGCCGTCTGATAGAACTGGTGCCGCTGAGGCTCGCGCCCGCCACGGAGAACGTGCGACTGAGCGGCGTGCTCGTAAACGTTGACCCGGCTACCGGCCGGGCCCAGGGAATCACCCGTTTGTCCGAGCCGGTTGTATCGGCTCCGAATCAAGCCCGGCCCGGGCAAGTCTAACTACTTAATGGCACGGTATCGCCGCCTGCAGGCGGTCGTTTCAGTCGGTCGCGACATCGACGAGCTGTTTGAACGGTTCTTCGGAACCGAGCGGGGCGAGGCAGTATGGCAGCCGCTCGCGGACCTGTTCGTAACCGAGAAGAAGGTTCACCTGCTGGTCGAGATTCCCGGGGTCGAAGTCTCGGATATCAGGCTCACGGTCGGGCCGACTTCGGTCCAGATAACCGGGCGGAAGCGCGTTCCCGACGTGGTCAAACGCGGCGTGAGCTTCTACGAGGCCGAGATTCCCTACGGCGAGTTTGACAAGCGCGTGCGCCTGCCGTTTCCAGTCAATCCCGAGAGCTACAAAATTGAGGTCGAGAACGGTGTCCTGAGCCTGGTTCTGGACCGGGCCGGCACCGGCGTGAGGGTCATAGAAATTGAGTGACAATCCCGAGACTGTGATTAAGGCCGACGGAGAGTTGAAGCTTGGCCGGCTGCCGCAGCAACTGCCGGTTCTCGTAGTCAAGGGCGGGGTCGTGTTCCCCGGCCTGGTTTCGCCTCTGGTCGTTTCCACCGAGCGTTCCTCCAAACTGGTCGACGACGCGCTGGCCGGGGACAAGCTGGTGTGCGCGGTTACGCAACGGGACACGGGCCTCGAAGGCGAAGCCGAGCCCAAGGACCTCTACGGGGTGGGGACGATTTCCGCCATCCTCAAGATGCTCCGTTTCCCCGACGGCACGATGCGCCTGCTCCTTCAGGGGACAAAGCGCGGCCGGGTCGATGAGTACGTGCAGACCACGCCCTATCTGCGGGCCAGGGTGCAGCCGCTCGACGAGATGGGCCAGAAAGACGTGGCGACCAAGGCGCTGATGCGCGGCGTCGTGGACCTCTTCGGCAGGCTGGCCGAGATGGCGCCGTACCTGCCCGACGACATGACCGCGGTGGCGCTGAACATCGAGTCGCCCGGCCGGCTGGCTGACTTTGCCGCGACCTACGCCAACTTCGACCTGCCCGAGAAGCAGCGGCTGCTTGAAACGCTGGACGTGAAAGAGCGGTTGCAGGCTCTGCTGCCGCTCCTGTCCAAGGAGATAAGCGTTCTGGAACTGGGTCAGAAAATCCGGGACCAGGTCAAGGGCGAACTCGACAAGTCGCAGCGCGAGTACTTCCTGCGCGAGCAGATGAAGGCAATCCAGAAGGAGTTGGGCGAGACCGACGAGACCCAGTCCGAGATCGACGAATTGCGGAAGAAAGTCGAAGATGCGGGCATGCCTCAGCCGGCACTCGAAGCGGCGCGGCGCGAGCTGGACCGGCTGACCCGGATACCGTCCTCCTCGCCCGAATACGCGGTGACGCGGAACTACCTGGACTGGCTGCTGGCCGTGCCGTGGAAAACGCGCACCGAAGACAGCCTGGATATCAAGGCGGCGCGGCGCATCCTGGATGAAGACCATTATGACCTCGTGCGCGTGAAAGAACGCATCCTTGAGTACCTGGCCGTGCGCAAACTCAAGGCCGATTCCAAAGGGCCTATTCTGTGCTTTGTCGGGCCGCCGGGCGTGGGCAAGACGTCGCTGGGCCGGTCGATTGCCCGGTCTTTGGGCCGCAAGTTCTACCGGTTCTCCCTCGGCGGCATCAGGGACGAGGCCGAAATCAGGGGGCACCGGCGCACGTACGTCGGCGCTCTGCCGGGCCGAATCGTCCAGGCGGTGCGGACCGCGGGCTCGATGAACCCGGTGCTGATGCTGGATGAGATTGACAAAGTGGGTACGGATTTTCGCGGCGACCCGTCATCGGCGCTGCTCGAGGTGCTGGACCCGGAGCAGAACTTCAGCTTCTCCGACCACTACCTCGAAGTGCCGCTGGACCTGTCCCAGGTGATGTTCATCACGACGGCCAACGTCGTCGATACGATTATCCCGGCGCTGCGCGACCGGATGGAGGTCCTCGAACTGCCGGGGTATACGGACGAAGAGAAACTGTCGATTGCCAAGGGTTTCCTGATGCCTGTGGATCCACAGCGATAATGTCATAGGGTAATGCCACAGGGAAAATGTCAGTCTTGACGGTACTGCGGCGATTGATTGCGAATGCTATGCTTAGCGTATGGATATCACGCAGTTGCTGCTTAAGG
>Ga0315282_10015093_pt1 | contig 11438 bp, 9 predicted proteins | sample YL17G07_20_MG_FD_203693 | JGI IMG/M metagenome (GOLD analysis project Ga0315282, IMG submission 203693) | Sediment microbial communities from Yellowstone Lake, YNP, Wyoming, USA - YL17G07_20 | ecosystem: Environmental > Aquatic > Freshwater > Lake > Sediment | place: USA: Wyoming | collected...
CGCGTGACGGCCAAGGGCCAAGTGACCCAATAGCTTCCTGTAGTGAAGACCTTTGGGAGACTCGGGTTGATTTTACAGGGATTATGAGTGAACTATCCGCCGAATCCGCTAAGTCGGGCTAATGGAATTGAAAATAAGGGGAATGATAATTCAGGGGAACCTGAATTATCAAGAAAAAAATGACTTATTTTCTAAAAACATTACTAATAATCACTAAAAATCCCAATATCGTGAGGAAATATGGGCGATGGAAAGGAGAGAAATCAAGGGGAGAGGGGTTTCCGGATGGAAAATAGCAAGAGGGGTATACCTGAGGAATGAATCCAATGGAAGTGAAGTAGCCTGGGGAGGATGTTTAGTCCCTTACAAATGAAGTTGTGCGCAAGACGGCAACAAAATTTTATTTCGGTCCTGGTCGTAGGGGCAATTCATGAATTGCCCCTACATGGCTATGCCGGGTTAGGAAAACACCGTGATTATTCGGGGGCAGGGGAGAGGCCGGATGCTGCTTCAATTTCTTCGAGCTTTTGGGCCAGTGTTTCCCACTCGGCGGTGAGTGCCTCCACGCGCTTCTTGGCTTCCCCGTGGGCTTTCACAAGCTCGGGGATGCTTTCCCCTTTGCGGTAGACCTCCGGCTCCGAAAGGCGACTGGCCATCGACTCCATCTCCTGGTTCGCTCGCTCCAGGTTCGATTCCACCTCCCGGATCTTATGGCGGAGTTCCTGAGTTTCCCGGTAGAGGCGGTTGCGGGCCTCGGCTTCGAGGCGCTTCTGCTCCTTGCTCCTTCGCCCTGCACGATCCCTGGACTCAAGTCCTGCGGGAGAAAGGACCTCGACTTCCTCTGCCCGGGACCCCATTTTTTCCAATTCCTTTTTGTACTGATAATCTTCATAATTTCCCGGGTATATCGTCAGCCGGCCCGCGGTCACTTCGATGACCTTGTTGGCCACGGCGTTGATCAGGTGCCGGTCGTGGGTGATAAAACACAACGCTCCCTTGAAACCCACCAGGGCTCGCTCCAGTACTTCCCGGGCGGCGATGTCCAGGTGGTTGGTGGGCTCATCCAGGAGCAGAAAATTGGCCGGGCGCATCAGCATCTTGGCCAGGACCAGCCGGCTCTTCTCGCCCCCGCTAAGGACCGAGACTTTTTTTTCAACCTCCTCGCCGGAGAAAAGAAACGCTCCCAGGAGGCCCCTTAGAAAACTGATCGGTTCATCCTTGGCCATGGCGAAGATCTCTTCCCAGACCGTTTTGGACGGGTCCAGGAGTTCCAGTTGATGCTGGGCAAAGTAGGCGGAAGTAACATTGTGTCCCCGTTCGATCGTCCCCGCATCGGGCTCCAGGATTCCGGCCAGGAGCTTGAGGAGGGTGGACTTCCCGGCTCCATTCGGCCCGACAAGGGCCACCTTGTCCTCGCGGTGTAATGTCAGGTCGATTCCGGAGTAAACCTTCACCGGGCCATAAGCCTTATGCACTCCTTTTAGGTCCGCTGCGCGCCGGCCGCTGCGGGCGGGTTGAGGGAAAGAAAAACGGATCGTCTTCTGGGTTCCCAGGGCCTCTACCCGCTCCATTTTTTCCAGGGCCTTCACCCGGCTCTGCACTTGCCTGGCCTTAGTGGCTTTGTACCGAAAGCGTTCGATGAACCGCTCGGTCTGCTCGACCTTGCGGCTTTGATTTTCCAGGGCTGCTTCCAGGATGGCGATCCTTTTCTCACGGGCAAGGATGTAGTCATTATAGTTACCCGAATACGTGACGATGCTCTTATCCTCGATGGCCAGGACCTTGGTGACCACCCGGTTCAGAAAATCGCGGTCATGAGAGACCATAACCACCGTACCCAGGGTTTCAGCCAGAAACTCCTCCAGCCAGATCAATGATTCCAGATCCAGGTGATTGGTGGGTTCATCCAGGAGCAGCAAGTCGGGATTGGACAACAAAACCTTGGCCAGGGCCAGCCGCATCATCCACCCCCCACTGAGTTCCTGCGTAGAACGAAGAAAATCCTGTTCCCGAAATCCCAGGCCCAGAAGGATGGCCTTGGCCTGGGATTCCAAAGCATACCCCCCCCGATGGGCATAGCTTTCCTGCAATTGGCCGTAGGATTTGGCCAGAGACTCCAGGGTCCGGGAATCTTTCTCTTCAGCGATTTCTTCTTCCAGGAGGCGCATTTTGTCTTCCAGGACCACCAGATCCTTTACTCCTCCTTGCACTTCTTCGAGGAGCGATTGGCCTTTGACCGGCATCGGTTCCTGGGAAAGATAGCCGATGTGTACCCCCCGGCGGATCATAATCTCTCCCCGGTCCGGCGGTTCCTCGCCGGCGATCATCCGGAAAAGAGTCGTCTTCCCCGAGCCATTGGGGCCGACCAGGCCTATGCGGTCCCGCACCCCCAGGCGCAAGGAACACCCGGAGAAGAGGACCTTCTCTCCGTAGGATTTTTCGAGTTCCTTAATTTCAATCATGGAAAGAAATTCTTAACTCTTGAATTGCGGAGCTCCGATTCCTCATGCCGCAATTCGCTGGCCCCTTTTTAGCAAAACTTGCTCTTTTATTCTATCCAGGATTCTTCTATAATGGAACCCTTGCCATATAATTCCCTCGACCTTTTTCGAGGCGAGGAAAAAAAGGAGGATGCAATGCCTGTCATTCACGTGAACATGTTTGAAGGAAGAACCGTAGACCAGAAGCGCAAGATGGTCGTGGCCATGACCGACGCGGTGGTGAAATCTTTAGATGTCAAACCGGAGGTCGTACACATCATCATCCATGACCTCCCCAAGCATAACGTTGCGCTCGCAGGGGTATTGGCCTCGGAAAAGAAATAATAGAAACGGCCTTCCCAGCTGGTGTCCATCCGGAAACCCCCTCTCCCCTTGCGGGAGAGGGCTGGGGTGAGGGGGATTGCTTCGTCGTCCCGCGCTTCGCGGGACTCCTCGCATGACACGTCATTTATTTCGTTTGTATTAGGTTCAGCCTTTCATTTTCTTTTCTGACTGCGAATCGCTGGCGGCCCGGGGGAGATGGCCTCTCTTTTCTCATAATAGCTCGCCAGATGGGCTAAGGCCTGCGCGGCCAGCGGCAGGGAGGGGTATGCCGGAATGCCCGCCTGGCAGAAGCGCTGGCGCGTTAGGGCTGCTTCCGTGGCCAGGAAAGGATCTTCTCCGCTTCCATCCACCACCACTGCCAGAGGCTTCCGGGAGCGATTCTCTCGCAGGTAATTGATAGCCGCCGGAATTGAATCTTTCTCGTCCGGAGTGGCATAGGTCATCCGGGGAACCAGCCGGTCCAGGATGATCATATCCAAATCCGGGTCCTCGAAGACTGGGTCCAGGATCTTACCCATGAAATCAGGGTCATGGAAAGCTCTCCAGGCGTCCACCGGGTTGCGGGCGAAAGAGCCAACAGCCGGGACAAGGGCGGTCACCTTCTCTCGCGTCTCTCCGGTTAGGGGGGGAATCTGCAAACCCAGGCGCGTGCAAATGTCAGCGTAATAAACGCTGTTTCCCCCGCCTCCGCCGAGGAGAAACAAACGCCGGCCTTTGGGTGGGGGAAGCTTGAGAAAAGCCATCGCCGCGCCAGCCACCTCTTCTAAGGAACGCGCTCCAGTCACACCCGCCTGTTTAAGGCCGCTTTCCCAAATTCTTCCCTCTCCCGAGAGCGTTCCGGTGTGGGAAGCCACTGCACCCGCTCCTGAGGGAGTCTCCCCTCCTTTCCAGAGGACCAGGGGCTTTCTGGGGTTGATGCGCCGGGCCAGCTCCAAGAACCTCCGGCCATCCCGGACGCTCTCCAAATAGAAGCCAACCACCCGGGTATCTTCATCGTCACCCAGGTACTCTAAATAATCCGAACTGTCCAGAACCGTAGCATTGCCGAAGCTAACCGCCTTGCTGATCCCCATGCCCGCGAAGTGGGCATGCTCGCTCATCCTCTGGGTGAGGGTGCCGCTCTGGGACAGAAAGGCGAAAGACCCGGGGGCTGCTGGAATTTGGCCCCAGAGCATCAAGCGGGATGCGGGTACGTAGGGCCCCATACAGTTGGGGCCGATGACGTTGAGCTGGCTCTTCAGGGCTTGTCGCCGGACTTCTTCCTCCAGCCGCATTCCTTCCGGCGTCCCCAGTTCTTTAAATCCGGAACTCAGAATGTGCACGTTACACACGCCCTTCCGGCTGCATTCTTCGAGCACAGATGGCACAGAAGCGGCTGGAAGACAGACGATGATCAGGTCCACGGCCCCCGGCAGGGCTGAGATATTCGCATAGGCGGGCAGGCCGCATATTTCGCGGGCAGAGGGGTGGATGAGATAAATCCGCCCCGGGAAGCCCGCACGCTGTAAATTCTTCAGGAAGAATTGCCCACCGAGGCCACCGGATGTTCGCGAGATGCCGATGATGGCCAAACTCTCGGGAAAAAACATTTTATCGAAGGTCTTTCTTCGGTCAGCATCCATCTGTTCTTTTTAGAACCTCCCGGAATCTCCTCTTTCATCTTTAAATTCAGGCCTTGACGCTTTCGTCAAAAGTCTGCAAATTCGGCTTCTGTAGGGGCGGTTCGCGAACCGCCCCTACACCCCGATCTTTGAGAAGGAAAATTCAGTCTACGGGGCATTATAGCCGAATTTGCCGGAAAAGAAAATTTTTGCCTCCTCTGCCGCTCCTTCTCCGAGGCCATTTGGCGGCAGCGTTGACTTATGAGCTCACCTCTATTAATATTCTTCCCATCCTGAAGGAAAATATCGAGCCATGAGAAAGCAGAAAGGAGGGTGGGATATGAGAGAAGTGGTGATCGTGGGGGGCGTTCGGACGGCCATTGGCCGCATGGGGGGAACGATCGCGCGCTACCGCGCCGAAGAGCTGGGTGCCTTTGCCATCAGAGGCGTTGTGGATAAAACCGGGATTGACCCTAACGCAGTCGAAGATGTAATCATGGGTCTTTCCAATTCCTGGCATGCCGCCTACAATCCGGCGCGGTGGGCCGTCCTCAAAGCCGGCCTTCCCTACAGCCTTCCCGGGGCGACGGTGGAACGGCAGTGCTCTTCCGGGCTGCAGTCGGTCAATTATGCGGCCACTCAGATCCTGGCCGGGTTGGGAGATATCTATATTGCCGGCGGAATGGAAAGCTGGAGTCAGTGCCCCTGGATGATTCCCAGAGCCGACGAAGCCTATTCCTTCACTCCGCCGCAAATCCTCCGCCGCGAGACAGCCCCCACACCCGAGGACAGCCTGGTCATGGGCGTCACGGCGGAAAACCTGGTGGACAAATACAAAATCTCACGGGGCGAGCAGGATGCCTTCGGCTGGAAAAGCCAGGAGCGGGCCTTTAAGGCCATCCGTGCCGGCTATTTCAAAGATGAGATCCTCCCCCTGGTCATTTCTCAGAAGAAGGGCCAAATTGTTTTCGATACCGACGAGCATCCCCGGGAGACCTCCATGGAGAAATTGGCGGCCCTGGCCCCGGTCTTTAAGAAAAATGGGACGGTCACAGCCGGAACTTCTTCGGGCCGCAACGATGGTGCAGCCGCCGTTCTTATGATGACCGCGCAGAAAGCCAGGGAACTCGGCTACAAACCACTGGCCCGCTGGGTAACCTGCGCGGTCGCCGGTGTGGACCCCAAGATTATGGGGATCGGGCCGGCCTATGCCATGCCCAAGGCCTTACAGCGGGCGGGTCTAAAAATGTCCGATATGGATGTCATCGAAATCAACGAGGCCTTTGCGGCCCAGGTCCTGGCCTGTGTGAAGGAACTGGAAATGCAGGGGCATCCGCTCGAGGCGGAGAAACTCAACCCCAACGGCGGGGCGATTGCCTACGGCCACCCCAACGGCATGAGCGGAACTCGCCTGGCCATATTTACCATCAATGAACTGCAGCGGAGCGGCGGAAGGTATGGTATTGCATCTCTGTGCATCGGCGGCGGGCAAGGCTTGGCCACGATCTTTGAACGGCTTTAAATATTCACCGCAGAGAGCGCAGAGAGCGCCGAGAAATAAAGAAATGGCCGGATAAAAGATCATAACAATGTTCTTTATTTTTAATTTAAAGCAACTCTCCGCGTCCTCTGCGTGCTCTGCGGTGAAAGATTCTTAGTCGTTCACGAGGTTGATCAGCCGGCCTTGAAGATAAGCGATGACGTTTTTAACGACCATTTCATTTACAGTCTCGGATGCGAAGAATTTTAGAGGGCCGCTATTTTTGCAGTTCCTTTTTAAGGATATGGAGCTGGTCGTCAAAAGGCGGCTTAAATTTGTCTACGGCATCCTGCCACTCCTGGCTCCCTTCGACCTTGGGCTGGACGGCGGAGCCGGAGATCCCCTGCCGTTCCCATTTTTTCAGCAAGACCTTCTCGGCCTGTTTATATTCTTTTTCCTGCCGCTGGCGGTAGCCCTCTATTAACTCCCGTATTTTTTTGATGGTGTTTTTACTCTTCTTTTCGAAGGCCTCGATGCCCTGAAAAATAAGGTCGTTATCCCGGTCGAGCGTGATGGCCTCACCCAGGTAATGAAGCATAAGCTTCTCCAAATGCTCACGCTGACCGGGGTCGTATTTGGCTAAGTCCTTCTCCACTTCCTTCAGGTGGAAGTCTGCTTCCAGGAAGCGGTTCACCAGGCCCTGAGCCCTGGAGTGCAGTTCCTCCTCTTTGAGCTTTTCCTTCTCCTCCCGGGAAAGCTGCAGTCCTTTTGTTTTTTCCATGGCCAGCTCGACGGCGCTCTTGATCTCTGCCACGATCGGTCCTCCTGAGAATTGGGCCAGGCCCGAAGCCCAACAATTTCTGCTTCTGAGTTTTCCCCAAGGGAATAAATAATCCTACCAGAAAAAGGAGCCTTCTTCAAGAAACACGGAGCCGGCGAATTGATGGTAAATCGCCGATGTTAGATCGTAGATGTCAGGAGCCAGAATTCCGGCTTCTGAATTCTGACTTCTGTCTTCGACTTCTTTCTTCTGAATTTTGGAAATATTTATTGACGCCATGGGTTTCTTTATTGGAAACTAATAACTGAAGGCTTGATACAGGGAGGGGATCATGTACCCGGATGATTTCGATAAGATGAGGAACCAGATCCATCGTCTCATGGGTGAGTTTTTCAAAGAGGCCAAACCGCTGGTCGGGTACCAGGCCGACCAGAGCTTTCACCCGCCGATGGACATCTATGAGACGGAAGAGAATCTCGTGATCGTCATGGAGATCGCCGGCATGAAAACGGAAGACATGAATGTCTTATTCGAGAAAGACCACCTTTCCATCTCCGGAACGAGGACGGAAGCTTGCCCGACTCCCAAGACCCGGCTGCACCAGATGGAGATCGATTACGGGTATTTCGAGCGCACGGTGCGGATTCCCTTCCCCCTCAGGGTGGATGAGGTCCGGGCCACCTACCGCGATGGGTTTCTCATGATCACGATCCCCAAGCGGAAAGAGGAGGTCTCGAAGACTGTGGAGGTGAGCATCCGATGAAGAACATGCCCATGAACCCCGATGAGGCGGAAATCATCCTGGAAGAGGCCGGCTTGGGTGGAGCCGTAGAGAAAGGGGAGGGGGCCAAGGCGGTCGAACTCCCCGCAGAATTGCCCATCCTGCCCATACGCGAGGCGGTCCTTTACCCACGGATGCTCCTGCCACTGATGGTTACCCAGGAGCGCATGATCAAGCTGATCGACGCGGCCCTGCTGTCCGACAAGATGATCGGCATCGTGGCCATCAAGCATAAAGAGGTCGAGGAAGTCAAGCCCGAACATTTGTTCCCGATCGGATGCGCCGCCCACATCCTGAAGATGATCAAAATGCCCAACAACAGCCTTCGCCTGCTCATCCAGGGCACCTCCCGCATTGCCCTGGGGGAATTCACCCAGCGGGAACCCTACATCCGGGCCAAGGTCACTCCCCTGAAAGATCAGGGGGAAAAGACCACGGATATCGAGGCGGTGATGGTCGGCGTGAAGGGCATTTTCCAGAAGGTTGTAGAGCTGGCTCCCAACCTTCCGGCGGAGCTGGGCATCATGGCCATGAATCTGGAAGAACCCGGGGCCTTGGCTGACCTTATCGCCTCCATCCTGAATATTCCCCTGGAGGACAAACAAACCTTGCTGGAGACCCTGGACGTCAAGGCCCGCCTGGAAAAAGCCAATCTTTTTCTGACCAAGGAACTGAGTATCCTGGAGTTGGGCTCCAAGATCCAGAGTCAGGTTCGCGAGGGCATCGACAAATCGCAGCGGGAGTATTTCCTGCGGGAACAGCTCAAAGCCATCCAAAAAGAATTGGGGGAGAAAGACGAGCGGACTGCCGAAATGGAAGAGCTGCGTCAGCGCCTGATCCAGGCGAAACTGCCCCCCGAAGCCATGAAAGAGGGCGAGCGAGAGCTGGACCGGCTGGCCAAGATGCCCCCGGCTGCGGCCGAATACACTGTGTCCCGAACGTACCTGGAATGGCTGATCGATCTTCCCTGGGCGGTTTCCACCGCAGACAACCTGGATATTTCCCAGGCGCAGAAAGTCCTGGATGAAGACCATTATGATCTGGAGAAAGTGAAAAAACGCATCCTGGAATATCTCGCGGTGCGCAAGCTCAAGGCGGACATGAAAGGGCCGATTCTTTGTTTTGTCGGGCCCCCGGGGACGGGAAAGACCTCGGTGGGCAAATCCATCGCCCGGGCACTGGGACGGAAATTCATCCGCATGTCCCTGGGGGGCGTGCGGGATGAGGCCGAAATCCGCGGGCACCGCCGCACGTACGTCGGTGCTCTCCCCGGGCGGGTCATTCAGGGGATCCGCAAGGCCGGCTCCAACAACCCGGTGTTCATGCTCGACGAGATTGATAAGCTGGGAATGGATTTTCGGGGCGACCCCTCCGCAGCCCTGCTGGAGGTTTTAGACCCGGAACAGAATTACGCCTTTTCCGACCACTACATCGACGTGGCCTTTGACCTTAGCAAGGTGATGTTTATCACTACGGCGAACATCCTGGACCCGATTCCTCCCGCCCTGCGCGACCGCATGGAGGTCCTGGACCTGCCCGGGTACACCGAAGAAGAGAAACTGAAAATTGCCAAAGAATTTTTGGTCCCCAAACAGCTCGAGGCCCACGGCCTGACCGATACGCATATAAAATTCGAAGACGGGGCCATTCGCCGGCTCACGCTCGAATACACCCGTGAAGCCGGAGTCCGCAACTTGGAGAGGGAAATCGCCAATATCTGCCGGGCGGTGGCCAAGCGTGTGGTTGAAGGTCAAGAGGGGTTGGCCGTCATCCGAGCTGAGGACGTGCCGGCGTACCTCGGCCCGGAAAAATTTTTCTCCGAGGTGGCTGAACGCACCTCCGAGCCGGGGGTGGCCATAGGCCTGGCTTGGACTCCGACGGGCGGGGATATTCTCTTCGTCGAAGCCACGCGCATGAAAGGGCGCAAAGGCTTTTCCCTTACGGGTCAACTGGGGGAGGTCATGAAAGAATCCGCCCAGGCCGCCTTGAGCTATGTACGGACGCGGGCCAAGGATTATAAAATTCCCCAGGATTTCTTCGATCACAGCGACATCCATATCCACGTTCCCGCGGGGGCGATTCCCAAAGATGGGCCATCCGCGGGCGTGACCATGTTCACAGCCCTTACTTCTCTCCTCACGGGAAGGCCGGTACGCAGCGACGTGGCCATGACCGGTGAAATCACCTTACGGGGGCTGGTACTACCGGTCGGGGGAATTAAGGAGAAAGTCTTAGCGGCCAACCGTGCCGGCATCAAAACGGTCATTTTGCCCAAAAGGAACGAGAAGGATCTGGAAGAGGTCCCCGAAGAGGTGAAAAAGAGGATGAAGTTCCACTTCGTCCAGCGCATGGACGAAGTCATTGATCTGGCCTTGCAAAAGAAACCAAAAAAATAAAAAAGCCCTCTCTCTCCCAGCGAGAGGGCTTTACCAGGTAGAAATGTTACTCCTTACACTCTGGCCGGCCAATCAGGAACCGTTATTCCGGGGCTCCTGATATTCGAACACCTTTCCCTGGTAGTTCCGCAGAACCATTTTTCCTTTGTCCTGAGAGATCATGTACGTAGGCCCCACAGGGATCTTTCCGCCGCCTCCGGGAGCATCGATGACAAAGCTGGGAACCGCATATCCCGTCGTATGGCCGCGGAGCTTTTCGATGATGTTGATCCCCACGGCAATGGGAGTCCGAAAATGTTCTGTGCCCATGGCCAGGTCGCATTGGTAGATGTAGTAGGGGCGGACCCGAATCTTCAACAGCTCATGCATCAAACGCTTCATGACCACCGGGCGGTCATTGATTCCCCGCAGGAGAACGGTCTGGCTTCCGAGGGGGATTCCGGCCTCCGCCAACATGGCACAGGCGCGGCGGACTTCCTTGGTAATCTCTTTGGGATGGCTGAAATGGATGCTGATCCAGAGGGGATGGTATTTCTTCAACATCGAGGTCAGCGAGGGGGTAATTCGCTGGGGAAGGGTTACCGGGACCCGCGTGCCGATGCGGATGATCTCTACATGGGGAACTTTTCTTACTTTGGCAAGGATACTTTCCAGATGATCGTCTTCGAAAAGCAGGGGGTCCCCGCCGGAGATCAAGACATCGCGAATCTTCTTCGTGGCCTGGATGTAGGCGACCGCCTCGTCCAGCTCTTCCTGGGTAATGCATTTTTCGCTGGAGCCCACCATCCGCCGGCGCGTGCAGTAGCGGCAGTAGACCGCGCACTTATCCGTCACTAGAAGGAGTACCCGGTCGGGGTACCGGTGGACCAGGCCGTGCACGGGAGAGTTTTCATCTTCCGCGCAAGGGTCAAAGAGGTCAGCGGGGGAGAGATGAAATTCCGCCATGGTGGGGATAGCCTGCCGGCGGATCGGGCAATTGGAGTCATTGCGATCCATCAGTTTGGCAAAATAAGGCGTGATCGCGGTGGCCATCCTCCCTTTGGAGGCCTCGATGGCCTCGATCTCTTCGGGGCTTAGATTCAAAATGAGTTTGAGCGGCTCCGCTCGGGTAACACGATGCCTCAGCTGCCATCGCCAGTCATCCCATTCTTCCTCTGTGGCTTCTTTCCAGGGGTTGGGTTGGTGTTCTTCCTCCGCAGAAGGATTGACTTCTGCACTACAGACGCTCTTGATTGGCTCCCTAGGGAGCAAAGTACTGCCAGCGACGTTCATGTTCCCCTCTCCAGGTCAAGTTTTGGGCTTTGCAGGTCTTCCAGAGCCTTTTGGTAGGCAGTTTTATGTTTAAAGCCACTTTGCAAATATTTCCAGATCAGCTCGAGTTTTCTAAAGTCTTCTTCGCTGTATTCTCTGGCCTCCAGCTCTCCCATCGGAATCCGTTTTGGCCTGATGTATCCCTTTTGCTCCAGATAATAAAGCTTATGTCTGGGAATGCTTAGCTTTTTTAATATATCGGAAGTCCTCATGGCTTACTCCAGAGGATCTTGATAAATTTACATATTTTTTTTCAAATATAA
>Ga0315282_10015094_pt1 | contig 11438 bp, 7 predicted proteins | sample YL17G07_20_MG_FD_203693 | JGI IMG/M metagenome (GOLD analysis project Ga0315282, IMG submission 203693) | Sediment microbial communities from Yellowstone Lake, YNP, Wyoming, USA - YL17G07_20 | ecosystem: Environmental > Aquatic > Freshwater > Lake > Sediment | place: USA: Wyoming | collected...
GACAGGTGGTCGAGGATGGTGCCAAGTTGCACCTGGTAGTGTTCCATTAACTGGGGGATGGATTCCCCGGTATTGAAGGCTTCGCCGACCTGGGTGTACCTGGGGCTGAGATTTTTGGGCGCCTCAGGCGTCGCAGGCCGGGCAGCACGCTTTGGCCGTTCAGAGATGTGGCGCGGCTGGCAGTACTCCCGGATCAGCGTCATAAAAGTATGCCCGTAACGAGCAGCTTTGACGGCGCCGATGCCAAATATTTTTGCCAAGCTGGCCGGGCTCATCGGATAATAAACCGCCATTTCCACCAAGGTGCGGTCGGAGAAGACCACGTAGGGTGGCAGGTGGGCGTCGTCAGCCAGCTCTTTGCGTTTCTTCTTTAACAGGTCGAACAGGTCAAGATCGTATTGATCCGGGCTGGCCGGCTTTGGCGCCTCTGCCTGGACAAAACCGGTGATGATTTCCCTGGATTTTAATACTTCGTAAGCCCTGGAGGTCAAACTCAGGCTGCCAAAGTCTTCGTTTTTAGCCAGCAGGCCCAGGTGAAGGAGCTGCCGGGCGAGGTACAGCCACTGCTTGCGCGACAGCTCTTTGCCGGCGCCGAAAGTCGACAGGTTCTGGTGGCCGTGATTGTGTACTTTTTCATCTTCCAGGCCGAGCAGCACGTGGGCAATGTAAGTAGCGCCGAAGCGCTGGCCGGTGCGGATGACACAGGAAAGGAACTTCTGGGCCGGGATGGTGATATCAGCCTGGATTTGCGCGGCGGAAACGCCGGCGCACACGTCGCACATGCCGCAGTTGTCCGCCGTGAATTTTTCCCCAAAATAGGCCAGCAGGGGAATACGCCGGCAGACGTCGCTATCCACAAAGCGCTTGAGGGCTTCCAGGTGCTGCATGGCCGATTGGCGCTCGAGACCTTCTTTTTGGTCGATAAAGTACTTCAGCTTTTGAAAGTCGCCGTAGCCGTAGAGCAGCAAACAGTGGGCGCGCAGCCCGTCCCGCCCGGCGCGGCCGATTTCCTGGTAATAGCCTTCCACGCTCTTGGGCAGATCGTAGTGGAGGACAAAGCGCACGTTGGGCTTATTGATCCCCATGCCAAAGGCGATGGTAGCGACGATGATCTGGACATCCTCGTGGATGAACAGCTCCTGATTGCGTTTACGTTCTTCGTCGGTCAACCCGGCGTGGTAAGGGCGGGCGGAAAACCCCTGGCGTTGGAGCAGGCTGGCCAGGTCATCCACCTGCCGGCGCGAGAAGCAGTAAATGATGCCGGATTGGCCGGCAAAACCTTGCAAGAACTGGATGGTCTGGGAAGCCGGGTCTTTCTTGGGCCGCACCTCGATAAATAAGTTTTCCCGGTTAAAACTGGCGATAAACTGGTTTGCATCGGTAAAACCCAGCGTAGCCTGGATATCTTCCCTGACCCGCTGGGTGGCTGTGGCAGTCAGGGCCAGGCAGACCGCCTGCGGAAAACGCCGGCGTACTTCCACCAGTTGGCGATATTCGGGACGGAAATCGTGCCCCCACTCCGAAATACAGTGCGCTTCATCGATGGTCAGGCAGTCGACGGAAACGCTCCCCAGCAGGCCGAACAGGCGGGTGGTCAGCAGAGTTTCTGGGGCGACATACAGCAGTTTGATCTCCCCGCCCACCACTCGGGCCATGTTCGCCTCGTACTCTGCATAGGACAGCGAGCTGTTTAAGAAAAGGGCCGGAATGCCAAGCTGGGTAAGCTGCTCCACCTGGTCTTTCATCAGGGCGATCAGGGGTGAGACGACCACGGTCAGCCCGGGAAAGATCAGCGCCGGGATCTGGTAGCACAACGATTTTCCGCCGCCGGTTGGCATGACCGCCAGGGTATCGCGCCGGTCGAGCACGTTGCGGATGACTTCCTCCTGCAGGGGTTTGAACTGCTCGTAACCAAAGGTTTGCCGGAGGACGGATTGGGGGGTGAGGGTGGGCATCCTGGCGTTTATTTCCACGGGTAGCGCTGCACCAGGTCGCTGATCGCCCGCAGGTTGGCCACCGGGGTGGCGTGGGCAGTGGCGTCGCCGGTGCCGAGGATGAAGCGCTGGAAGGTGGGCATCTGGTCGAGGATGCGGGTCACGTAGTCAGTCGTCTCGGCGGCGGTCATCCGCTCCAGGGCGGCCGGTTCCAGCCCGCCCACGATGATCTTATCGGCGCCCCAGGCAGCGCGGGCTTCGTAGGCCCAGATGTCGCCGGTAGTGGGTGTGCAGACTGATTCGATGCCGTCCTGCAAACCGGCCTTCAGTTGTGGGCTGAAGGCGGACAATTTTCCGCACATGTGGGTCAGGTATAGTTTGCCGGCGGCGTGGCAGATCTCGGCGTATTCGTTCAAAACCGGGGCGCAGTACTTGCGGTACACAGCCGGGCTGAGGATGGTCGAGGAGGTATCCTCGTAGGTGATGACGACTGCTTCCGGGCCCTGGGCGATCAGACGAAATGCCTCCTTATTTTTGGCCCGCATCAGCTCCAGGCAGGCCTGCATCTCAGCCGGATGGTCGGTCAGCAGGTAGTAGGTATCCTGGATGCCGCTTAGATTTTCCATGAACTGCATCAAGGGCGTCATGGGCGAGCTGGTGGTGGCGATCCCATCCGCCCCGATGCGCCGGTCATGCTCGCGAAAAGTGGCATAATCCTCCCTGTGGCGGGTATGTTCGACCATATATTCCCAGGTGTGGATGTCAGCGACGGTGCGGAGGGGGAAGCGCGTAACGTGTTCGGCTTCCCAGGCGTTGGTGCCGCGCTCAATAGTCAGGCTGCCCAGCGGGGTTTCGATCAATTCCACTTCCTGGCTGCCATGCGAGATAATTTTTCTGGTGATCGTATCGTCCTCGAAGGACTGGATCGTAGGGGTGTGGCGCTCGATGATATCCGCTACAACCAGCCGGTAGGCGTCCCGCCAGTCGGTGCGCTGGAAGCCCTGGGAAGCCAGGGACGAGGTGAAATAGTTATCGATCAAGGGCGACCAGCACAACCGGTCGCATTCCTGGCCGTGCAGAGAGGCCATGACGCGTTCTCGTCCAGTCATTGGTTGCATGGGATTCTCCTTGTAATGGGAGAATTATAGCAGAATCATGGTCTCATTGATCCCCAGCAGTTGTACTGCTGGGCACCTATCGGAGGCAGCAGCGCAACTGCTGGCGATTCTCCTTTTTGGAAAGCCTCGAGCGTCTTGACGTTATCTTCCTCGTAGAGTTACCACACTCCAGCCTGCAAGCTGGTCAGCCGTAGGTGAGTGGGAGCAGTAATATCACATGCCGGCAGTACAACTGCCTTGGATCAGGCTTTTATCCCGCCAGTTTCAGGCGCAGCGTGGCAATGCAGTGCGCATCGATTTCAAAGGATACTTCGTGGCCGGAGATCTTCGCCGGTTGAGCGTCTCTCAATGGCTGTTCGTGCAGGTCGACCAGGGCGGCCTGCAAGACCTCCCGGCTGAACTTGAGCTTGACCGCCGTGGCCTGGCCTTCGGTCTCGTAGGCCCTCACCACCAGCTCGCCGGCTTCTCCATCCTCCGGCGCCTTGATCGCCGACACGGCTGCTGCGCCGCTTTCCAGGGAAACCAGGGTGCTGGAAGCAGGCCGACGGCTGGCCCCGGAAATCACGTCGAGCGGGTGAGTGAAATCGTAGGCGGTAGAAATAAGATCCTTGTTCAGGGCCGCCGCGCCGGCCAGGTTGACAGCGAAGCGCAGCCGGTGCAGGCCAATTTCGGGATACGGATCGGGATCGTAGGAACTGCGCAGGAGGGTCAGGGCCAGCGCATCATCTACCCCGCGGAAAGCGTAGCTGCCCTCGCTGACAATCTGGATCGTTTTTTTAGCCGAAGTTTCCTGCCTGATGGTGCTCCCCCAGGAATTGGCGGGCACATCCTGGTCAGCCGGCTGGCGCTGGATCGTCCCGAAGGGGATATCATAGCGGTATGCCTGGCAGGCGAAATTAACGGGCAGGCAGAAGTTGAGCTGCGGCACACCCAGGGCGTGGCGTCCGATCTCGTGCCAGTCACACTCCACCGTGTACTCCAGGCTGGAGCTGCCCGCATCCAGCGCAACGGTTACACTGAGGCGGGAGGAACCCCAGGTGATCTCGTACGCCAGAGACTGGCGCAGCGGTCCGCCTGAGTCGAATTTCACCAGGCGGACGTTATCCACCAGGGGGTGCACTTGCATGTAGCGACCGACGATCCAGGCGGTCATACCGGCCCGGTCGTCCTCCTGAATCAATCGGAATACTGCCGGGCGGGCCGCCGCCACCAGCTCTTCGCGGCTGGATTTATCGATCAATGAGACCAGGGCGAAGCTGTGCGGGTCGAAACGCGCCTGGACGTGTTGGTTTTCCAGGAGGAAGGTCTGGGGTTCTTCGGTGCGTGGGTCGTTCGGATAGACGATTGAAACCAGGCGGGCGCCTGATTCGTTCAACACCAGGCTGGTATAACCGCCGGCTGGCGCGGCGACTTCCACCAATACGCGCAGATAAAGGTGTCCCCAATAATCATTGAAACCCTGGTCGAGGAGCTGGTGCCGGGCGGGCTGTCCGGCGGCGTCCTGGAAAGCCAGACGTTGCAGATCGCCGTCCCAATTCCAGACAGTGATCTCGACCACCTGGCGGCGCGGCCAGGGGCTCGGGTTGAAAATGTGGAACAGGCGCTGTGCGCCGTTGCCGCGCGAGACCTGTGAGACTCTGAATTGCTCGACACCGAAACCCACCCCGGCGCCTTCGGAAGTAACGGCAGGTGAATTTTCCTGGGCTTGGCCGTTTTCTGCAAGTGGGAGGAGGGACTGGAAGGCGCGCATCTTCTGGCTGGCGGCCAGGGCCAGGCTTTCCTGGAATAACCCCAGGGCGTATTCGCGCGTGTCGATCACCCCCGAACCGGGGATGATGTCATGAAACTGGTTGAAAAGCGTATTGCGCCAGGCTTTGGTAAAGGCGGGGTGGGGGTAAGCCGCGCCGGAAGTCGCCGCCAGGGCGCAAAACCGTTCGGATACATCGAGGGCCGCTTCGGACAGCCGGTTGGCTTTCTTGATGCGGCTCTGGCTGGAATAGCAGCCGGTGAACACAAAATTCAATTCGCCCTTGACCTCGGGCAGCCGTCCGGCTATTTTTTCTACCTGGGCGAAATATTCGGCGAAGGTGCCGAAGCGCAGGGTCGGAAAGACCGGCCAGGTGTCCATATCCAGGATGCGCTGGAGGTCGCGGCGGGTGGGACCTCCGCCATGGTCGCCTACTCCGTAAACGCGCAGGGCAGTGTCCAGGCCGAACTGCTGGCAAAAAGAAGGCACAAACCGCGCCAGGGATGGATCGACGTAACCCAGGTACCAGAAGGGTTCCAGGTAAGCCAGGATAGATTTGCCGGAGGGGGCCAGCCAGCGGTACAGGCTGGGGTTCTTATCGCCCCGGCAGTGATAATAATATTTAACCCCGGCAGAGGCCAGGATTTCAGGCACGTTGGCGCTGTGGCCGAAGGTATCCGGCTCGAAGTCCAGGCCGAAATTTTCCGGCTTGAGACCCAGAAGCTGGCTGAGATAGCGGCGGGTTAAAAGCAGGTGACGGGCCTGGCTCTCACCGTTGGGTAGGTTCTTATCCGCTTCCACCCAGGTGGAGGCAGTGACTTCCCAACGGCCCTCGTGGATGCGCTGCTTTATCTCTGGCAGCAGCTCGGGGGCATAGGTTTCCACAATCTGGTAGACCGAAGCCTGAGATTGGGAAAATTTAAATTGGGGATAATCCCGCAGCAAAGCCAGCATGGTGCGGAAGGTATCCAGGGTGACCGTCACAGTTTCATCCCAACGCCACATCCAGTTCATGTCTATGTGGGCATGCCCGGCGCACAGCAGCTTATGCTGTTTGGCCAGCGGGGAAAGCACTTGCAGGGTTTCCTCGGCCCGCAGGGCAGTTTCCTGGGTGATGGCGCCGTCCTGCTGGCTGAGCTCAGCCAGGGTAGAAATGACCTGCTCGATCAGTTCGTCGTACTGGTTGCCAGCCAGTTTGGAAAGCTCGTTGGCATATTCCAACTGGCTGATAATGCGGTCGCCCCAATAGGAGTCGCCGGTCGCCTTCATTTTTTCAAGCCGGAGGTCAAACATGCTGGAAAATTCCTTTCTGGGAGGACATCTTTTAGATAATTTTACCCCCCTCCAGCCTGAGCTGGTGGGTAATGGCGGCTGGGATTTCGCCTTGCAGGTGGGTTACGTAGATCAAAGTCAGCCGGGTGAGGGCGCACAGCCGGTCGAGAAGCTGGAGAAAGTGGGCGCGGTGCGGTTCATCCAATGCCTGGCAGGGTTCGTCCAGGATCAGCACGGGCGGGTTTTTCACCAGGGCCCGCGCCAATAAAGCCAGGCGCTGCTGCCCGGCGGACAGGCTTGAAAACTGGGCCTCGGGCGGTGAAACCAGGCCGAGGGCTTCTATCCAGCGTGAGGCGATAGCGGCCTGGGGAGCAGAACAGGTGTGGGCGAAACCGACCGAGTCAGAAAAACCGGAACAAACCACATCCAGCAGGGAGACCGCCTGGCGGTAGAAAATGTGCAACTCAGGCGAGACCCAACCGATGCTGCGTTTGATTTCCCAGATACTTTCCCCTGAGCCGCGCCGCTGGCCGAACAGGGTGATGGGGTTGGCATAGGACTGGGGATTATCGGCTAGAATCAGGCTGAGCAGGGTGGTTTTGCCAGCCCCGTTTTTCCCGAGCAGCGCCCAGCGCTCCCCCCGGCGCACGGTCCAGGTGATGTTTTGCAGCACCGGCGTTTGTCCATAATGGACCGACACGTCTTGCAGCTTGATCAATTCTGGATTAGCGAGGATGGGATTGTGTTCTAAGGCGCGGGCATAGCCATTGACCATCTCGGTAAAGGCCGAAAGCGCCTGAGCAGCCGGCGGAGCAACTAGCCTGGTACCGGCCGGTTTCCGCCAGGAGCGTTTCGCCGCCGCGCCGCGTTCGCCGCAGGCCGTCACGCGACCCTCTTCGACCTCTATAACGTGGGTGACGCCGGGTGGGAGCTCTTCTACCCGCGCGCTGACCAGAAGAACGTGCACTTCACCATTCAGGATCAATTCATCCAGCGCCTGGGAGAAAATCGCCTCGGATTCCTGGTCGAGGCCGACCATCGGGTCATCCAGGATGAGCAGCCTGGGCGACTGCATTAGCAGGCGGGCGATCAACAGCTTGCGCGATTCCCCGTGCGACAGATGGATCACTTTCCGGTCGAGCAGGTAGCCGATCTTCAATAAATCTACCCAGCGCTGGCGTTTTAACCGGTAACCTTCTTCGTCCAGGTCAGGCGGAATAACCTGGAAGGGGGAAAAACTTTGCATGCTTCTGGCAGTCAATAAATCCGAAGCCGTGGGAGTATCGTCGCCTTCCAGGCTTTGCCAGCGCGCCTGGTGATAGCCGGCAAAGCGGTTCAGAAAATCGCGGTGCGTCTCGACCGATAAGGTCAAAATTTCGCCCGGGTACAGGTAAGGACGTGCCTGGCCTGGCTCAGGGCCGTCGAAGAAATACAGGATTTGGCCGTGAACGAGCGAAACGCTGCGGTTAATCGCCCTGGCCAGGACCGATTTTCCGGAGCCGGTGGGGCCGGTGATGGCCCAGCGCTGGTTGCCAGCTATGCGCCAGGTAGTGTGGTCGAAGAACCGCCGGCTGCCGACCTGGATGGTGATATCCTGCAGAGAAATTAACATTGACCCTTTTCTCATGACCTCAGGATTTTGACAGCCTTTTTTCACAACACCCGGCTTTTTAATCCTACAAAAGGTTTGTTCTGTGGTCTGTGTGTTTTAATGGTGAAAGAAAAACCGCTTCCAGGGCGTCCAGGAGAATCTGACGCGCCGCCTGGTAATCCAGCGGGTCAAGCGAGTACAGGTCTTCTGGATCGGCTTTGGTTACGTCGGTGAAATCGGCCATGTCGTTGGTATGCAGGACCTTTGCGAAGGCTTTCTCGATCACGGCCGACGCTTCTGCCTCGGGCAGACTGCGTTCTACCAGTTTGAGCAGCTCGTAATCCTGCACGGCGGTGCGCAGACCTTCGTAGCGCAGCGTCTCCACCGGGGCGCCGTCTTTGCCGGGCAGCACGAAATACATATCTCCCGCAGGCCAATCCGGGGCGCGGTAGCTGATGCGCTGCCAGGGATCGGCCGGCCACAGGCAGAAGGCCCAGCGCAAGAAGCCATCCACCTTGAGGAAGTAGGTCAGCCAGCCGAGCAGCTCGGATTCCACCAGCGGCGAATGGACGAAGGTGTTGGGGATGGGCGGCCAGCAGCAGATGTAAAAGAGCATGCGCCCGCCGCGCTGGTGCGCCAGCTCGATCAGGCGGGTGGAGGTCTGCGGGTCCTCGCACAAGTAGGGCAGGACGGGAATGAAATCGAGCAGCTCAGGCGGGGCGACCTCCATGAATTCGAAATGGTCGATGGCCACCGCCAGGCGCAGGCCCGGGGCGGCCTGGCGGATGAACTCCAGGCTGGTTTTGAATTTCTCCAGGTCGTGCGGCTCGTCGGCTTCCAGGCGCACGCGCTCGAGCAGGCTCAAGACCTGGAAGTGCTCCTGGAGCGCCGCCAGGAACTGGCGCAGCTCATCGACCTGGCGCAGGTAGGTGAAAGAGCCAGAAGCCGCGTCCCAGCAGCGCAGGCGCACCGCGTCGGGGGCGTCTGGGATGACCTTGCCAAAGCCAAAAGGCTCGTCCAACCAGATGTTAACCAGGCCAAACAGGTCGATCTGGCGGTCGATGGCGTGGCGGGCGGCCAGGGCCAGCAGGCGATCCATCTTCGTATAGTCGAAGTGCAGCTTTCCCTGCGGGTCACGCGTGATGTCGATGACAGCGTGCTCGAACAGGTAGGACGGGTAGCCGAGGTCGCGGAAGCCACGCTGTCCTGACCAGGGAATTTCGGCGGCGATCAGGCTGACCGCTTTCTGGCCGAGCTGGGCCAGGCTGGCGTAGTAGCGGTCGATCAAGACGTAGTGCGCCTCGCTCCATAACGGCACGTGGTGGAAACGGGCGATGGAGGTGAGGTGCTGCCACAGGTTGAGGTGGAAAGACCAGTCTTTGACATCCGGCAGGGCTGCGGCGGCCACGTGCAGGTTGATGCCGCCCCGCCAGGCCAGCCTCTCGTCCTCGAAGCCGGATTGGGAAAACAGGCGCACCTGCCCGACGTACAACCCTTTGCGGGTGTCGACCGGGATACGCATGCGCACGTAGACCGCCTGGGGGCGGTGAGCCGGCACTTCGGCGTAGCCGGCCCGGTCGAGGTATTCCATCCACTGGCGTCGGTCGTCGCCTTCCACGTAGCCTACGGCGAAGCATTCCACGGCGCCATCGGGCAGACCGGGGAAGCGCACTTCCAGGCGCAGGCGGGGCAGGAAACCGAGCGGGTGCAGCCAGTTGGCCCGGTCGAGCACCAGGGTGAAGTCCTGGCTGGCGGCCAGGCGAACCTGCACGCCAGCAACCTCGTTACGGGCGGCGAGAACATCGATCTCGTCGAGGGCCGCCGCAGCGGGATTGAAGAAATCATCCCGCACACCCCAGTGTTGCTTAGTCATGGCTGAGGAAAAGGAGGCTTTGAAGGTGAAGGGTGAGGCAGACAAGGCGAATAATCCTCTTTATAGATATGATTTGTAAGGGGGAAATGCTATTTGATTTTACATCATAAAAAACGAGCAGTGAAGAAGCCTGGTTTTTATCTTTACTAGACAAGATGGTTATATGAAAAACCCGGCTTCTCGCCCCAAAAAAGAAATCGGGTTTTTCCGGAAAAACCCGATTTCTGTTCTTATTTAATAGGGCTGACTTCTCTCATCAAGCGGTCTCCCAGCACATCCAGGGTGGATTCCAGATCGAAGTCCTTCTGCAGGCCCAGCCAGAAATCAGGAGTGGTGCCTAGTGCAATTGAAAGGCGCAGGGCTGTATCGGCGGTAATACTGCGCTTGCCGCGTACAATCTCATTAATTTTTTGGGGGGCGACGTGCATATTCAACGCAAGCCTGTTCTGGCTGATACCTAAGGGCTTTAGGAATTCTTCCAGAAGAACTTCGCCAGGGTGAAGAGGAGGGAAATCTTTCGCATTCATATGGTTGCCTAATGATAATCAACTATTTCGACCCGATGGGCATCATCCTCTCGCCATTCAAAGCAAATCCGGTACTGATCGTTGATGCGGATGCTGAATTGTCCTTCTCGGTTGCCTTTGAGTTTCTCCAGGTGATTGGAAGGTGGAGCGCGCAAGTCATTCAATGTTTTCGAGTTATGCAGCATTCTAAGCTTGCGATACGCCACTCGCTGCATATTTTGATCCAGGCGATAGGAACGCTGTCGATTGAATATCTTCTGCGTTTCATCATCCTTGAATGATTGGATCATAATTTATTATATCATGTTTAGCATGACATGTCAAACAGGAGAATCATACCGTTTCACGGCAGTTGCGTTTTGGTAGATGAGAAGAACGCCAAAGCAAATCCCCGTGGATTAGGTAAGGACGACCCAGAACCAAACATTACGTCAATTTTTCGGCCAACCCAAGTCGCCCTATTGCAGTAATCGAAGATCACACCCTGCAACAACCCCTGCTAGCCTACATATCCGATTAATGGGGGAAAAGCGCCGGGTGGGTCTGGATTCTGGCTTAATGACGCCATTCATTGTCCAGACCCTTCCCTACGCCACCATATTTGAACTGGCTATCAGCCATTATTTTACCAGCATCAGCAAGAAAGCCATTCCGACCAGGTCCGCCAAGAAGTGCGCCACCCAGGCGACGAACACATTATTGGAGCGGGCGAAGATGATCCCGTAAAGAATGCTGTCCACCACGATCAGGGCCAGGTCGACGAAAACGATCAAGGCCGGGCCAGGGGCATAATGCATCAGGGCAAATACCAGCGAAGTCAGGCCGATGGCGGCCGGATTGGATAAAAAGGCGCTGATGCGGTTTTGGAACAGTCCACGGTAGATGATTTCTTCGAACAGTGTGCTGATCAGCAAGGTGACAATTACCGCGATGCTGTTAGTATTTACGCTGAAAGGAAGGCGGGCAATCACGTGGGCTGAATATTCAGGCAGTAAAAAGTACGCTCCGAAGATGGAAAGGGCCTGGGCGCCTACCCCAACCAGCAGCACCCAGCCCAGATTACGCAGCAGGTCTTTCGGAAAAGTTTTGGGATTGAACCCGATCTCTGTCCAGGTGCGTTGGCGCAGGCGGCGTTCGACGAGCAAGTAAACCGCCGGGACCAAAATGCCGATAATTTTCAGACTGGGAAATACCAGGCTGATCCCGAGCGAAACGGCCATGACCAGCAATATTTCCCACGACGGGGCGGCCGGTTTTGACCTAGGTATGGCGCGTGCAGTTGTGGACATAATTACTCCTGAAAATAAGAGATTGATTCCCAGTGATTGGCTTTAGATTATATCGTTTCTTTATAGCATAAGGAAGCTGACCACCTT
>Ga0315282_10015095_pt1 | contig 11438 bp, 2 predicted proteins | sample YL17G07_20_MG_FD_203693 | JGI IMG/M metagenome (GOLD analysis project Ga0315282, IMG submission 203693) | Sediment microbial communities from Yellowstone Lake, YNP, Wyoming, USA - YL17G07_20 | ecosystem: Environmental > Aquatic > Freshwater > Lake > Sediment | place: USA: Wyoming | collected...
CTCTGCAATCAAGGAAACCCTCAAGAACCACGATAAACGTATTGCCCACCTTGAAGTGGTAAAATAATCGTTTCTGTTCGGCGCACGGATAGCTGTATTTCGACCTAACTCGTCAATTCCTCCCTTTTGTGTCTTATGCACCCAAAAACCTAAATACCTCTGTAACATGTTCTCTGAAACCGCCGGCGAGCTGGCCCCTCTTTTAGTTATTGAGTTTGTTGAGTTCATTGAGTTATTGAGTTCTTGAAGAATACTGTTCGAGCGAAGCGCCGCAGGCGCTGAGTCGAGAACCGCCGGCGAGCTGGCGGCATAATATAGCTGGCCTCTGCCAGTCATGCCGTCGACTGCTATTTTGAAATTCGCCGTGCTATAGCGTATGTCAACTTCCATCCACTGATCGGAAATCTCCTGCGTACAAAAACGCTCAAGTGTTTCCTTATTAATCTGCCGAACAGGAATAACTGCGACATTGTGTCCCACCAAGCCATCCGTGTAATGAGCGCCTATTGCAACTGGCTCGCCGCTTAAGTCAATCCAGCCTTGCAATTTAAGGAACACCCAGTTAAACCAGAATCCGCGAAATTCATGCAGGCTATCACCTCTTCTTAGAAAATGCCTGCGGTCGCAGACAAGAATGTATCCCTTGGGGAATGCATTGTTTATTTTCTCCGCCGTCTGAAGGCTAATAAAGCTGTACGGTTCTTCTGAGTAGCTACTTTTGAACCATACTAACGGGCCGACAAATTCCCTATGGCCAAAGGCATTGCCTGAAGAAGCCAGCAGCCTTTCATCTGAGACTTTTTCCAATACCACGGGATGCTCCATAAGAGATGCAGCGACCCTACTCATCGTATCCTGGTAAATAAACAGCCTCTCCTGGTCAAAGGACCATTCCAACTCACGGTAGCCGAAATCCTGCTGTAAGCACAGAATGACCCGCCGAATTTTGCTGTGTAAATTACGGAGAAAACTGTCATCATCCAAATGCTTACCGAATTCTTCTCCGCGGGACAACCAGACCTCTCCAACAAATTCCCCGCTGCCGCATTCCAGAAAATCCGCCTCATAATGGTCAAAAAACACTACGCTTCCGCTGTAAACTTTAATTGTGCCTGTTACGATATCCGTATACATGGTCCGGATACAAGAACCCCCTACCGTCCTTGTGTTAAGACCGATATTCAATTCACTAACTATATTGTCCATCTTATAAGGATGCTGTTTAGTGACTCCGGATAATAAAGGAAAGTAGAATTCCTTCCTAAGACCGGAGCGCTCACATACAATCTCTGCTATATGCCCGGGAACCGCCTGCAACAAGACAAACATTCTATCATTTTCAATCAGCAGTTTGCCTTCCTTGCCGCAGGCGCGCCAGCCAGTGAGGCTGTTGAGTACTCTGTGGTACTTGTCTTTAAAAGATGCCCGACAGGAATTCATATTCTTGACAAAGAATAAGGAATCGTACATGCCTCTTCCGGGCATGCGTTCCGAGTCTTCATACAGGGATGAACTGCGTAGTATATAGTACCCGGGGACAAGATTATCAAATATCCTATCCAGCACCTCTTCGCTAATGCTATCGGTAAGAATCATGAAATCAGGGACAATAAAATCATATTCTTTTTCCAAGGCAACCAGATGAATGAGTCCTATCAGCTTGCCGCCTCCGATATTACGTATGAGCCATTCATAGAAAGGATCTTTGGACAACGCATAGAGAACGAGAGCAGCTTCCTGGCGGTGGCGCTTGTCATCGCTATGCAGAAGGTCAATAAGAGCAGCGAGGCCTTTTTTAATAACTTCTTCATCTTGTCTACTATACCTATCAATCTGTTCTTTCAATCGACTTACAGGAGATTGTTCATTCTCCGCCGGCGAGCTGGCGGAGGTGTCAGGGACCCTAGTAGATGAGGGTAACATCGAAAACTCGGCAGTTAATTTATCAATAGACTCGCCCTTCAATAAAAGCTTTTGGACCGCCGCGTATTTCTTGGAAACCCAATCCAATACCTCCAGGGGGGTTTTGAAGCCTAACTCCACACAAGAAACATGTCCTTCCCAAAATGGGACGCCCTTAGGAGGCTCTATATACACAACCATCCGCTCCCTGAAAAGAAGTTTCCGCTGTTCAATGATTCTGGCTTTTTGTTCTAATTCTCTGTGTTTTGCAGCAACCTCTGCTAGTGCTTTAACCTTAGATTCTATAAGTTCATCGGTGGTGAATTGATATTCTATGCGTAACCGATGAGTTTCATCAGCTAGGGCTGCTTCGTACAAATCAACCAACCTCTCAGCCATATAAATGCTTTCCAAAAGTTTCCTTTCAATTTTAACATAGTTTTGTACATCACTTCTCACATAGGCGGGCAAAAGTGGATCCTTGGGATTAAAAACCTGCACATAACGACGACCTTCAACGTCCCCCCGGCGGTGCAGCGGTGTCCATTCGCCGCCAATGCGGCCCTCGATTAAGTTCGGCTCAAATATTGATAATAAGCCGCTTATCTCATCGAAACTGAGCGAAAAAAACAGCTTAATAGAGATATCCAGGCCAATATTTGTACTTAAAGCAAAAACATAATCACCACAATTAAGGCGTGGGTCCTCTAATATCCACCCGCTTTTTGGATGACGGTAATTGGTATAAATAGAAGGTGGCTGATTTTCCTGCTGGGATCCTTTTATAAAGCATTCAATTAAGTCTCTGTATTTTTTTGTAATAGCTTCGAGTTTGATTTCCAAAGTTTCTAAATCCACTCCCGCTATGGGTTGTGTGCAGAAAATCTCATCAAAGATTTTTTTAATTCGCTGTTCGTGCCATTTTTCTCCCGCCGGCGAGCTGGTGGCGGGCGAGGAAACAATAGACACATTTAAAGAAGCAGTATCTGCCGGCGTAATTTTATACACATATAGCTTCTTCTTTGCTCCCACCAACAGAATATTGTCCGGGCCCCAGGCTAAATGATAAACGCTGCCTTTATGATTTAATTCCAAGGGCGCAGTTTGTAGATTATTAAAATCCAGTATTTTTACCATCCCACCCGCACTGGGTATAGCCAAAAATCTGCCATCTAAGCTCCAAGCCAATGAAGTAACGTAAAATCTTCCGCCTGATAAAGGAACGGCTGCCAGATTCTCCTCGGCTTGCCAATTCCAGAACAGTGCATTCTCACCCAATTCATCTACCGAGGCTAAAACAGGCCTTTGCGGATTAAATGCCAAAGCGTGCGCCTTATGGCCGGTATCGGCCTCAAGGGAACGAACTATTTTAGCCGTTTTTAAATCTAGAAGCCGAACGGTGTGTTTTTTATTCTCGCTGATAACGGCGACAATCTCTCCGTCCGGGCTAAAGGTTGGTTCAGTTGTAGGTATCCACTTCCCCTTGGGAATCTCCAGTAACAGTCTTTTCTCTTGGCTGTTTAAATTCCAGGCCCATACATCCCATTTCTCGTCATCGATGTAAACAATGGTCTGGCCATCTGGTGACCAAGCCAAATCAAATATACGGAAACCGGGGGATAATACAAGTGGATCTTCTGATTTTGCTTTATTCGGATCCCAAACTAAAATGTGCATTCCGAAAATTTGTGCTAGACGATAAGGCCCATCGGGATTAAACCAGGGTTTAACTACTCCTTCGTCGCTTCTCGAATCAAAAGCCTTAATTTTCCTTAACAACCCCAAGCTAAATAAATATATTCTGACATTTGGATACTCGAAATCCATCCAAGTACCTCTTATTTTCTTCGCCCATTCCAGGTTAACGGCGAACTCTGGCTTATAAGGATTAACAAAAATGCCGGCAACTATGCGTTTCTTAAAAGATATAACCTTGATAAGCTCCGCCGGCGAGCTGGCGGTATCACTTCTATCTGCATCAAAGAGTTTTAAAAACGCTCCTTTTTTCTTTAATCGAGGGGCAATCTTGCCTTTTAATAAGAGTTGTTCAACGATAGGGAAAATTTCATTAACACGCTGCAATAAATCTAAAGGGGACTGTAACTGTAAGCCTAAGTCCTGATAGGACAGCACGCCCGCAAAAGGATAATTTTCCTCCTCGGGTAATATTCGTACAGCGATAACTCGCTCCCTGCAAATAAGCTTCAATTTCTCAACTGCCTCAGCATACGGCTTTAATTCAGCCTCTTTCTTAGTAATATCATCTTTTATTTCCTCAACTGTTCTCGCTAAATCTTCCGAGGAGAATCTCTCTCTCAGCGGATGGCTTCTGTCTTTTAATGCCTGCCGCGCATCCTGTAATAACGAATCCATTGTTGCTTTCCGGGCCAAAAACTCATATTCCTCCTCTGTAAATTTTCTCACATGCCGTTCAGCTTCATCTCTAAATGACTCGTATTCAGGATTAACAATTAGTACCTGAATGCGCCCCGGATTGGGGCGGCTTTCTATCCAAATCCCTTCACCTATGTCTTCGCGTTTCTCTATATAGGTATCAGGAGCAAACAATGATAGCTTTTCATTCCTTTCATCAAACTGAACTATTAGCCCACTCTCCGGAACCTCAAATTGAAGTAATAATGATGCTAACCAAGACACTGCCTTGGAAGTCCATTTTTCTAACCTAAAGTGGTAACGCCCTGCGGCACCCATGGAAGACTCTAATATCCATCCGCTAATCTTATGGCAAAGATCGTACCAGACAATACTTGTGGCAAAAGGTGATTCTCGGGACGTTGCTCCTTTCTGGAAACGTTTAATTAGATTTTTATATTTTTCTGTAACTTCCGCTAACAGCACTTCTAAAACACTAACATCAACAATTGGGGTAATCTGATAAATGCTTGATAAAATCTCATCTGTCCGCCTATTGACTTCGTATTCTTCAATCTTTGTATCAATAAACCTTATTATCCTATCAAGCAGTATTGATATTTTTACCGCCTTATCCGTTTCATTGGCCTGTTCCATCTGGCTAAGCTCTGCGTCCATGCGTTGCAATATAGGCTGCAAGAATTGTAGCAAGTCTCTGAAGTCTGCATCGTTTCTCCTCTGTAAATAGGCCTTCATCTTTCTATTAATTTCTTCGATCTTGTCTCGTATACCCTTAAAACCATCCCTGGCAAAATCCTCCTTAGCGAATTGAACTACCGCTGTTAGGCCCTTTCTCTCTAATTCTGCTTGGAGTTCCTCGACTAGTTTTCCTGTTTGTTTTTTCGCCTGCGCCGGCGAGCTGGCGACTCTACGAGCCGAAGGACTGGCGGCGGCGTTCCTTGTCTCGATTGGACTGGAAGTAATGCTATGCGTCCAGCGTTTTTCAATGACATGTTTCGTAAATGCTTTGTATCTATACACGTTAACAAGGACCTTATCATATTCTGCTTTACAGATCGCATCTTTTTCTGCAGCGCTATTTTGTTTCAAACGTCTAATCAAAATTAACGGTGCATTAAAATTATGCCCAATCGCATCAGGGTCATTACTTAATTCTTCAATGAAGGTTCTTAGTAAAGGATAATCGCTGAAGGAATATTGCGTTATTCTTGTTTTATAATATTCTGATTCCTTAAGCCCAGCGAACCATTGCTCTAATTCTCGTAAACTTAGTCTATCCAATTCTCGATCAAGAGGCTCTTCTTCTGGATCTACAGGCCACTCTCTGGGATCAGTAACCGGATACCCACTCTTCCTAACCTCATCCCTTATTCTCATCCATACCTCATCAAATGACTCACTATGGATGTTAAGTATCGTTTCTGTATTTCTCTCCGCCGGCGAGCTGGCCTTGTTATAACGCCCCGACGAGGAGGTTGAACCATAGAGAGCACCTATTATCTCGCTATCCCAATACCGTAAATATTCAAGGGCTCTGCTGTAAAATGGTGCAAAATTTTCCGGTGCGCTTAAGCCCTTGATAGCAGCCAACGCTCTATCTTTCATCCCGGAATCAACAAAATATCGCAATACCTCATCAGCATAGCGTGCGTCTTTTGATTTTAACGTTTTCTTCCGGACCCGTGTACCCAGAAGGGTAACTGTCAAATCGATTTCCTTATTCAGCAAGCTGTCGACTTCTAATATACGCTGCATTCGCTGCCTGGAAACCCGCGTTCCTTGAATACACCTGATACCCTTGTCCCGATAATACCTTAGGTGCTCGGCGGCATTGCGATCCCTGTTTTGCTGATACGCAACGATGGCGCTTTCCGGAAAAGTAATGCATGCGATAAAGCGCGATTCATACAGACCGCATTGACGGTTCGTATAATCGATAAAAGGACACGGCAGCCTTGCTTTCGGAAGTATGTACACGTATCCGTGGTCTGGTCTTGAAAGCCAGCCGTCGGTTATCTGGCGAATTACAGCACTGAATTCCTCATTCTTGCCCTCCTGCTGCATATGCCTGTAGATGCGTAATAAGTCAAAGATGGTTAATGGTATCGGCAGTACTTCGCAGCACCGAATGCACTGACCTGTTTGACAACGGAATTCATTACGTCCCGCCGGCGAGCTGGCGCTTTGACTCCCCTCAAAATCAGGGACAGTCCCCTTTTTATACAAAGTAAAGCCATAGGACGGGGACAGTCCCTTTGAAACCGCCGGCGAGCTGGCGGCGGCCGTCATTACAAAATTCCCCTTGACAACACCCTTCTTTGGACTTATGATTGCTCCTATGAAAGACAAAGGAATTGGTAAAGACAGAGAATTCGCGGTAATCCTAGAAAAAATCCATTCTGATTTTAAGATTTTTGGAGAAGACCTGTCTTCTGTTAAGAAACGTTTGGATATGTTATTTGAAGAGTTGGGTAAGCAGAAAGAAGATACATTTGTCATCAAGACTGACATTAGAATCATGAAGACAGATATCCAAACATTAAAAGAAGATGTGAAAATAATCAGGGAAGATATCAAAACTTTTGATAGAAGAATTACCCACCTTGAAGAAGTCCCTAAATAATACTGAAATTCATCCCCTCTTGCCTTAATCCCATTAATAGCTGAGCAATCCAAACCACCTACCAGCATACTCACTATTCTTTCTATAGAATGAAAACTATTTGATTTCAATCCAGTCCCCAATTTCAATGCAGGCTTGGAATTGGTTGCAGCCGGCGAGCTGGTGGGGCCTTTGGCGGGGCTGGCGGCAAAATCAGCAGTATTCCCAATCGGAAGTTTAACCGTAACGGTCGTGCCATAATTTATTCCTTTGCTTTCCACAGATATAGTCCCACCACAATCTAAGACTGTGCGCTTAGCATCACGCAATTGAGGTCTTTGTTCCAAAATCCCACCCAGATCTTGCTCAGGTATACCTATACCTGTATCCTTTACGACAAAAACAGCCTTGTCTTCCTCTTGTCTCAGCCATACTTGAATATCTCCGTCTGGGGTATTTTTCACTGCGTGCCTGATTAGCCCATAAATTACTTTATATTTTAAATCTTCTAACAACTGTGCATACTTTCTTTCTATAGTAATAGACAGGCCTTGGGAGGGAAGATGTGTGGTTATCTTAACAACCGTGCCCAAAGTAATTATTTCTTTAACCACTTCTTCAGTTGTGCGCGCGAAATCAAAAACTTCAGGTGGTTTCAGAGTCTGTTCTGCTTTTATATTCGCGATAAGTTCGTCTAAACCAATAACCGTCTTTAGATTCCCAAGGTCAACGGTAGCATTACCAACTCCAAACCGTGCCCAATATTCCTCAGCAGACTCCCGGGGAATAATTTGAATGTGTGTGAATCTTTTATTTCTTAAATATTCGCAGATTTGCAGCAGGAGTTGAGTATCAAAACCTCTATTTTGGATAACTGGATGCAACCAGATGCCTCTGAGCCTAACATACTTTTCTTCTATCTTCATCGATAGAAGGACCAAAGACATGTCCCGATAACCAATATAGAATTCCATTTCGCTATACGCACAAAAATTAGTTGCAATCGTCAGATGCGAATGCCCCCAAGACCTGATTGTTTCAATAATTCCTATCATAGACATTTGAGGGATGGTAATATTTTCTGTTTCAAAACGCCCCTCGGAATCAAACCATCGATAGGCTTGTTTTAGCCCGGGGGTCTTCGCCAAATAATGCAATTCCTCCCATAAGCCGCCCAAAAGCTGTAATACTTCATCCCTCGGCCAGCCAAAATTCACCAATTCTCTCATCGGCTTTCTGCTCTTGACCGGCGAGCTGGTGGTTCGACGCGCCCCCGCTTCTTGCTTTCGCAAGAAAGTAGCGGGGACTTGCTCACCACTAGCCCCGAGCGAAGTCGAGGGGCTGGCGGCAATAGGTAAGGTCACAGTAACGCTTGGTGCGGTTGTTGATAAATGTTGTATCTCGATAATCCCGCCGATGCCTCCCAATAGCGCCTGCGCTGCCTCAAGCATCTCTCCTTCGCGGCTTAGCCCCCTCTCAAACTGCATCTTGATAGCCACTGTCTTTGAATCGGCACCCCTGCTGGTAGTAAGGTTGATTTGGCCGGTTTCTCTATCCGTAATAGCATCTCGACCGCTCGTAAGGATGGCAAGGATAAGCTCATGTAATATCCGCCGCTCAACGGCAACTTTAAGGCCGGCTGTATACTGCTCGCTTACCCTATATACATATGCTCCAGGCGCACGCACTAGGGTGGCGGCTCGCCGCGCAACACTTTCAACCTCGGCAAGAGCTGCTTCAGAGCCCGGCAGAAACATGTCAAATGCTGAGCTCAGATTGCTGATTCCTCCACCGATAGAGCGCAACTCTGCCGCAAGCTCCATTGTCAAAGCCGGCCTTACCACATGCACCAGAGAATACTTCTTTGAATACGCCACTACTGCATCCAGCCTTCGCAGCACCCTTTCAGCCGTCTTAAGGTTTCTTTTTAGGCCGGAATCTTCTCTTGTCGCTGCGGACACGATTGCTGCTATTCTTGCTTTCAAAGAAAGTTGTTCAATAAACTTAATGGCGCGTTCGCCCTCGCGCGAATAAGACAGTAATGGACGCACTCCGTCACATAGACAGGTGTGGGCTTTATAACCTTCGCCAACTATTATATCTACGTAATCACTCCTCCCCTGCAAGAGGCTTCTTATCGTATTTTTGAATACAGTAAAAGGTCCGGATAAGGCATCAGCCACAAAAACACGCTCCTCTTGCCTGCTAAAGCGATACGAGGATATCTCTGGCCATTGCATAATGCTGTTGAACAGGGATTCAATCTGCTCTATGCGATGACGGAAACTATCAAGGAATCTCTCCATTAAATCCTGTTTATCCGTATTACCGGGCTTTTCCAGAATAGGGTCAAAGGCTGTCTCTAACGATACTACCGCGCTTTGCAGGCTTTTTATCGCTGCCTGTAATTCTGCCGGAAGAGAATACTCCTGGGCATATTCAAGCTGATCAGCCAAGGCCACCACCAAAAAGTATGTAGCGCTACCAATTTCATGCCGCAACTGGCCTAATACGGAAAGTGCCGCAGCCGCACGCCGGTGTAAAAGCGAAGCTTCTGGTTCCGCCGGCGAGCTGGCGATAACTAGAATTTCAGCTTGACGTCGCAAGTTATCTGTTGTATATTTAGAACAGAGGTGATAAGAATGAGAATTAAAATCGTGCTCGAGAAAGGCGAAGATGGATATATAGTTGCGAGTGTCCCTTCGCTGCCTGGATGTCACAGCCAAGGTAAGACAGAAAAAGAGGCAATTAGGAACATTAAAGAAGCTATACTGTTGTATCTGGAACCAAACCCAAAAGATGTCCGTCCCACCCCATCCCATAAAGTGCTTAGCCTGGCAATATAAAACATGAAACCCCCGCTCTTGTCTGGCAATGAGATAATCTCTGCCTTTATCCGTGCGGGATACATCAAAGTCGCTCAACGCGGTAGCCACGTCAAACTCTTTAACCCTACCAAACAAATTACATTGGTAATACCCAACCATAAAGAAGTTGACCGCTGGACCCTTAGAGGCATCTTGAAAGATGCTGACATATCTGTAGAAGAATTCCTTAAATTTCGTAAATAATACCCTATCCAGTTTTGTATCCTCCGCCGGCGAGCTGGCCCTGCCTTCGGCGGGGCTGGCGGTGGGATAGAAAATAACTTCCGTGTATCTATATCTACTTTCTTGACTTTTCTGAAAAGATGGGGTATACTTGTGGCTAAAGATTTTATTAACAGTTTGAAGGAGGTTAACTAAATGCCCAAGGTAATTATTGAACTTAACCCTCAACAGATAAGCCAAGCCATAGAAGGCCTCTCCGATAAAGAGAAGCTTAAGCTCACGGAAAAACTGGAGAAGGAAACGCTTAGCCTGCGCTGGAGGCAGATTCTTAAAGACATTGACTTGCGCCTCAAAAAGTTTCCTATTTCTAAGGAAGAGGTTATCAAAGAGATACGTTCCTACCGCAAAGAAAAGTATGCTTAAGGCTGTTATTGATACGAGTGTATTTGTCTCGGGGTTAATCAACAGCCCTTCCTGCCGTAAGATAATTAAAGCGCTGGAAAGATGGGATTTTATTCTGGTTGTCTCTCCGGCGATACTAGCCGAACTTATCGGTGTAATTGCCCGGCCAAAATTCCATAACATCATCCATAGAGAGACGGCGGCCAGACTCATTGAGACAATTAAAGCACAGGCGTTATTAGTAAAACCTTCGTTTGCCTTGAGTATCATTAAAGACGATGTTGATGATAACCGATTCCTAGAGGCAGCTTCAGCCGCCAAGGTTGATTGCGTTGTCTCTTTAGATAAACATCTTCTAAAAATAGGTTCCTTTCGTAAGATTCCGATTATCACTCCCACCAAATTCTTAAGTCTATTAACTAAATCGCGGTAGCCCTCTTTAGTATCATAAATACGATAATCCCTGCCCGCCATTGACAAGATACCCTCCGCCGGCGAGCTGGTGCGGCTAAGAACAGTTGACTCTGCAAGTACACCTGAACCATCAATTTTTCCCTCTTGATTTCTGATAGATACTATGGTAAGATTTAGCTGGAGGTGAGAATTATGAATCCCAAAACTTATCCGCAACTCCAAGAAAGGTATGGAGGAAAATTTATTGCTAAAATTAATGAGCAAGTAATAGCCTCGGCTAAAACCTCTAAGGCGCTGTGGGATAAAGTCTGTAATAAAATAGGAAGCAAGGATATGGTTATTGAATACATCGAACCCAAAGGAGCTATCTGCACTTATGGAGTTTCTTATCCTTGAGAAGAAAACCAGTCTGGCTGCCTACCAGATGTTAAAATACCTATCCATTTACATACCAAGGCAGGATACCAACGATTACTCTTTCTGCTTGATACAGGTGCGGATTTTACAATGCTACCAAAGCATATTGCAGAATGGTTAGGTATTAATTTGAATACTCTACGCCGAGAACGTTCATACGGTATCGAAGGCGGGAAAGGCGTAACCGTTTGGGTAGGTAAAATCCGGGTTAGAATCTGCCAGCTTACCAAAATCAACCCATAATTAATTCTATACTC
>Ga0315282_10015096_pt1 | contig 11437 bp, 22 predicted proteins | sample YL17G07_20_MG_FD_203693 | JGI IMG/M metagenome (GOLD analysis project Ga0315282, IMG submission 203693) | Sediment microbial communities from Yellowstone Lake, YNP, Wyoming, USA - YL17G07_20 | ecosystem: Environmental > Aquatic > Freshwater > Lake > Sediment | place: USA: Wyoming | collected...
AACCGTTGGCGCAGGTGTCATCAGTGATGTCCTCGAATAAAGGGAAGGGGTTTTTAAAATGACAACGCAGAAGATCAGGGTCTGCTTAAAATCTTATGATCATCGACTTTTAGATAAATCGGTAGCTCAGATTGCCGATACCGTTCGGCGAACCGGAGCCAGTGTGGCGGGTCCCATCCCTCTTCCCACAAAGATCAACCGATTCACTGTGTTGAGATCCCCTCATGTCGACAAGAAATCGAGAGAACAGTTTGAGATTCGAACCCACAAGCGTCTTTTGGATATTTTAGAGCCAACCCAACAAACCGTTGATGCACTGATGAAGTTAGATCTGGCCGCTGGGATTGATGTGGAGATCAAGCTAAAAGGGGAAGAAAGGCAATGAAAAGGACGCTGGGGATCATCGGTAGAAAGTTGGGGATGACCCAAATCTTTCTCGAAAACGGATCGGTCATTCCGGTGACCGTCGTCGAAGCCGGGCATTGCGCAGTGGTACAGAAGAAGACGAAGGAAAAGGATGGGTACAATGCCTTCCAAATCGGTTTCCTTCCCAAGAATAGTCAGAGAGTAAACAAACCGCTTTCCGGACATTTCAAGAAAGCAGGGGTAGGCCCTTTTTATCATTTAAAGGAGTTTCGGGTAGAGAAGGCGGAAGGATATGAATTGGGTCAAGAGGTATCCCTCAATCTCTTTAAACCCGGAGATGTAGTTGATGTGACGGGCTTGAGCAAGGGAAAAGGCTTTACAGGAGTGATGAAACGGCATGGATTTCACGGGTCACCTGGTTCTCATGGTACGCATGAATATTTCCGCCACGGAGGTTCTGTGGGATCAGCAGCCTATCCTCACCATACCTTCAAGGGATTAAAGATGCCGGGGCAACATGGAAATCGGAAGGTCACCCTTCAAAATATCAAGGTCGTGGATGTCAAAGAAGATCAGAGCCTCATCTTGCTCAAAGGAGGGATTCCAGGGGGACCCCATGGATTGATTCTGATTCGAAGTGCTACCAAGAGGAGGGGTTCTGCTTCTTCTTCGTCTTAAGGAAAGGGATTCGATGGCCACATTAGCCGTTTACGATATCGGAAATCAAAAAGTGAACGATATAGAATTGGATGATCGAATCTTCGACGCGAAGATCAACCCATCCCTCTTCTATGATGTCGTCCGAATGAATTTGGCTCTTCAAAGGAAAGGAACTGCCTCTACTAAAAATAGAGCCTTAGTGCGAGGGGGAGGGGCAAAACCTTGGAGACAAAAGGGGACCGGAAGGGCTCGTGCAGGTTCGCGACGATCGCCGCTATGGAGAGGAGGGGGAACGATCTTTGGCCCCATGCCAAGGGACTATTCTTTCTCTCTTCCTAAAAAAGTAAAGAGGTCGGCCCTCAGGGCTGCTCTTAGTTTAAAACGTAAAGAGGGAAAACTGATCCTGTTGGACGATTTTCCATTGGAAGGTTTTAAAACACGCCAGATCCTTGAAGTGTTGAGAAGATTCGGGGTTGAGAATGCCCTTATCGTTACCGATGAAAAACGCTCTTTTTTAGAAGGATCGGCTCGAAATATCCCAGGAATTCAAGTGATCCCTTACGAAGCCCTGAATGTCTATGACATCTTAAATCATGAACACCTGATTTTGCTCTGTCCAGCGGTTCAAAGGATCCAAGGAGTGCTTGCATCATGAAGGAAGCGCAGAAGATCATTCTAAGGCCTTTGATTACTGAAAAAAGTACTCAGCAGAAAGAGGTGAATCGTCAATATGCCTTTGAAGTTCACCGAGATGCGAATAAAGTGGAGATTCAGTCAGCCATTGAACGCCTCTTCAAGGTGAAGGTCCTCAAGGTCCAGACTTCCAACGTTTTGGGTAAAGTAAAACGATTGGGAAGAAAATATGGGAAGAGGCCAGATTGGAAGAAGGCCATCGTCACCCTAAAAGAAGGAGATCGTATCGACTTCTTTGAAGGAGCCTAATAAAGAGTAAAGTTCAAATTTCAAAATCCAAATGTCAAATGAATGCTAAAGTTCAGAATCAATGGTTCGACAAGCTCACCATGATTTTATGCCTCAACATTTTCAAACCTTCATCCTGAGCCTGTCGAAGGATGGAATTTGGATTTGATTTGAAATTTGTGCTTTGGCGTTTGAAATTCTATTTATGGAATTTGTTTCGAGATTAGGATTTCGAATTTAGATATTGATGGAGTTAAAAAATGGGAATAAAAAATTTTAGACCAACCTCTCCGGGAAGAAGGTTTCAAACCGTCTCCACATATGAGGAAATTACACCTTCCACTCCGGAGAAGAGCCTCCTTCTCCCTTTGAAAAAGACAGGAGGGAGAAACTGCTATGGAAGAATAACAGCTTGGCATAGGGGAAGAGGCCATAAACGGAGATATCGACTCATTGACTTCAAGCGGGACAAAAGGGAGATTCCGGCCAAAGTCGCTTCCATTGAATATGACCCTAATCGATCCGCCCGGATCGCATTACTTCACTATGTCGATGGGGAGAAACGGTATATCCTCGCCCCTTTCGAACTTCATGTAGGTGACCAAGTGATTGCGAGTCCGACGGCCGATATCAAACCCGGCAATGCCCTTCCCCTCCGAAATATACCCACAGGGACGTTGATTCACAACATTGAATTAAAAGTAGGGAAGGGGGGCCAAATCGTCCGCAGCGCAGGAAGCTATGGTCAATTGATGGCAAAAGAAGGAAAATATGCTCATATCAAACTCCCTTCGGGAGAAGTCCGATTGGTCCTCCAGGATTGCTATGCTACGATTGGCCAGGCAAGCAATCTTGAGCATGAAAATATCTCATTAGGAAAAGCCGGAAGAAGTCGATGGTTGGGTTGGAGGCCTGTGGTTCGAGGAGTGGCGATGAATCCCATCGATCATCCTTTAGGCGGAGGTGAGGGAAAGAGTTCAGGAGGCAGACATCCTTGCACTCCATGGGGGGTAGTAGAAAAGAAGACCCGAAAAAATAAGAGCACGGATAAATATATTCTGAAGAGGAGAGATTGATGGCTCGCTCAATCAAAAAGGGGCCCTTTGTGGATGCCCATTTGATGAAAAAGGTGGAGGAGGCCCGAAGGACAAAAGAAGGAAAAGTGATCAAAACCTGGTCCAGGCGATCCACTGTTTTGCCTGAAATGGTGGGGTTGACCTTTGCTGTCCACAACGGAAAAAAATTTATCCCAGCCTTTGTGACAGAGGAAATGGTAGGACATAAACTTGGGGAATTCTCTCCAACACGCACCTTCCATGGTCATTCCGGAGACCGGAAGACTAAAATCGTTGGAAAGAAGGCTGCATAGAAGATGGAAGTCAGGGCAAGATTGAGGTTTACACGGATTGCACCCAGGAAGGCTCGATTGGTGGCTGATCTGATTCGAGGGAAGGGTTCAGAGGAGGCGTTGAATATCCTGGCCTTTACAAAAAAATCGGCAGCAAAGATCCTCACCAAATTATTAAAATCGGCTATTGCGAATGCCACTCAAAAAAAGACCATTGACATCGATCGCCTTTACATTAAACAGATTACAGTGGATCAGGGACCCACGATGAAACGATATCAACCGAGGGCTTTAGGTCGTGCCACGATGATCCGAAAGAGAACTACCCATATCAACATCATTCTGGACGAAAAGTAAGGGAGGGGAAAACTTGGGACAGAAAGTACATCCGATCAGTTTTCGATTGGGGTTCATCAAGACTTGGGACTCCCGATGGTATGCGGATAAAGATTATCCTCAACTCCTCATTGAAGATATTCGTATCCGGGACTTCTTAAAGAAAAAACTTTACCACGCTGGAGTCTCCAAAATCGAGATCGAACGTGCCACCAGTAAGGCGAAAAAGGCCAAGGTCACGATTTACACTGCTCGCCCCGGCATCATCATCGGAAAAAAGGGAGCGGAGGTGGAGAATCTCAAAAAGGAACTTCAGAAGATGACTCAAAAGGAGATCTTCATCAACATCCAGGAGGTGAAGAGAGCTGAGATCGATGCCCAATTGGTTGCTGAGAATGTGGCGCTCCAGTTGGAGAGAAGAGTCGGATTCCGAAGAGCGATGAAGAAGGCGGTCGGTTCCGCCTTAAAACTGGGAGCCAAAGGGATCAAGATCTCCTGCGCTGGAAGATTGGGAGGGGCAGAAATGGCACGCAAAGAATGGTATCGGGAAGGACGAGTCCCTCTCCATACCCTCCGGGCGGATATCGACTATGGCTTAGCTGAAGCGAAAACGACTTATGGGATTATCGGTGTAAAAGTATGGATCTTTAAGGGAGAGGTCTTCCCAACCAAAGAAGGAGAAGAACAAGCAGCCTGAGAAGGGAAGAGGATTCCAGCCATGTTAATGCCGAAGAAGACAAAATATAGAAAACAACAAAAAGGAAGGATGAGAGGAAAGGCTTCACGAGGAAATACTCTCAACTTCGGTGACTTTGGACTTCAAGCGACCGAATGTGGTTGGTTGACCACTCGCCAGATCGAGGCCGCACGGATCGCCATGACCCGATTCATCAAACGAACCGGTCGAATCTGGATCCGCATCTTCCCAGATAAACCGATTACCAAAAAACCTGTAGAGACACGGATGGGAAAAGGAAAAGGTGCTCCTGAAGATTGGGTGGCCGTCATCCGGCCCGGCCGGATCCTTTATGAGATGGAGGGGATCCCTGAAGAAAGGGCCAGGGAGGCATTTCGTCTGGCCTCTCATAAATTACCACTCGCTACGAAGTTCATTATGAGGGGGAGCCATCTATGAAATCGAAAGATCTTCGCCTCCTCAACGATGGAGAATTGCTTGAGAAAGAAAGGGTGCTGAAGGAGGAACTCTTCAATCTTCGTTTTCAGCATGCCACAGGGCAATTGGAAAATGTCATGCGGATCCCTCAGGTCAAACGGGATATCGCTCGGATCAAGACGATCCTGAAAGAGAAGGCTTTGAGTAAAGGAAAATAAATATTTCTCCCTCTCCCTTGACGGGAGAGGGTTAGGGTGAGGGTGGACAGGAAGGGTAAGCTTCCCCCTCCCCTTCATCCCCTCCCGCCAGGGGAGGGGAAATTTTTGGAGGGAATTTTTTAGATATGCCAATAGGAGAGAGAGGGAAACGAAAGACATTAACAGGCGTGGTGTCGAGTGACCGGATGGATAAAACAGTGGTCGTGATGGTCAATCGTCTGGTTCTCCATCCAGTTTATAAGAAATATATCAGAAAAAGGACCAAAGTGAAGGCCCACGACGAAAGAAACGAATGCCATGTTGGAGATAAGGTCCTGTTGATTGAAACCCGTCCATTGAGCAAAGAAAAACGTTGGCGTGTGAAGGAGATATTGGAACGGGCCGCTTAACCATAAATGGAAATGGAAGGTGGAAAGTAGAAAGTAGTATTGGGAAAATACCTCTACTCCCCACTTACGAAATACAAAAAGGGCAGGGGCTTAGGAGTTTATCATGATCCAGATGCGCAGTATCCTCAATGTTGCCGATAATTCAGGAGCCAAAAGGTTGGGATGCATCAAAGTCCTTGGTGGCACGCGCCGGAAATATGCGACCCTGGGGGACATCATCGTCGTTTCAGTTAAAGATGCCCTGCCCAATTCCAAGATTAAAAAAGGAGAGGTGGTTCGTGCGGTCATCGTCCGGACGAAGAAAGAGGTGAAGCGTCTTGATGGCTCTTACATTAAATTCGATGACAACTCTGCCGTCCTCATCAACCCGCAAGGAGAACCCATTGGGACCCGAATCTTCGGTCCGGTCGCCAGGGAATTGAGGGCTAAACGGTTTATGAAGATCATCTCCTTAGCTCCAGAGGTCCTCTAAAGGGAAGGAATTGAAAATGATCGGCCCGAAATTCCATATTAAAAAGAATGATCTTGTCATGGTGATCAAGGGAAAGGAAAGTGGTAAAAGCGGTCGGATCCTGAGGGTCCTTCCGGAAAAAGAGAAAGTCATCATCGAAAAGATCAATTTTATTAAGAAGCATACTCGGCCCCACGGTCAACAAAAACGAGGAGGAATTTTGGAAAAGGAAGCACCTCTTCATATCTCCAATGTGATGCTCCTCTGCGAAAAGTGTAATAAACCCGTTCGGATTGGGCACCGGATCTTAGAAGGTGGTAAAAAGGCCCGGTTCTGTCGAAAGTGTGGGGAAATTTTCGATAAATAGGTGAAGCGATGGGCAAATTGAAGGAGATCTACCAACAGAAAGTTGTCCCCGCAATGACGAAGCGGTTTAACTATCGGAATGTGATGGAAGTCCCTAAACTCGAAAAAATCGTCATCAATATGGGATTAGGAGAGGCCATCCAGAATATTAAAATCCTCGACTCCGCTGTTCAGGAACTCAGTCAAATCACGGGACAGAGACCTGTCATCACGAAGGCCAAAAAATCGATTGCCCAATTTAAATTGAGGAAGGGGATGCCGATTGGATGCATGGTCACTCTTCGAAAAGAGAGGATGCATGATTTTTTCAATCGCCTTGTGAATGTTGCCCTCCCAAGGGTGAGGGACTTTAAGGGTATTTCTGGAAAATCTTTTGATGGAAGGGGCAATTATGCTTTGGGAATTCGGGAGCAGCTGATCTTTCCAGAAATTCATTATGATAAAATTGACAAAGTGAAAGGAATGAACATTGTCATTGTGACAACGGCCAAAACGGACGAGGAAGGAAAAGAGTTATTGAGTTTGCTCGGAATGCCCTTTCGTAATTAATTAAAGACGCTAAGCACTTAGCCTGCTTACCGCAGGCAGGCGCTCTGCGCATAGCCTTAAACCATAGAGTTCTGAGGAGGAAGAATTTGGCAAAATTATCTTTAATGAATAAGGCAAAAAGGCCTCAAAAATTTAAGGTGCGCCAATATCATCGATGTCCTCTCTGTGGAAGGCCAAGAGGTTATTATCGAAAATTTAATATGTGCCGAATCTGTATGAGAAAGTATGCCTCCCGGGGTGAAATTCCAGGAGTGATCAAATCCAGCTGGTGAAAATACGGGGGTTTGTATGTCGATGACCGATCCATTGGCTGATATGTTTACACGAATCCGGAACGGTTCTACTGCGAAATTCGAAAAGGTGGATGTCCCTTCCTCTAAAATGAAACGGGAGATCGCCAAGATTTTGAAGGAGGAAGGATTCATCAAAAATTTTAAGGGGATCACGGATGATCACCAGCATGAGATGATCCGAATCTTTCTTAAATATGATGAGACTCGAAAGGGGATCATCCATATTAAAAGGGTGAGCAAACCTGGACGGAGGGTTTATGTGGGAATTGATCGCATTCCCTCTGTTATGGGAGGATTAGGAATCTCGATCCTTTCCACTCCGAAGGGAATCCTTACGGACAAATTTGCTCGTAAGGCCAACGTAGGAGGAGAAGTTTTATGTTATGTCTGGTAAAAGAAGGAATTTCAAATGTCAAAATCCCTGCCTTCGCCGAAGCGGCTTCGCGCAGGCAGGCAAATATCAAATGAATGTCAAATTCCAAAATCAATGGTTCGACAACCTCACCATGATTTTATGCTTCAACATTTTCAAACCTTCACCCTGAGCCTGTCGAAGGATAGACTTTGGATTTGATTTGAAATTTGACGCCGTCGTCCAAATCCGGGACTTTGGCGTCGGACGAACTTTGGCATTTGACATTTACTCGATAGAGGTAGTGATGTCTCGTATTGGAAGAATGCCGATCATATTACCAAAGGAGGTAAAGGTCTTCTGTGATCTTTCAAAGGTGGAGGTGACCGGGCCTAAAGGCAAGCTCATCCATCAACTGCCTCAGGGAATTACAGCCTCCGTTGATGATGGAAAGGTCATTGTGCACCGTCCCAATGACCTACGTACCTCCAAGGCACTCCAAGGTCTGACCCGAAGCCTTATCGCCAATATGACCACGGGTGTCACCCAAGGGTTTGAGAAAAAACTTGAGATCGTCGGGGTTGGCTTCCGGGCGAATGTTGAGGGAAAAGCCCTTAAGCTCACCCTGGGATTTTCTCATCCAATCCTCTACCCGATTCCAGAAGGGATCAAGGTTGAGGTGGAAAAGCAAACCCAAATTACCATCAAAGGGATTGACAAGCAACAGGTGGGAACCGTTGCCGCCAAACTGCGGTCGATCAAACCCCCTGAACCTTATAAAGGGAAAGGGATACGTTATCTCGGAGAACGAATTCGTAAGAAAGTTGGAAAGACCAAAGCCTAAGAAACCGTTTGACCTGCGCCTGCCTACGGTAGGCGCAGGTAGGGAGGAAAATTTTTGAAGAACAGAAAGAAATTGGCCAGACTGAAAAGGGAAAAGAGAGTGAGGGGCCGTATTAAGGGAACCGTCGAACAACCTCGCCTCAATGTCTTCCGGAGCCTGAAACATATCTATGCTCAAGCTATTATAGATTCAACAGGTAAAACCCTGGTTAGTGCCTCAACCTTGAGCCCTGAGATTCAAGGGAAACTAGGTTATTCAGGAAATGTAGAATCGGCGAAGAAAGTGGGGGAACTCATCGCCAAAAAATGCCTTGAAAAGGGTATCCAAAAAGTAGTCTTTGACCGAAATGGTTACCTTTATCACGGGAGGGTCAAAGCATTAGCCGAAGCTGCCAGAACGAGTGGTTTGATCTTTTAATGCCCTAGCCTTTCAGGAGGAATAAACATTGCCGAAGATCGATCCAAGTACTTTGGAATTAACTGACCGAGTGGTTCATATCAACCGGGTGGCCAAGGTGGTAAAGGGGGGAAGACGATTCAGTTTCAGTGCCCTCGTGGTTGTGGGAGATGGACAGGGCCATGTCGGGAGTGGATTGGGTAAAGCGAATGAGGTTCCCGAAGCCATCCGTAAAGGGATTGAACATGCCAAACGCAACTTGGTGAAGGTTCCGATCGTCAATAAAACGATCCCCTATGAAGTCATGGGGAAATTTGGGGCCGCTAAGGTTATCCTGAAGCCTGCCTCAGAGGGAACAGGCGTGATCGCGGGTGCAACGGTCAGGGCCATTGCAGAGTCAGCAGGGATTCAAAACATCCTAACGAAATCTCTGGGATCGAACAATCCCCACAACCTCATCAAAGCCACTCTCCAAGCCATCAATCAAATGAAAACGCCTGAAGAGGTCATTGAAAAGAGGAAACAGATAGCAGCTGAGAGCTAAGGGATTCATTCAATATGGAGAAGACGATTACAATTAAGTGGAAAAAGAGTGTAATCGGGAAGCCCGACTGTCAAAAGAGGACCATTCAGGGCCTTGGATTCAAACGATTAAATCAAACCCTCACCCTGCAGGATCGACCCGAGATTCGAGGAATGATTAAGCGGGTGAGCCATTTGTTGGAAATCATGGAATGATCTCAAGGGGAATGCAAATGAGATTGGATGAACTGATACCTTCAAAGGGATCGAGAAAAAAAAGGAAACGTGTGGGAAGGGGAATTGGTTCCGGCCATGGCAAGACGGCGTGCCGAGGAAGTAAGGGCCAGAATGCTCGAGCCGGTCGGGGGACGAAGGCTGGTTTTGAGGGGGGCCAAATGCCCCTTCAACGACGGATTCCCAAAAGAGGTTTTCGTTCTCCTTTTAAAAAAGAATTTGCCATCCTCCATGTGGGAGACCTCAATCGTTTCCCAAGAGATACCGTGGTGGAACCCGAACTCCTGCTCCAATCTGGCCTTCTTCGCAAGAAGGGAGATCTGGTAAAGCTTCTCTCTGATGGGGAGCTCCAGCACCCATTGGTCATTCGTGTCCATCAGGCAAGCAAGGCAGCACTTAAAAAGGTGGAGGCTGCCTCAGGGAGGGTAGAGGTGATTGGCTCATGATTTCAGGAGCCCAGAACATCTTTAAGATTCCCGAACTGAAGCGAAGGATCCTCATCACCTTTCTCTTTTTAGCGGTCTATCGAGTCGGTGTCCATATCCCTACGCCTGGGATCAATGGAGATGCTTTAGCCTCATTCTTCGCACAGGCAAGGGGAACGCTCTTCAGCCTCATCGATATGTTCTCAGGGGGAGCACTTGAAAGACTCTCAGTCTTTGCCCTGGGCATCATGCCTTATATCAGCGCCTCGATCATCCTCCAACTGCTCACGGTCGTGATCCCCTATCTCGATCGTCTCCAGAAAGAGGGAGAGATCGGTAGGAAAAAGATTGTCCAATATACTCGTTACGGGACCGTGATTCTCAGTATGATCCAGGGATTTGGGATCGCCATTGGCTTGGAGAATATGAGGGGGGCAGCCGGTGAGATGATTGTCCTCGTTCCGGGATGGTCCTTCCGGATCATGACCGTCATTACCCTGACCGCTGGGACTGCCTTTATCATGTGGTTGGGGGAACAAATTACAGAACGAGGGATTGGTAATGGTATCTCTTTGATCATCTTCGCCGGAATTGTTGCCAGAATGCCGAATGCCGTCGCCAGTACTTATGAACTTTTCAGGGTTGGACAGATGAATATTATCACTATTCTGATCTTGATCATTATCATGCTATTGGTCGTGGCGGTCATCATCTTTGTCGAAACCGGCCAACGAAGGCTTCCTGTCCAATATGCCAAGCGAATTGTGGGAAGAAAGGTCTATGGGGGGCAGAGCACCCATCTCCCCCTCAAGTTGAACACCTCGGGGGTCATCCCTCCCATCTTCGCTTCCTCAATCTTGATGTTCCCGTTGACCATTGCTAACTTTTTGCCGAAGCCTTTTCTGGAAGCTCATCCTTGGGTTCAATCGGTCCTCAATAGCTTGGGACCTGGCGCACTCCTCTACAATCTTCTCTATGTGGGATTCATCATCTTCTTCTGCTACTTTTATACTGCCGTCACTTTCAATCCAAACGATGTTGCTGAAAATATGAAGAAGTTTGGCGGTTACATCCCAGGCATTCGGCCCGGGCAGAAGACCGCTGAGTATATTGATAGGGTGCTGACTCGAATCACCCTCGGAGGGGCCATCTATGTCTCGGCCATTTGCGTCCTACCTACCATCCTGTACACAAAGTTCAACGTATCTTTCTATTTTGGAGGAACATCTCTGCTCATTGTGGTCGGTGTTGCTTTGGATACAGTGCAACAGATTGAAGCCCATATGCTGACGAGACACTATGAAGGGCTGATGAGAAAGGGCAGACTGAAAGGGAGACGGGGGTAGCTTAAGAACATTGCAAATTGCAGATTGCAGATTTCAAATTGAATGGGCATTAAGAAAGGCATTAAGTTTATATTTTTCACATTGAAGCGGAGTCTCTCGTGAATCTCATCCTTTTGGGTCCTCCAGGGGCAGGGAAGGGTACTCAGGCCCAGATGATTGTTGAACGTTATCATATCCCTCAAATCTCCACTGGAGATATTCTGAGGACAGCGGTGAAGGAAGGTACCCCTTTAGGAATGAAGGCGAAGGTCTTTATGGATCAAGGACAACTCGTTCCGGATGAGGTGGTCATTGGGATCATCGAAGA
>Ga0315282_10015097_pt1 | contig 11437 bp, 8 predicted proteins | sample YL17G07_20_MG_FD_203693 | JGI IMG/M metagenome (GOLD analysis project Ga0315282, IMG submission 203693) | Sediment microbial communities from Yellowstone Lake, YNP, Wyoming, USA - YL17G07_20 | ecosystem: Environmental > Aquatic > Freshwater > Lake > Sediment | place: USA: Wyoming | collected...
CGATGGGACTCGATTATCAAGCCTTAGGATTTGAGCAGAATGCGGTGGACCCTTTGCCGCTCTTAAAGGGGAAAGGTCTTCTATAAACCACCCTCACCCTTCCCTCCCCCCTCGAGGGGGAGGGCGAGGGTGGGGGGCAAACTATTATTTTATTAAGGTAAATTGAGGTGGCGGATTTTGAGTAGAGCGTTCGACGAAAGCAGACAGACTGAAGCGGGTTTCCCTCAGAACGGTTTTGTAAAGAAGGCCATGGTGATTGGTGGAGGCATAGCAGGGATCTCCGCCTCCATCGATCTGGGGAATGCCGGGTATGATGTCGTGTTGGTCGAGAAGCTTCCTTCCATTGGGGGCCGGATGCTTCAGCTCTCTGAAACCTTCCCCACCCTCGATTGCGCCCAATGCACATTGACCCCTAAAACAGTGGAGACAGGGCAGCACCCTCGGATCAAATTGCTGACGTATTCGGAAGTGGATGAGGTGGAAGGGACGGCGGGTGACTTCACGGTGAGGGTTCGAAGAAAGGCGGGCTATGTTGATTGGGAGAAATGCACAGGTTGCGGCCTCTGCCAGCAGAAATGTCCCTCGAAGAACCCATCTGAATTTGATCGCGGCATGGGATTAGGCAAAGCGATCTATACGTTATCGCCGCAAGCGGTTCCGAATAAGCCCGTGATCAATCCATCCGCCTGCCGCTACTTTCAGGAGGGAAAATGCAAGGTATGTGAAAAAATTTGCCCGGTTGGAGCAGTGGACTATGAACAAAAGGACCGTTATGTGGAGGAGAGAGTGGGCGCCATCATAACGGCCGTGGGTTTCGATTTGATTCCTAAGGAGAGATTCGGCGAATATGCTTACGGCGAAGTCCCGGATGTGATCGATGGTCTCGCCTTTGAAAGGCTCAACTCTGCATCGGGACCGACAACCGGCGAGATACGGAGACCCTCCGATGGGAAGATCCCTAAGGATGTGGTTTTCATCCAGTGCACCGGGTCAAGAGATCCTGAGCGTTATATGCCGTACTGTTCCCGGGTCTGCTGTATGTATACGGCAAAGCATGCCCGGCTTTACAAGCACAAAGTCCATGATGGGCAGGCTTACATCTTCTATATGGATATCCGCTCTACCGGGAAAGGTTATGAGGAGTTCATTCAGCAGGGGATGGAGGAAGAGGGGATTCTCTATTTGAGAGGAAGGGTTTCTCGGATTTTTCGGGATGGAGAAAAGATTGTGGTCTGGGGAGTGGATACATTGACGGGAAAGAAGATTGAGGTTTCTGCAGAGATGGTGGTCTTGGCGACCGCCATCATTCCTCAAAAAGATACGAAGGAGTTAGCCAGGAAACTGGGGATCGCGGCAGATGAACATGGTTTCTTGACCGAAGCTCAGAGAAAACTCAGACCGGTCGAAACCAATGTGGAAGGGATCTATATCGCCGGCTGTGCCCAAGGGCCAAAGGATATTGCCGATGCGGTGGCTCATGCCAGTGCTGCGGCGAGCAAAGTTCAGGCATTGTTTGCACAACACTAAAATAAAAAAAGTTCCCCTCCCCTGGAGGGAGGGGATGAAGGGGAGGGGGGAAAATCCATGATCACCCTCACCCCAACCCTCTCCCCTGCCTTCGCCGAAGCGGCTTCGCGCAGGCAGGCGTCGAGGGAGAGGGGAAATTATTTATAGTGAATTAAAATGAGAAAACTGGGTGTTTTTATCTGTCATTGTGGAGTGAATATCGCCGGGACGGTGGATGTAAAATCGGTTGCGGAAAGCATCGGAAAGATCGAGGATGTCGCCCACAGCACCGATTACATCTATATGTGTTCTGAACCGGGGCAGCAGATCATCCGGGAGGCGATTCGGGAGAAGGGGTTGGAAGGAGTGGTGGTTGCCTGCTGCTCACCCAGCATGCATGAGAATACTTTTCGAAAGGCGGTGAAATTCCAAGGGATGAACCCCTACCTCTGCGAGATCGCCAATATCCGGGAACAGTGCAGTTGGGTTCATCAGAAGGAGAAAGAGGAGGCGACCCGGAAGGCGGCTGAAATCATCCTGACAACGCTCGAGAAGGTGAGAAGGAACGAATCGCTGGAAGCCATTGCGATGGCGATCAACCGGAGGGTGTTGGTGATCGGTGGCGGGATTGCGGGCATCACAGCCTCTCTCGATCTGGCGGATGGGGGTTATGAAGTCATTCTTGTAGAGAGAGAACCTGCTCTGGGTGGACATATGGCCCAACTTGCGAAGACGTTTCCGGATCTCGATCCAGCCCCTGGTGGGCTTATCTCAAAGGCATCGGAGGTGGAGAAACATCCGAGAATCAATCTTCACTGCTCTTCTGAATTGGAGGATGTAAAGGGCTATGTAGGGAATTTTGATCTGGCTATCCGGAAAAAGGCTGCTTCTGTGGACTGGGAGAAATGTACCGGGTGTGGCATCTGCATTAAGAATTGTCCAGTGGAATATGTTTCTCAATTTGAGCGAGGCATGGGAATGCGAAAGGCGATTGATCACCTCTATCCCTATAGTGTTCCCAACAAACCTGTGATCCGTCGCGAGCACTGTCGTTATTTTTTAGATGGAAGTTGCAAACGATGTGAGGAGAGCTGTCCTGAGAAAGCGATCGATTTCAAACAAGAAGACGAACGAATGGAAGAGAAAGTGGGAGCCATTGTGGTCGCTACAGGATACGACCTCTATCCTAAGGAGCAATTGGGTGAGTATGGCTATGGTGAAATCCCAGATGTGATCGACGGCCTCGCTTTCGAGCGAATGCTTTCGCCCGATGGTCCAACCAAAGGGAGGATCCTTCGACCCTCCGATGGAAAGGTGCCAAAGGAGATGGTCTTCATACAATGTGTGGCCTCGAGAGACCCGGACCGATATATGCCCTATTGTTCGAGAGTTTGCTGCATGTACACGGCTAAGCATGCAGCGATCTATAAAGAACAGATTCCAGATGGGCAACCCTATATTTTTTATATGGATATCCGGTCCGATTGCAAAGGGTATGAGGAGTTTCTTCAGAAAACGGTTGAAGAAAAAGGCCTCCTCTATCTTCGAGGCCGGGTTTCGAGGGTTTTTCAAGATGACGGGAAGGTCAGGGTCTTAGGAGTGGACACGTTGACCGGAAGAATGGTCGAAGTGGCGGCCGATATGGTGGTTCTCGCCACGGCCATGGTTCCGAGTCAGGGAGTGAAAGACTTAGCGGCTAAACTGAGAGCCACAGTGGACCGGCATGGTTTTTTGACGGAGGCCCATATAAAACTCTATCCTGTGGAGAGTTCAACAAAGGGGATCTATCTTGCTGGTTGCGGCCAAGGACCCAAAGATATCTCGGACACTGTGTCTCAGGCTTCGGCCACGGCAAGCAAAGTTCAGGCCCTCCTCGCCACGGATCAGCTCCTTCAAGACCCTCTCATTGCCTTTGTCGATGAGGGGATCTGCAGCGGATGCGGAATCTGTGTGGAGATCTGTCCCTATGAGGCGAGGGAGATGGATTCTCACCGGGGAATTTCGATCGTGCAGGGCGCACTCTGCCAGGGATGTGGGGCGTGCATTGCCTCCTGTCCCAACAATGCATGTGAGTTGCGGAATTCCTCCGCAGGACAGGTCCTTCGCATGCTCGACACGTTTGTTACATCATAACTAATCCCCCCAACCCCCCTTTAGCAAAGGGGGGAGAGGGGGGATTTTGAGGATTAATGAGAATGGAGGAGATGAAATTGGAAACCGTTACTAACACGGGGAAATTGGATTTCTCTTTCTTAGGAGAAGCCAAAAGGAGGAGCGGGGAGGATCTGAGTCTTTGTTACCAGTGTTTAAAATGCACGGCAGGTTGCCCCACCGCACCTTATATGGATATCCGACCCAATAATATCATTCGGATGATTCAGATGGGAATGAAGGAAGCGGTCTTAGGAAGCAGTGCGATCTGGTTCTGCGTTTCCTGCGAGACGTGCGGAACCCGATGCCCGAATGAGATTGATATCGGGGTTTTGATGGATGCCTTAAGAGAAATGGCAATTGAAGAAGGGATTCCTGCTAAGGAGAAAAACATCCATCTCCTCCATGAGGCGTTTGTTCAGAGCATCAGGAGAGGAGGGAGAGTCCATGAGGCAACCATGCTGATCGATTATAAGCTCAGGAGCAAGGACTTCATGACAGACCTTATTCCCGGGATGATGCTTTTCATGAAGGGGAAGATTCCATTGTTTCCCAGTCTCATCAAGGGGAGACGGGAGATTAAGAGGATCTTTGAGAGGTGCACCAAACAAAAATAGACGAAGCAATGTCAAATTTCAAAGCTCAAAGTCCAAATGGATTCAAAAATTCGAATGTCCAAGAAAGATTTTTTTGGCGTTTGGTCATTTGGCATTGATTTGACATTTGGGTTTTGACATTTGGATTTTTCTGGGGAGGCTTAGAATGAGATTTTCTTATTTTCCGGGTTGTACTGATCACTCCACATCTCTGGAGTATGGATTATCGACGGAAGCGGTCTTCAAGACCTTAGGTGTGGAATTGGCGGAGATCGAAGATTGGAACTGCTGTGGGGCCGCGGCGACGCACAGCATCAATCATCTCCTTTCCCTCTGCCTTCCTGCAAGAAACATCTCTAAAGCCCAGTCTGCCCAGACCGGACCCCTGGTTGTCCCATGTGCCGGTTGTTTCAACATGTTGAAGAGGGCCGAATACGCCCTTCAGAATGATGAGGCGAAGCGAAAAGAGATCGAAGAGATCGTCGGATTTGCGTACCAGCCTTCTTTTGAGATTTTGGCTTTAATGGATGTCGTCCTGAATCGAATCGGTTTGGAGAGAGTTCAGGAGAAGGTGAAGAAGCCCTTAAAAGGATTGAAACCTGCATGTTACTACGGGTGTGCCTTGGTCCGTCACCCGAAAGTGACCCGGTTGGATGATCCAGAGAACCCTCAATATATGGATCGATTGATGAAGGCCCTCGGCGCCCAGCCAGTCGAGTGGTCTTATAAGATTGATTGCTGCGGTGCGGATTTGGCACTGACGTACGGCGATGTGGTTAAAAAACTGGTGGGAAGGATTGTGTCGATGGCAAAAGAGGCAGGTGCCCAATGTATTGTGACTTCTTGTGGCCTCTGCCAGGCCAATTTGGAGATGAGACAGGAGATCGGTCTTCCCATCTTTTACTTTACCGAATTGATGGGGGTTGCTTTTGATGTCGAAAAGAGGGGTGGGTGGTGGAAGAAACATATGATCTCTCCAAAGGGTCTGTTGGAATCGTTAGGGCTCGGATAAAATAATCCCCCCTCGCCCCCCTTTAGCAAAGGGGGGTTGGAGGGATTTGAGAGGATAGGCATGGCACAAGAGAAAACAAGAGGTGATAGAGGTTCGGCGTTGGTGATCGGTGCGGGGATTGCAGGAATGCAGTCTGCGCTTTTATTGGCGGAGATGGGGAGAAAAGTATTTCTCTTGGAACAGGGGCCGGCCATCGGAGGTTACTTTCCATTGCTGGACAAGACCTTTCCCACAAACTCCTGCGGAGTTTGTTTCATGAGTCCCACACCTCCGGCCTTCTGCCCGATTTATGAATGTCACCTTCACGACGGCATCGAACTTTTGCCCTATTCAGAGGTGATGGGAATCGAGGAAGAGGGAGGAGATTTCAAGGTCTCCCTCCTTCGAAAACCGCGATTCGTCGATCCGAAGAAATGCACCCTTTGCGAGGCTTGTCTGAAGGTTTGTCCGGTAGAGGTGGAGAGAGAATTCGGCGGTGGTCTGGAGAAGCGGAAGGCCATCTATCTCCCCTATCCTCAAGCAATACCTCACAGTCTGGTGATTGATCCAAAGACCTGTACCCGGTGCGGGGAGTGTGTGAAGGTCTGCGGCCCTGGCGCCATCGATCTCAACATGAAAGAGGAACAGGAGAAAATTGAGGTCGGAGCGATCCTGCTGGGGTTTGGATTCGAACCTTTCTGGGCCCGAAGGAAGGGGGAATATGGTTTCGGCCGGTACGCTAATGTGCTGACGAGCATCCAGTTCGAAAGGATGCTCTCCACATCAAGTCCTACCCGGGGACTTCCGGTTCGGGTCTCCGATGGGAAAAGGATGGAGAAGATTGCGTTTATCCAGTGTGTGGGATCGCGGGATCCCTCCTGCGGCCAGGATCACTGCTCCACGATCTGCTGCATGTATGCCACCAAGCAGGCCATGATTGCAAAAGAGCGGTCTTCCGATCTCTCCGCTACTTTCTTCTATATGGATATTCGACCGATGGGGAAGGATTACGAGCGATATTATGAAAGGGCAAAGGCCGAATACGGCATCGAATATAAGCGGTGTGCCATCTCGACGATAAAGGAGCTTCCGGGCACGAAGAATCTGCGCATTACTTATGTCAAGGAGGATGGGACCTTTGAAGAGAAGGATTTCGACAGTGTCATCCTCTCCGTAGGGTTTACCCCTCCGCAGACCATTAAAGATCTGGCGGGGAAGATGGGCCTCCAATTGAATCGTCAGGGGTTTTGCCAGACCGACGAGTTCAATCCTCCCCAAACCTCAGTCAGAGGAATTTTCGTAGGAGGAGCCTTTCGGGGCCCTCGGGACATTCCTGAAACGGTAGTGGAGGGGTCAAGCGCTGCAGCAGCGGCTGCATCTTTTCTTTCCCCTTATCGTCTTCCTTATCCTGCGAAGGAGTATCCCATAGAGGGAGCCTTAAGTGAGGAGATTCCAAAAATAGGGGTATTCATCTGCCATTGTGGAGAGGAGTTGAAGAAGAGCCTTTCCATCTCCGATCTCATGAATGAGACAAAGGCATTGAGAGAGGTAACCCATGTTGAAGAGATCGGTTTAGCATGCCTCCCTGAAGATCTCGATCTCATTAAGAAGAGGATTGGAGAGCATGGTCTCAATCGAATCGTCGTGGCGGGTTGCTCCCATCGGGAGATTCGAGGGGCGATGGAAGAGATGGCCAAGGAAATGGGGTTTAATCCTTATCTGATCGAATTTGCGAATATCCGTGAGCAATGTGCCTTCGTCCATCAAGATTATCCAGAGTTGGCCACGGAGAAGGCAATGACGTTGATCCGTATGGCAGTGGAGAGAGCGAGACGGATTCAACCCATTCGAAGAGGGAGAGAGAGGGTTGAAAAAAAGGGATTGGTGGTGGGTGGAGGTCTCGCCGGCATGACTGCCTCACTTCGATTGGCTGAACAGGGATATGAGGTTTACCTGATTGAGAGGGAAAAAGAACTGGGTGGGAATTTGAAGGAGGCATTCTATACGTTGAAAGGATCAGATCCCCAAACCCTTTTGAAGAACCTGATCCAGAAAGTGGAAAGCAATGGGTCCATCCATCTCTATTCCGAGGCAGAGGTTCTTGGATTTGAGAAGAAGAATGGGACCTATAGAACAAAGATCCGCCATCAGGATGAAGAAAAAGTCCTCGACCACGGGGCATTGATCCTTGCCACCGGTGGAAAGGAGGTTACTCCCAAGGGATATCTCTATGGAAAAGACCCTCGGGTGATGACGCAGCGAGAGTTGGAGAAGATGCTTCACCGGAGGGATGAGAAATTGAAGGACATCCATTCAGTGGTGATGGTCCAGTGTGTGGGCTCCAGGGATGAAGAACATCCTTATTGCAGCCGTATCTGTTGCAACCATGCGGTGAAGAACGGTCTCAAGCTAAAGGAGATGAACCCCAATGTGAATGTTTATGTCCTCTACCGGGATGTGAGGACCTATGGATTTTATGAGTCCTACTACCATGCCGCAAGAGAGAAGGGCGTTCTCTTCATTCGATACGACTTGGAGAACAGGCCCGAGGTGGTCCTGAAGGACGGCAGCCTTCAGGTGTCACTCTTTGATCCTGCCATGGGCAGTCGGGTGACACTTCCGGCGGATCGTGTCGTTCTCAGCGCCGGGATTGAACCGAACGACAATCGGGAGATGGCGAGGATCTTTCATGTGGATCTCAACCCGGATGGTTATTTCATGGAGGCCAATCCCAAATCAGCCCCTCTCGATTCGGTGGACCGTGGAAAGTTCTACTGCGGCCTCTGCCATTCGCCAAATCTTATGGAGGACGCAATCTCTCAGGGGAATGCGGCCGCTGCCCGTGCTGCCGCGATCCTATCCAAGGAAGCGGTCGAGGAGAAGGCGTATTTAGCTTATGTCATCAAAAGGCTTTGCTGTGGGTGTGGCCTCTGTGTCACGGTATGCCCGTATGGGGCAAGGGTCCTCAACGAAGAGGAGGTGAAGGCAGAGGTCATTGGAGCCCTTTGTCAGGGGTGTGGTTCTTGCGTCATCGCTTGCCGGAACGGGGCTTCTCAGCAGCGGAACTTTGAGAAGGAAATGAATTTGGCCGTCGTCAATGCGGCCATCGACTAATAATCCCCCCTCGCCCCCTGAAGGTGTGAAATCATTCAGGAGGAGGTTGGGCAAGGATATCTTCAAAGTTTTGCAATTGCAGATCATTTGAAAGGATAAGGGTGGGCAAACGCCGTAAGTAGGCTATTCTATTGAAGCGTTCAATCGCTACAGCTGGACGTGAAAAAAGTGCCGCTGTAAAACTTTTCCAATATCCCCGCCCAACCTGGCGGCCTTGGGCTATTTTTTCACGCCCCCTTTATTAAAGGGGGATTGGGGGGATTAAGGTGAGGAGGATGAACATGGCGGAATTTGAACCGAGAATCGTTGCCTTTCTTTGTCATTGGTGTACTTATACTGGAGCGGACCTTGCCGGAACGACGCGGCAGCAATATCCTCCCAATATACGGGTCATTCATTTGATGTGCTCGGGCGCGGTGGATTCCATTTATGTTCTCAAGGCCTTAATCGACGGGGCTGACGGAGTGCTCATCGGAGGTTGCCACCCGGGAGACTGTCACTATCAAACGGGGAATTATAAGGCCCGGAGAAGGGTGGCCATTCTAAAAGGTATCCTCAACCATATGGGGTTTGCAGAGGATCGCATTTGGTTGAAATGGATCAGCGCAAGCGAAGGGAAGCTCTTTGCAGATACAGTGACCAAGATGGTCGAAGAATTAAAGAAGAGGGGCCCCAATCCAATGAAACAACTTTGGAATGCATAAGAGACCACTTTCGATTTTAGATTTTCGATTTGCGATTTAACAAATCGAAAATCGGCAATCGGAAATCGCAAATTGAGGATTCACGGATTTTATAGAAAGGAGAATTGCTGAAAATGGCGAAGCAGGCGGCGGTTAAGGTTTCTGAAGGGAAGACAGAGGAAGCCATCATCGGTTTTCTGAAAGCACTGTTAGAAAAGGAGGTGGTGGAGGCCATTCTGATCCCCAAGGGGCTCCCTTCCGGAGATGGACTCGTTCAGACATTGATCCGCGATCCTGAAAAGCTGAATGGAGTGTGTGCTCTTTCACCCACGATGCCGGTTCAATCCGCAAGGGTGGCTTCAAGTCTTACCGGCAAGAATTTGGGGAAGAAAGTTGCTGCGGTATTAAAAGCGTGTGAGATAAGGGCCATTGTCGAGTTGACAAAATTCCTTCAGGTCAAGTTAGAGAACCTCTGCCTGATCGGCATCGATTGTCCTGGGACCTTTGAAGTTCCCGATTATTCGAAGATGGTGCAAGAGGGAAAAGGGGGTGAAAAGCTGACAAAGGAATTGCTGAAAGGTATGGAAAAAGGTGAAACTCCCGCCCCTAATGGGTACGCCTTCCGAACGGCCTGCCAGATGTGTGAGTACCCCATTCCCAACGCAGATATTATTCTAAAACTGTTTGGTTACAAGACAGATCAGGAGATCGGAATTGAGGTAGGGGAGAAGTTGGAAAAGGAGATGGAAGAGAAGGGGATTCTCTCCTTTTCAGAAAAGGAATCCGCCAACAGGGCCGATGTGGTGGGCAAGATCATTGCTGAAAGAACGAAGAAGAGGGATACCGTCTTCCAAGAATTCAAAGGGGTGGTCAAAGACCTCCCGTCTTTTTTGGACCGATTTTCTACCTGTGTTCGATGTCACAATTGTATGGTGGCCTGCCCCATCTGTTATTGTAAGGAGTGTGTTTTCAGGACAGCGGTCTTCGAACATGATGGAGACCAATTTCTGAGGTGGGCGGATCGAAAAGGCGGTATCCGAATGCCGACTGACACCCTGATTTTCCATCTCATCCGGATGTCTCACATGGTCACTTCTTGCATCGGGTGTGGACTTTGTGATAGCGCCTGCCCAAGCCGATTGCCGGTGGCCAGCCTGTTTCGAAGTGTGGGAGACAGGATTCAGAAAATGTTCCAATACGTACCAGGAAGGGATGTAAAAGAGGTGCCACCTGTAGCAACCTTTAGAGAAGATGAGCTGAAGATCGAATCGGGAGCTATTTGAAATGTCAAACTATAATTTTAGTCATTAAGTTATTCAGTCATTGAGTCATTAAATGACTTAATGACTAATGACTCAATGACTGTATTTCGATAGACAAACCAATTTGAACTTTGACATTTGGCATTTAAATGCAGCGTGGGTATTAATCGCTAACGTTAAGGAGAACATCGATGGCAACAGAAGAGAAAGCAAGAGAGGATTTGATTCCTATCTTTATTATGGGGAAGCGATACGAAGTACCACCCTCCCTCACCATTCAGAAGGCGATGGAGTATGCCGGATATCAATTGATTCGCGGATGTGGATGCCGAGGAGGGATATGTGGGGCGTGCGGGACGGTCTACCGCTTTCCGGAAAGCTATAAGATTGAAGTTGGCCTGGCCTGTCAGACCGTCGTACAGCCGAACATGTACCTGACACAGATTCCCTTCTTCCCAGCTACGAAGAGCATCTATGACATGGAGAAGGTCAAACCCGCCATCGAGACATTGGTGAAGGCTTATCCTGAACTATTGCGATGTCTTCAATGCAATACGTGCACCAAGGCCTGCCCCATGGAGATTGAGGTAATGGATTATATTGCCGCTGCGATGAGAGGCGATGTGGCCCGACTTGCAGAACTCTCTTTTGACTGTGTGATGTGCGGCCTCTGCACATCCCGGTGTCCCGCTGAGATCTGCCAGTATAACATAGCGATCTTGGGAAGACGGCTTTATGGAAAGTACGTGGCGGCCAAGGCAGAACATTTGGCCTCGATGGTTCAAGAAGTGGGGAAGGGCAAATACGAACAGATGCTCAGGGAACTGATGGATACGGATGAAGAGATGTTGAAAGATCTTTATAACAAGAGGGAGACCGAACCCGAACAGGCAGACGAAGATTGGACTCCAAAAGAGAAGACGTACTTATAACCCACTGTTAGAAAGGTTGAGGTTAAGGTTAAGAATTTCTAAACCTCAGCCTTAGCCTGAACCTGCGAGATTATTTGGAGGTTTTTATGCCTTATACAGCAGAATTGAAGGAATTGATAAAGAAAGTGGAGGCGACTCGGCCAGCGAGAGTCGAAAAGAAAAAAAGGGGAGAAGAATTTTCCGTGCTCTCTCTGAAAGAGAG
>Ga0315282_10015098_pt1 | contig 11437 bp, 7 predicted proteins | sample YL17G07_20_MG_FD_203693 | JGI IMG/M metagenome (GOLD analysis project Ga0315282, IMG submission 203693) | Sediment microbial communities from Yellowstone Lake, YNP, Wyoming, USA - YL17G07_20 | ecosystem: Environmental > Aquatic > Freshwater > Lake > Sediment | place: USA: Wyoming | collected...
GAGTGAGGAGATGAGCACGCCTTCCTTGAGGACCTGCGCCCGGAGCCACTTTCGGGCGTCGCCGTTTTCGGCCCATTCCTCGGCCAGGATGTCGGCGGCGCCGCGAAGGGCCTTCTCGGCGGTCTCGTATCCGCGGTCGGGGGCCAGGAATTTGACCGCCTCCGCTTCGAGATTCGCCAAGGGGTCCTCGACCTCGACGAGCCAGCGCGCCAGGGGTTCGAGCCCGGCTTCGCGCGCCCGGGACGCCCGCGTCTCCCGCTTGGGCTTATAGGGCAGGTAGAGGTCTTCGAGCTCGTTCTTGTCCGTCGTCTCCCGGATTTTCGCCTCGAGCTCGGGGGTGAGCTTCCCCTGCTCCCGGATCGACCCCAGGATCGTCTCCCGCCGCTCGTCCAGCCCCCGGTAATACCGCACGCGGTGGGCGAGGTCCCTGATCTGCGTCTCGTCCAGGTTTCCCGTCTGTTCCTTCCGGTACCTGGCGACAAACGGAACGGTCCCTCCCTCGTCGAGAAGAGCCAGTGTCCGGCCGACCTGGCCGAGCTCGAGACCCAGGTCCGAAGCCAACTGCCCGACGATATCCACGGAAAAAACTCCTCACAAAGAATCGGAAGCGATTCAATATTCCATATCTGCCGAATTCTGTCAAACGGACGGCCCGTCACCGTCGAACGGTTTTCGTCGAACCCAGATTCGGGTCCTGCCTTCCTTGGCCATATCTAGACCTGATCCCATTTTTGTCGGTTCCTTTCGTGCGAACCATCCGGCCCGGTTTTGCGTATAAAGGGATGGAGAGGACCAGAAGGAGCTTCGATGTTCAAAAAAATCCTCATCGCCGTTATCGTCGTGCTCGGAGTGGCCGCGATCGTTCTCTTGAAGGGAAAAAATGGCGCGGCCGCCAAGGACACCGAAATCAGATGGGTCAAGGTTCAGAGGGGACGCATCGTCGAAAAGGCCCTGGCGATCGGCCGCATCGTGCCGAAAAAAGAGATCGCGGTAAAATCGAAGATCTCAGGAATCGTCAAGAGAGTTTACGTGGAAGTCGGGGATACCGCCAAACCCGGCCAGCCCCTGATCGACATCCAGCCGGACCCGACCCCCCTCGAGTTCGCCGAGGCGAAGAGAAATGCCGAGATTGCCGAGGTCGGCGCGGCGAACGCCGGATCGGAATTCGAGCGGGCGAAAAAGCTGTTCCAGGCGAAGATCGTATCCCAGAAAGAATATGAGACCGCCGAAAATGCGAGCAAAGAGCTCGAGCTCAAACTCAGCCTGGCCCGGGAGCAGCTCGCCTTGATCGATAAGGGCCGCACCGAGGTGGCCGGCCGGCTCATCGACAACATCATCAAGGCGCCGGTCGAGGGGACCATCCTCGAACGCAGAGTCAACGAGGGCGATCCCGTGGTCCCCCTCACATCGTATCAGGCGGGGACCGAACTCCTCCTCATGGCCGACATGGGCAGCCTGATTTTCAAGGGAACCGTCGACGAGATCGACGTCGGCAAGCTCGTCGAAGGGATGCCGGCCGATCTCAAGATCGGGGCCATCCCCGACGAGAAGGTCGTCGGCCGGCTGTCCAGGATATCGCCCAAGGCCAAGCAGCAGGAGAACGCCACCCTTTTCGACGTCGAAATCGAGATCCTCGAAAAGGGGCAGAAGGTCATCCGGGCGGGATACTCCGCGAACGCCGACCTGGTCCTCAAGCAGGCCGAAAACGCCCTCTTCATCCCGGAGAGGCTGGTCGAATTCAAGGGAGAGAAAGCGTTCGTCGAGGTCAGGAACGCGAAGGGAGAAATCGAAAAGCGGGAGATCGGAGTCGGACTGAGCGACCGGATCAATATCGAGGTCAAGACCGGGCTGAGGGACGGCGACGAGGTCGTCGAGAGGCCTCCGAAAGAAATCAAGTAGGCCCGGGGACAGCCGTGAAAGTCCTGATGTTTCTCGGACAATTTCTGCGCGACCTGCGCGCCCAGAAGCTCCGGACTTTTCTGACGATTTTCGGGATCGTCTGGGGGACGATCTCGGTCGTTCTCCTTCTCGGCTTCGGGACCGGGGTCAAGGGCCAGATGAACAAGAACATCCACGGCTTGGGCGAGGGGATCATCATTCTCTGGCCGGGGAGGACGAGCATCGCCTATCAGGGCCTGGGAAAAGGCCGGTCGCTCCGTTTTCGCGAGGAGGACGCTTTTCTCGTCCAGCGGGAGATTCCCGAGATCAAATTTTCCTGCCCCGAATACGCCCGCTACGGCGTCAAGCTGACCTACGCCAAAAATACGTTCGCCACGCAGGTCCGGGGCATCTACCCCTTTTACAGCGACATGCGGAACGTCATTCCGGAGAGGGGCGGCCGGTTCATCAATCCGATCGATATCGACCAGAAGAGACGGGTCATCTTTATCGGCTTCAAGCTGAAAGAAGAGCTCTTCAAGGACCAGCCGGCGGTCGGACAATACGTTTCGGTGAACGGGATCCCCCTCGAAGTCGTGGGCGTCCTGATCAAAAAAACCCAGAACTCGACCTACGGCACGCGGGACGAGAACATCGGGTTCATCCCGGCCACGACCTTCGCCTCCCTCTTCGGCTCGAAATACATCAACAACATGATCATCCAGGCCTACGATCCGTTCCGGAACGAAGTCATCAAGAAAAAGCTCCTCGGGGTCCTGGGAAAAAAGTACCGCTTTTCCCCCGACGACACCGAAGCCCTCCAGATCTGGGACGTTATGGAGAACGAAAAGTCGACGAGAGGGGTCATGATCGGATTCAATCTCTTTGTCGGCGTCGTCGGCGCGTTCACCCTGATCGTCGGCGGCATCGGCGTAGCCAATATCATGAACCTCGTCGTGGAGGAGAGGACGAGGGAGATCGGGCTCAAGATGGCCCTCGGAGCCAAAAAAAGGTTCGTCCTCGGACAGTTCTTGACGGAGACGCTGTTGATCACTTTCGCCGGAGGGGCGATCGGGCTGGCGCTGTCCGCCGCGATCGTCGCCGTCTTTCCCTCGTCCGGGAGCGTTCAGGAGGCGATCGGGAGGCCGGTCTTCTCATCGAGTATCGCCCTCATCACCATCGTCCTGCTCGGGCTCATCGGCCTCGTCTCCGGCTTCTCTCCGGCGCGGAGGGCGGCCAACCTCAATCCCGTGGAGGCCCTGAAATCTTAGGGGATTGCAATGAAATCATGGCACCTCTTCCGCCTTTTCCTGAGGGAGTTGAAGCGGCAAAAAAAGCGGATGACCTTGACCATCCTGGCCCTCGCCTGGGGCACGTTCTCGATCGTCGTTCTCCTGGCCTTTGGCGAGGGGCTGAGCCGGCAGATGCTCAAGGCCACCCACGGCCTGGGAGAGGGCATCTGCATCGTCGGCACGGGCCAGACCTCGAAGCCCTATCAGGGCTTGGGAAAGGGACGCTTGATCTGGATGCACGAGGAGGACGTCGATCTTCTCAAGAGCCGGATTCCCGGGATCGATCTCGCCAGTCCAGAAAATGACCGGAGCACGGTCAACCTGACGTTCGAGCGCAAATCGCTGACGGAGCGCGTCATCGGTGTCGCGCCCGACTTCGAGGATCTCCGGGGGTATTTCCCCCAGAGAGGGAGCCGGTTTATCAACGCCGTCGATGCCGCGGAAAAACGCCGGGTGGTTTTCCTGGGCACCGCGCTCAAAGGCAGGCTCTTCGGAGAGGGGGAAGCCGTCGGGAAAACGATTTTTATCAGCGGGATTCCCTTCCTTGTCGTCGGCGTCATGGTGAACAAAATGCAGGACTCGATGTACAACGGCCCGGACGTCGACAAGGCCACGATTCCCTTCTCGACGTTCCAGTCGATTTACGGGGACAAGGCGATCTCGCGCCTGATCTATCGGCCGAGGGAAATCGGCCGCTCGGAAGAGGTCAGGAACAGCGTCTACCGGGTCTTGTCCGAAAAATATAAATTCGACCCGGCCGACAAGCAGGCGCTGGATATCTGGGATACCGTCGAACAGGAAAAGCTCCTGAGGAAGATTTTCGCCGGGATTGAGATTTTCATGGGCATCGTCGGCGGTCTGACTCTGATCGTGGCGGGCGTGGGGGTCGCCAACATCATGTACGTCTCGGCCAAGAAGAGGACCCGCGAGATCGGCATCAAGATGGCCCTCGGAGCGAAAAAGAAGCACGTCCTGTTTCAGTTCGTCTCCGAGGCGCTGATGATCGTCTTCATCGGCGGCGCGTCGGGGGTGGGGCTGTCTTTCCTGACCGTTGCGGGGGCTCGGGCGCTCGGACTCAAGGGAGAAACGGCGGACTTCCTCGCCCACCCGGTGATTTCTTTCCCCATTATGACCCTGACCGTTCTCATCCTCGGAACGATCGGCTTCCTGGCCGGCTTTTTCCCCGCCCGCCGGGCGGCGTCGGCCAGGCCCGTCGAGGCTCTCAGGTATGAATGAAAAACGGAGACACCCGATGATTCGCATGAGCCACATCGAAAAAACATACGGCGAGGGCACCGCGCGCGTCGAGGCCCTCAAGGACATCAACCTCGAAATCGGGGAGAACGAATTCGTCGGCCTGATCGGGCCGTCGGGATCGGGGAAGTCCACCCTCATGAACATCATCGGCTGTCTCGACGTGCCGACCTCCGGGGAGTACCTCTTTCAGGGCGAGAGTGTCGGAAGGCTGAATTCCAACCGGCTCGCCGAGATCCGGAACGAGCGCATCGGGTTCGTTTTTCAGAACTTCAACCTCCTTCCCTATGCCACCGCGGCCGAGAACGTCGAGCTTCCGATGATCCTGAGGGGAGTGAGGTCGAAGGTCCGGAGGACCAGGGTCGCCGAGCTCCTCGAAAGGGTCGGTTTGGCCGGCCGGGCTCTGCACAGGCCGAGCGAGCTCTCCGGCGGCGAGATGCAGCGGGTGGCGATCGCCCGGGCCTTGACGAATGATCCCGGCTTGATCCTCGCGGACGAGCCGACGGGGAACCTCGACACGAAGGCGGGCGACGAGATCCTGGCCCTCTTCGAAGAGCTCTGGAGGCAGGGCCGGACGCTCATCGTCATCACTCACAACGCCGGCATCTCCGCCAGGGCCCAGCGGGTCATCAGGCTCGTGGACGGGCGCATGGAGGGAACGAGGGCGACATCAGAGCTCGCCCCGGAAATGTAGTCGAACTCAAATCCCGCCTCTTTTGTTGCGTGCGTACCCCGGCCGGCAGCCGGGCCGGCGCGCTAGAATCCCGTTTGGTAGGAGATCGAAATCCCGCGTCCGGCCGCGTCCACGCCCCAGGCAATCCCCCGATAATTCTCGTCGGTAAGATTTTCGAACTCGACGATGAAGTTGTGCCGGTTCCAGAGCCTGAAGCCGGCGCGCAGGTTGACCGTCGCATAGGCGGGCACCGCCGAGAACAGCGCGGAGGAGCTGACGCCGGGTCCGAGAACCCGATCCTGGACCTGGGCCAGCGTTTCGCCCGTCGCGGTAAGGATGTCGTCCGACGTTCCGTAGAGCTTGTCGGCCCCCGGTCCGACCCAGCCCCGGGCGGTCGCGCCGTTCAGGAAGAAGTTTTTGATGTTCGAGCGGGTGCGCGTCGCGCCCGTCCGGCGGTCTTCGAGGTCGAGGCTCGACAGGCGCGTCTGCTTGCCGACCGCGTGGAGATAGGGCTCGAGCCAGAACTTGCCGCTCGGGTGGAGGTAGCGGAGCTTGAGGTAAAAGTCCGGCCCCGGCGTTCCCCCTTCGATGTTGGGCGCGAGTCCCGTGGCAATGTCTTCGGCCCGGAGCAGCGTCAGGACCGTATCGACCGTAAACTGCGGGACCGGACGCCACTCGAGCGAGTGCTCTAATCCCACGATGCGGGCGTCTCCGAAGTTCGTCCGCACGAGGACGGGGCTCGTCGCGGCGGGGACGAAGACCACGCCGGTCGGCCCCTGCGCCGTAATGACCTGGTCGCCCAGGGTCAGGCCCACCGCGCCCTGGGGCAGGATCAATGCCTGATAGACAATGTTGTCCTTGATCGTGTTGAGAAAAACCGACGCCTCCGTCGCGAAGCGGGAGTCGCGATAGCTCAAACCCGTTTCCCAGGTTAGGCTCGTCTCGGGACGCAGCTTCTCGACGGGCCGGCCGGTGGACACGGCGCTGCTTCCCGCCGTATCGCCTACCGTGGCCCCGAGTCCTTGCACGGCGTCCGCGGAAACCTGAAATCCCGAACCGGTCAGGCCGACCGTTCCGAGGTCGGTCATGTGCGGGGCGCGGAAGCCGCGGCTGACATTGGCCGATATCTTGAGCCCCTTCCAGATCGTGCCGACCAAGCCCGCCCGGAAGGTCAGGCTGGAGACGCTGAGGCTGTCGTTCGGCCAGAGCGGTTTGCCGTTCACGAGGGGGCTGTCGGACGCCTTCGATTCGTAGCGGGCGGCGCTGTACCGGAGATCGCCGACGAAGCGGAGCTTATCGGGGATGAGCTCGAGAGCGTCCTGGACATAAACGCCGGTGCTTCGATAAGTCGCGCCGTCGGGGACGCGCCCGCGCCGGATGGTCGTTGCGCCCGTCACGGGATTAAATGCGGTGGACGGGGCGATGATGTGCTCCGGATAATAGTCGAATCCGAAAAGCAGCTCCTGCCGCTGGCTGAGCCTCGAGGTGGCGTGAAGCTGGAATCCGTGGGCGATCGTCTGTTCGGGTTCGTGAGTGATCGAGGCCAGGGGATTGCCGTTTCCTCCCTGGTTGATCCGCTCCTCGCGCTGAGAATTATACGAGTAGACTGCGGTAACCCGGTCGAAGGGGCCGATGTCCGCGCGATTATATTTCACGTAGAACAGATCGTTGACCAGATGCTTGAGATCCGCGACGAGATTCCCGTCTCCGCCGAGCAGCTGGTCATAGCGCTTGCCGCCCTCCTGCTGGCTTCGCGAATAGGAAACGAGAAACTGGTCGGAGGGCGACGGGGTCCAGCTGAACTTGACCATTTCCCCGTACTGGGTGAACGCCGTGTCCGGCAGGCGCGCCGACATCAGCTTGTCGGAGGAGAGTCCGAAGAACCGCGTCACGGCGGAATGCGAGTCGATGCCCTTTCCCGTCCGGATGTCGTTGATTTTTCGCGCTCCGGAGCTGACGGACAGCCCGAACGATGCCGCTGAGTAGTTGGCCGTGAAATTGGCCCCGTAGCTCTGGTCGGCGGAGTTGTAGAGCCCTCCCAGACTTCCCCATAGCCGGGGGGCTCCTCCCGAAATCGCGGGCGAACGGGTCAGGTATTGAATGCTGCCTCCGAGAGCGTCGCTCCCGTACTGGGCGCTGTTGGGCCCGCGCAAAACCTCCACAGCCTCCAGGTTGGACGGGTCGACGAGGTCCATGAAGGTCGTGATGCCCCCGCGGACCGCGGACGTCGAGAATCGCACGCCGTCGACAAACGTGTTCACCTTGTTGCCCGTCAGGCCCCGAATGTAAATCCCGGCGATGCTCGGACTCGTCCTGAGGAGCTGCAGGCCCGGTTCCTCGAGGGCCACCTGGGCGACAACGGCCTTAGCCCTCTCGAGAATTTCGAGCGGCTCGATCACGTTGACGGGCTGGGTCAGAGTCTGCACTGCGGCGACGTTGCCGGGGGTGGCGGTCACCGTGATTTCGCTCTCGACCGGCGCGAGCTCGAGCACGACATCGACCTGAGCAGATTTTCCAGATTCGACCGTTACGGCCAAGCGGCGCTCGTTGAACAAGGGAAGCGATACGGAAAGCATATAACGACCCGGGGGGACTTTCTCGAATTGGTACCGTCCATCGAGGCCCGACCGCCCGCCCGCGACCGCGGTCCGCTCGCCGCTGAAAAGGGAGACGCGAGCCCCGCTCAAGGCCTCTCCGGCGGAGTCGCGGACGATGCCCGAGACCGAGCCCGGCGGCGCCGCGAAAACCGAAGCGGCGGACAAGAACCCCAGGACAAGCAAGCCGAGGATCACCCGTGAGAATCTGCTTCTCAGACAGGTCAACGGGCTTTCGCGTATGGGGCTTTTCGATAGGGAGCGGGGAAAATTTTGGGGGAATGGACTGAGCATCGTTCGGCCTCCTCTATATAATTAGACCTCGAAAAGGGCCGTTTCCTTCCGAACCTTCTATGGAAGCCGGGCGCGAACCGGGGAGCGCTCGAAAGGTTCGTGTCCTGAAGGACACCGACCTCGGCGGAGCGTCGGGTTTTGAAGACTCGGGAAGAGGATTCTATCTCGTGGAAATCTCGAGCTGAATGTCCTGGCCCCAAGGCAAAGACACCAACCGGCTCTTCGGATCGTCGGCGTTCCGGACCGCGGCCTTGCCCTTCTTCACGACCAGGCTCTTGATCTCCGAGGGCGCGCGGAGAGCGATCTCCTGGTCCTTGCCGGATTTGAGAGTCACGAGGATCGTCCCCGGCTGCCAGTGCAGGCTTTTGATCTCGATTTGTCCGCGGCACGACACGCCTTCGATGGTCCCCGCGGGCCAGGCTTCCGGAAGCGCCGGCAGAAGCTCGACGACCCCGGGCGCCGAAGCCGTGAGCATCTTGATGATCACGGCCGGCAATCCCCCGCTGAGGTCCGTGTTGAACAACTCGGTGGCATTGTGGGTCGTGGCCAGGTTGTCGTACCAGTACCGATTGGCGAGAGGCACGAAGCAGCGGTACGCCAGGCCCGCGTCGCCCAGGCTCGTCGCGGCCTGTCCGAGCTGGACCAGCCCGAAGGCCATGTACCCGTTCTTCTTCAGCGAATTCGCCCAGTGGCGCTCGAGCTTGAGCTCGATCGTCCGTTTGAAAGCGGCCTGAAGTTTCGGGCTCCGGGCGATTTCGTCGGGCATCCCGTCGAAGAGGGCGTAGAGCTGCGAGGAATGCCGGTGGTTGTAGTTGTCCAGCAGCTTGGGCGTCAGCCATTCCTTCACCGCCCCGTCCTCGTTGATCATATAGTCCGGCATCTTGGCCAGCATCTTCTGCCAGACGGCGATCTTGTCGGCGTTGACACCGAGGTCCCGGGAAGCCGCGATGGCGTTGTTGATCACCTCTTTGGCCGCGGCCACGTCCATCGTCGCGTTCAGAGAGGCCTGCGATTTGGAATTGCTCGGCGAGTTTTCCGGGGACTGGCAGGGGCTGAACACGTATTTTCCGTCCGGCCCCTCGTACAGGTAGTCCTCGAAGAACAGGGCCGCTTTTTCCATAAACGGAAGGGCGTGCTCGGCTAGAAACTTCCGGTCTCCGGTGTAGAGGTAATAATCATAGAAGAAATGGGCCGCCCAGGCCGCGCCCGCCACCCAGTAGGCCCCCGCGAAATTGGCCGCGAAGGCGTTGTTGTAGCCGTTGGTCGTCGAGCGCGACGGCAGGACGATCCCTCTCGCCCCGAAGATCCGCTGGGCGTTGACCTCGAGATAAGGAACCAGCCATTCCATGTAGGAGGTATAAGCGAGCATGAGCTCGGGCGTGTTCCCCATCAGAATACTCGCGATGGCCGAGGGAACGTTGCCGTTGTGGGTGAAATCACTCGACCAGGGCGGTTGATACGTCCCGGCCCAGACTCCCTGCAGGGTCGGGGGAAGGTCGCCGGTGCTGGAGATGATATTGTAGCGGCCGGCATCGAATTCTTTTTCGATGAGGGCCTTCGAGGGAACGCTCTCGCTCGTCTTCGCCAGCAGCTCCTCCGTGCTCAGGTTGCGGTCGGGCCCGCCCCCGAGGTCGAGCCTCGCCCGCATGAAGAGCTCCCCGTGGATCTTTCTGTGCCGCTCGAGGAGGCCCGTGTAATCCGCCGGGATGTCCGCCAGCTTTTTCTTCATCTCATCGATCCGGGTCGTATCGCGGTCTCTGGGTAGGGCGATATCGACGAGGACCAGAACCTGATCGGCGCCCGTGACCGCGAGGGCGCTCCCGTCCTGGGCGGCGGAGCCGTTCCGGGCGATGACCCTGGCGACTCCCTCGCACGAGGTGATGCTTCCCGCATAGGCCTTGGCGAAGTTGCTCTTGTAGGTCAGGTTCGTCGGATCGGCGGACGTCTTGAAATCGGCGACGTCTTCCTTGAAGCGCTTGTCCTCGGGTCCGCGCGCCTGGAGCTCCAGCCGGCAGGTCACCGAGCCCTTCCCCGGCCCGGTGATCGACAGGACGGCGATCCCGTCGGCCCGGGAGACGAACAACCTGCGCTCGAACACTCCCCGGCCGTCGGCCCAGTGCACGGTCGTTTCTCCGGTGGCGAAATTCACGGAACGGGCGTAATCCGTCACGTCTCCCTTTCCGTCCATCTGAATCCGCAGGTCGAAGGCGGGCATGAGCGGGTCGGGATAGCGGAATCCCTTTTGTTCGCCGGCGTCGACCGCGAGCTGGCTCGCCTGACGGTAGAGCCCGTCATCGATGAGCTGCCTGATCTCAAACAGCCTGATCGCCGTGGGAGGCGGGAGCAGGGTGGCCCGTTCCGGCATGAACAGGTGCTTGTGGCTGAAGACGATCGTTTCGTCCAGCGGGCGGCTCATGACGCTTGCCCCGATGAAGCCGTTACCGCTGAGGAGGCCCTGTTCCCAGGTTTTTGCCTCTACCGTACTGATGAACCCGCGCTCGGGAACGGGCAATTTCTGGGCCGCCGGAGCCGCGGACAGGCCGACCGTGAGCGAGAGGGCGAATAACAAGGCGACCGGGCGAATCAGGATTTTCATTTCCATAACCTCCGAATTGAATTTGAAGCCGTTTCCGGCATTATTATCCGGTTTTGGGCGAGTTCAGGCGGGCGGGAGGCCGCCCGTCGGGACGTCCGTACCAGACCGGTTTTTCGGGCAGACGATCGCGGTCGACGATTCGTCCGTCACGGATGACGATCGCGAGCTTGCGGATGTTAGAAATGTCGGCCAGCGGATCCGCATCCAGGACGAGCAAATCGGCTGTCTTTCCGACTTCCACGGTTCCGTATCGATCGAGAGCCCCGCAGGCCATGGCCCCGTTTTTCGTCGCGGCGACGATGGCTTGCGAAGGACTCATACCCAACTCGACCAGCCCTTCAACGGCGCAGAGCGTCCCGCGGCCCGCCTCGAAAGTCTCGGGCTTCGGCCGGCGGCGGAACTCGGGCGCCTCGCCCAGATAATTGTTCGTAGAGACGGCGATGACGCAACCGCTGCGGATGAGCTTCTCGGCGTTCGCCCGGTTCAAATCCCGAGACGCCTCGCGCGCGTTCCTGTCTTTGCGCAACTCGGCCGCGGTCTTGGGGCGCTGCGCTTTCACCGGCCGTCGTTCCTCGTCCGCCTCCCGAGCCGCCGCCGTCCCCCGCTCCCTGGCTTTGAGATGTTCCCGCCAGGTGTCTCCGGTCATCGCGTTCGAGAGAATGGAACAGAGAACCTTCCTGTCCAGAATCATCTTGATCAGATCATCGGGATAGATTTGGGAAAGAATCTCCGCGTGAGGGAGGACATCGATCCCGGCTCCGATAGCGATGCGCAGGCTCTCGACGCTCGTCGCGTGGGTTTCGACGAGCTTTCCCCGCCGGTGGGCTTCCTCGACGATCACCCTCTGGGCATCCGG
>Ga0315282_10015099_pt1 | contig 11435 bp, 22 predicted proteins | sample YL17G07_20_MG_FD_203693 | JGI IMG/M metagenome (GOLD analysis project Ga0315282, IMG submission 203693) | Sediment microbial communities from Yellowstone Lake, YNP, Wyoming, USA - YL17G07_20 | ecosystem: Environmental > Aquatic > Freshwater > Lake > Sediment | place: USA: Wyoming | collected...
GACGCGGGTGGAGAGACTTCGCTGGTAGTAAAGTGTGATGCTTGCCACGCTACCTTAGAGTATGGCGGGCTTCAGACAATATCAGTCTGTAACGAGTGCTACAAGGCGCTGAAAGCAGCCTTTGAGAAGGAGGAAATAAAATGAGAGGATTAAAATACGAGATTAAGTGCGTTGAGGGGACTATCAAGATTAAAGAACAGCTTGGAAAGGACGCTAAGTTTGAGAAGGGGTTAGTAAGAGAGTGGAAGAGGTATCTCCCTGGCGGTGATAAACATCACCTCTGGGTGCAACACTCCTTTTCGGGGCGGCGGTCTCAACTACAATAGCCCTGAGACGCACTACAATCAAAATCTAGGCGTTTTTTCAGTAAAAAGGTAATTCTATACAGCCCCCCTTTTGGGGGGCTGTTCTTTTTGCCCTTTTCTTACTTGACATATCTGAAACGTTGTGCTAGTCTTATGTTAAGACGCTTGGGGCGCACTATTTAGCCTTAAATGCCGTTATGACGGCTAACTTTAGGGTAGGGGTAGCTCAGGGGTCTAAAATAAAAAATTTAAGGAGTTAACAATGGCGAACATTCGTTCGATAACTGACCTTGCCGAGAAGTACAAGAGGGTTACGCCCGGTCGCAGAACTGACTACGAGAACGGGATTGCCAAGCCTAAGGCTGATTGGGCAAACGAGGCTCAAGCTGCTAACGGAGCTTGGAAGGACGGAATTCAGAGTGCTGTTAGCAGAGATGCCTTCGCTTCTGGGGTTGCTGACAAAGGAACTGCCGGTTGGCAAGCTGATACTAAGCAGAAGGGGCCGGAAAGGTGGGCAACTGGTATCGGGTACGGCTCTCCTAAGTACCAGACTAACTTTGCTCCCTATGCTGACGTAATCAGCAGGACAGCACTCCCACCGAAGTACGCTAAGGGAGACCCGCGTAACATTGACCGGGTAACTGCTATTGCCAGCGCCTTGAGAGCAGCTAAAGTAGGGAAGTGAGGAGGAGTGAGAAATGAGATATAGAGAGACTGAATTACTTGCTCCTACAGATGTCGGTGCTAGTGGCACTGAGACCATCGACCTAGAGCTATCCGATGTTATCTCAGCTATCACTGTGGAGTTCTCCGCTATATGCCCGGCGTCTGTTACCATTCAGGAAGTAGCCGCAGCTAATATCACCAAGATTGAGTTGGTAAACGGCTCGGATGTACTATACTCTCTGACCGGTATGCAAGCTCACGCTATGGACTTCTTTGATACTGGTAGACAGTATATCTGTGGCGGTAGCTATGTTCCAGCTTGGGGACTTCTGGCTACGCTGAGGCTCAATTTTGGTAGGTATCTCTTTGACCCGGAGTTAGCTCTTATCCCCAAGAAGTTTGACAACCTACAACTGAAGATTAGCTTTGATGAGGATGTAGCCGTAGCTTCTGTTGAGACAAATAGCCTCTGTGTCTGGGCTAATGTCTTTGATGAAAGGGCAGTCTCGCCTAAAGGCTTCTTGATGAATAAGGGGCTAAAGGATTATACCCCGGTGGCTAATGCTACTGAGGAGACTGACCTGCCGACTGATTATCCTCTTCGTAAGCTGATGGTTCAGATGAGGGTGCCTGACTTATGGTGGGGTGGTATCATATCCAGCCTCAAAATCACAGAGGACAACGACAAGAGAATACCTATCAACATGAACGCCGCTCAGCTTGAGCACTGGCTACACGAGTTCTTCGGTGAATACTACGATGGTATTATCGCTGACCTAAACACTGGTACCGGCGTTGATATTTACCATGCTCCAACTCAAGGCGTGAAGCTACGTGGTGATTTCTACTGCTCTAGCGATGTCTTGGATAACATTCCTTTTGGTTATCGCAATAAATACTTAACAACGACTATGACCGGCTATACCGTGATGGATATTGCCGGGACAATGCCTCATGGTTGTATGTGCATACCGTTCGGAGACCAGAAGGATATTGCTGACTGGTATGATGCTAAGGGGAAGTCCCTCATAATGAAGCTAAAGGCTGGTGGAAGCATAGGAGCTTCCGAGACCTTTAGAGTTGTAACTCAGCAGTACAGAACATACTAGGAGCTGAAATGCCTGAAAGCAAAGAGTATAGTTGGGCTTGGGTAACAGCTAGTCGGTTACTCACTGACCGAGAGTGTGAGCTTGTCTATGCTCATCTAGTGCCGAGTGGCGCTGAGACTGGGACTATTATCTACAATGGCGTGGATACAAACGGTGACGTAGTAACCTACCTAGTCTCAGCAGTAGCTACTCAACAGCCCTTTAGTCCCCCAGTACCGATTTACTGTCGGAAGGGGCTTTACATCACTAAGGGCAGCGCTACAACTGGTGTGCTGGTAGTATGGAGACACCTGTAGAAAGGAGAGAAGGGGGAGTAACTTCCCCCTTCTGTCTATTATGCTCTACGGCGGTGAGGTAACTGTACCTAAAAGCACGACCAAAGATAACCCCGTGGAGACTATCTTCAAGTTGACCCACGGGGTTATTACTAGGGTTATCTTTGTTCCTAGACCCGGCACAGCTAGCTTATGCCACGCTCAGGTCTATCATTGGGAGCATCAAATCTTCCCTCTTGACCCCGACCAAGACCTTCACGGAGACTCGGTTGCGTTAAACTGGGAGGAGTCTTATAATATGTTAAGTGCTCCCTTTGAGCTTAAGGTTAGGTCTTGGAACGAGGATGATACCTATGACCACACCTTTGACATCTGGTTTGATGTTACACCCTTAGAGGCAACGCCAGAATACCTTTACGACCAGCTAACTGGCGCATTGATAGGCGCCTTCGGCGGTAGAGTAATCTATCAGGGGAGCAGTTAAATGCCTAGAGGACAGCCTGATTACGGAGAATACGCGGTAAAAGAAGTAGCGGCTTCTGTCTCCGATATGGGAGAGGTAGCGGCAAGGTTAGGTAGTATCGTGACTTTTGATAAGCGTGGTGACGTAGTAGACTTTGATAACTTTGAAGAGCCAGTTCTGAAGTGGGGATACACTTATTATGATGCTCTTTCTACTGTATATCTCAGTTCTGATAATCCTAAGTCTGGTAGTCAATCGGTAAGATTTTATGTCCCTGCCGTTGTTGGTAATTGGGCTTATATATTTAAAACTACCTCACCTTTAGGCTCAAAAAATATAGGGGTGGAAATTAGCTTTAGTGCGATACACGGAGCTAAGACCCTAGAGATACTACTTGAGCACTATGACGGTGAGTATCTCAGAAAGGCAGGAGCAAGATTTCACCAGAGTGAAGGAAAGCTCTATATTGAAGATGAGAACTATAGCTGGCTTGAGGTAGCTAACATTGGCGATACCCTATATAGCGTCTTCGTATATTATACTATGAAGCTAGTGTGTAATTTTGATACTGGCAAGTATAGCCGCCTTCTCTTTAGCAATAGACAAATAGACCTTTCCAACAAAGCTATCTGGAAAACAGCTGATACTAGTGCTCCCAGCCTGACACAATACATACGAACTGAAGTTCTTGGTAGCGCTAACACAGTATGTTTTCTAGATGACTTTGTGCTAACTCAGGCTGAGCCTTAATTAAAGGAGTAATTTAAGTTATGGGAATGGCTGAGATATGGGGATGGGATGATACTAACAAGCAGTGGGTTAAGTTTGCCGTCAATGCTGATGGCGTGCTGGAGGTGTCTATGGCAGTAACTAATTTAGATGATTTAGCTGATGTCTACGTGCCCAGTCCTACTGATGGTTATTATCTCTACTGGGATGCGACAGCGACAAGGTGGAAGTGTAAAGCCCTCACTACTCCCGCTCACGCAACTACTCACCAAGCTGGTGGTAGTGACCAGATAAGCGTAGCTGGACTGTCAGGGCTATTAGCTGATGGTCAAACTCCACTAGCCCACAAGACCTCTCATCAAAGTGGCGGCTCTGACGAGCTTGCCTTAGCTGGTGAGCAAATAACCTCTGGCATAGTAGCCGATGCTAGAATAGCGTCTACTATAGCCAGAGACAGCGAGGTTACTACGGCTGTATCAGACCACGCTGCTTTAACTACAGGTGTTCACGGAGTAGGAGCAGGGACAGTAGCTAAGGTAAGCGACATAGCGGTAATGGCTAATCTGCCTGCTGCTGTTAAAACCTTAACCCTCACCTTTATTATTGACGGCGGTGGCTCGGCTATTACTACAGGGCAGAAGGGACACCTTGAGATACCCTTTGCCTGCACTATTCAGGCAGCAACCTTGCTAGCTGACCAGTCTGGCTCTATTGTAATTGACATCTGGAAGGACACCTATGCCAACTTCCCGCCTACCGTAGCCGATACTATCACAGCTTCGGCTAAGCCTACTCTTTCCAGCGCTCAGAAGTATCAGGACACTACCCTGACTGGCTGGACAACAGCAATTAGTGCTGGTGATATATTAGCCTTCAATGTTGACTCGGCAGCAACAGTTACTAGAGTAACGCTAAGCCTAAAGGTGATTAAGACATAAGGAGCTGTAGAAGTAAATGGCAGTTAAACTTATCGGGGCTGATGATGTAACCGCTGATAGCGGTAACTATACGAATTATTTTATTCTCTCACAATTTACTGCCGTAGCCAGCGGCAATATGACCGAGTTCAGGGTAAAGTGTCAGGCTTCAGGCAATCTGAAAGTCGCTATTTATGCCGATAATTCTAACCAGCCGGGGGCTTTAATTACGGCTATGAACACGGGACAGGCAGTAGTTAGTGGATGGAATACCCTGTCCTTCACCTCTACCCCCATAGTCAGTGGTACTAAATATTGGCTTGCCTTTATTAGTGATTATAATAATTCAGTTGGGTATAAAACATCGGCTGGCTGGCTAAGAAAATACACGGCAGCTACTTATTCTACCTTTTCTTTCCCCGACCCAGCAGGTTCGCTTACTGACGCTTCTGGTTACTATGAGATAGAGGCTGGCTGGGAAACGCTACCTGTAGGTCGCTCATTCGGGTATGTGATAGGTTAGATGGAATACTTAATGACAGGACTGATACTTCTCACGCTGGGCAACTTAATTGCCTTAGAGCGGACTGTCGCTGGAATGAAGAAGGAGCTACAGCACATTAAGCGTGTAATCTGCACAAAGGGGGAGAAGAAATAAATGGACGAGATATACCACGCCTTTCTATGGTTTTGTGGCTTCCAAGAGGGTGAGCACATCTCGGATATGCTAGCCAGACAGAAGGAAAGACTGGGCTGGGTGTGGTGGTTATTTCCTGTGCTCACTATAGCTGGCTTTTTAGGCTTTACCGGCTGGCTGTTCTGGCACATAGCCACCTTTAAGCTAAGGAATAAATGAGGAGGTATTACTATGGCTGACTGGGGAAAGGTAACTAAAATCATTGAGATGACTCGGATTACACCGCAGGGAGAGATAGTTAAATACTATCGCCACTCCGTCATGACAGTCGGAGGGGCTTCACTAACTATTGATATTAGCGAAGCTGACTTTACTGCTGACAAAGCCGAGCCTATCCTAAGAGCCAGAGCCGAAGAAGCCGATAAAATCTTAAGCCTGTGAGGCTAAAATGTGGTTTATAAACCAGATTATTGACTGGCTGTGGACTTTAGTTAGTTGGCTGTGGACTGCCTATTATGCAGTACAGGGCTGGATACCTCCGTTTAATTCCTTAGCCAGTCCGCTTGAGGGTCTAGCTAGAGCCTTTAGCAATATTGCTTCTGCCTTCGGAGCATTTAATGACTGGCTTGTATGGGCTACTGGTAGAATTAGCCAGATGATAGACTGGACTGCCATAAATAGCTACTTCAATTACTGGGCTGTTACAATCGGTCAGATGAGTTACTGGATAAGCACGCTCTCTACTTATATTAGCACCTTAGTCTCTAACTGGTGGAACACGTCCAACAACCCGATAAGACTCTATATTGACCAAGCTATCGCGGCTATTAAGGCACTCCCAGACCAGCTAGTGAGTGAATTTAATGCAGTCAAAACAGCTTGGGATAACTTCTGCCAGTACACCGTCCCCCAGTGGACAGCTAGCCTGAAAAGCTACTGGGACAGCTTTACCGCCTTTATGGGCAGTATCGGGCAGACTATCCTAGACCATCTAACCGCCTTCTGGAATGATACTATCCTACCAGCTATAAATACAATTAAGCAGGACATAGCCTCACTCCATTTACCTAGCTGGGACGATATATGGAGCTTTATACTCAGTAAGCTGCCACACATAGATGACGTTCTCAACTGGTGGGGTGAGTTCTGCCAAGACGTTAAGGAGTTCTTTGCCGACCCCTCAATCTGGCTCTGGAAATATTTTGACTTTGGCTGGATACTAGCTAGCATGACTGACATAATCAACGCTTGGAACCCGCTAACCCCAGAGGAGCAAGAGCGAGTAGATAGTCTTCAGGACGTACCGAAGGTTATTGACGAAGGAGTAGAGCTTATTAAAACCGAGAAGATGGAGGGGACTTCTCCTCAGAATAAAATGATTTACGCAACTCTAGCTAAGATACAAGCTAGAATAAAGAGCGAGATAGAAGAAGGGAGGAAAAGCTAAAATGGGATGGGGTGGAGCAGCTGCAGGATTGTCCTTCGGTGGAGCGATCCTCGACGCTATTCAGAGGATTATCACTAAAGTCCTCGTTGACCCTATTATAAACATCCTTCAGGGACTTATGTCTCTGGGGATGATGTGGTCATTTCACGCCTTAGTCCGCATGTCACCAAACGAAGCTCTTTGGACTGTTAGAAAGATTGTTGACTCTTATTTTGTCCTGCCTGTAGAGTGGGCAGGCTTCATCGCCGAGTATCTTGAGCGTATGACAGGCTCTAAGATAGACCTGAACGACATAGTCAAAGAGGGAGTTGGCATTGGCTCAACGACAGCTATGCAAGCTCTAGGCAAGAAGTTCCTTGACCCTATGCTCGGCTTAATTATGCCTACCCCAGAGGAAGCCCGAACTAACCCTATGGGCGGTGCCGATAGGTTCATGTCAGCTAACCTTCAGTTTCAGATGTCAGCTTGGCTGTTACACCTTCTCGGAGATACCATGTCATTCGGCATGTTTAAGTCGTTAAAAGACCTGCCTAACGCTATATCGTGGAGCTACGGCATAGGCTGGCTTAGCTGGATGGTTATGGGACCGGTGTTCAAGGCTGGCATCAACGACCCCATGACTAAGGAATTTAACAAGTACTACCGCCCTAACCTCTTAAGTCAGGCTCAGATAATAGACAGCTTCTTTGCTGGACGCAAGACAGCAGAAGAGGCTCACAGCGAGCTTGCGCTACTAGGCTTTAGCGACAAGGACATAGAAACCCTGTTAAATATCTCGCGCCGCCGGCTGACGATGGAAGTCATAGACTACCTTGCCAGCATAGGTAAAATCAAGACAGGCCCTATTATTCAGTATTACCGAGACCAGGGGCTTTCTCAGGAGGACGCTGAAGCTATGGCTGAGATGCACGCTAACAAGCGCAAGCGTGCTCTTGAGGACAAGATTATCACCAAGATGGAGGGACTATTCAAAGCCGGCTCAATAACCGAAGCTCAGCTAAGACAGTATTACGTCAACCGGGGCTACGACCAAGAAGAGCAGGATTTAGCAATAATGGCTCTAACTGTCGAAGGAACGCAGACAGGGGAGCTATCAGACTCGGAGATATGTCGCTTATACCAGAATGGCAAAATGCCTCTCGAGGAGGCTAAGAGGCGCTTATTAACTAGGTATACAGACTCTAGAGACGTTGACCTCCTGTTAGAGCTTTACCCACCTAAGGAGAAGGCTGAGGCTCTAATTACTCCAAGAGAGCTAACCCCTTCTGAGATAGGGAAACTCTACAATCTCGGTAAGATAGACTACGATGAAGCCTTCAAGAAACTAACTACGAGAACCCCGCCAGTAGCTAACGCTGACCTCTTTCTTCTCCTTTACGAGAGGGGGGACGAACCCGGAGCTACACAGCTACTTAAGGGGATTACCCCGGCACAGATAGGTAGTTTATACAAGGATGGCGTGCTCTCTGAGGAAGAGGCTATAAACCGACTAAAAGCTCTCAATTATCCTGAGGAAGAGGCTTTACTCTTCTTAACTCTGTACGTCCCAGCCCCGCCACCTGCGGTACCTGCTCCGCCTAAACTCTCAGCAGCGCAGGTAGGGAAGCTCTGGAAGAATAGAGAGCTCACTGACGAAGAGGCTAACAGTCGCTTAATGGCTTACTTTAAGGATGCTAACGAGGTAGCGCTATTCCTTAAGCTGTACTCACCACAGGTAGTAGCAATACCGCCAGTCCTACCTGTCTTAACCCCCTCACAGGTAGGTAGGTTATGGCAAACTGGTGAGCTATTACTGCCTGAGCTAACAACTAGACTGTATGCAGTCTTTGGCGATTATAACGAGGTTAGACTGTTTAGACTACTCTATCCTAGTAAAGTACCAAAGGAAACAGTAGGAGCTTGGTATCAAATACAGAAGATTAATAGAGAAGAAGCAGAAGCTAGATTAATTGATCTTAATATGACTGAAGACGAGATTACGGCTTATCTAGCTAGTATATCTATTAGTTAATATAATATATTTATTATATTATAATAAGATATATATACAAACCCCCTACAGGGGTTTGTAATAATAGTTTAACTAATAATTATTAATAATTTAACTAATCTAAATATATAGGCTTTAATAAGCTAAGGAGTTGACATAAGATAGACTATAACATTTTAATTTCTTCGCTGTTTACATAATATATGATTTACAGCTATATTCTATATCTATTTTTGGGACGCACTATAAGTGTTATGTGCGTTATGGTCAAGCTAGTGGCAACTATTAAGTTGTTAAAGTTTTATGACAACTTGATTTTACATAATTGAAGAAGCTAAAATCTAGCTGAAAAGGAGTTAAAAATGAGTCTAAATCACAGTCAAATTCATGATCTAATTGCTAGGGCTAAGCTAGCTGACCCGTTAACCTTAAAAAGCTATCAAGGCAAAGTGCTTTCTAGGGAAGAAGTTTTAGCTCTTGAGCATGTTACTGGTGACATAGTGAAAGACAAAGTAACTGGTAAAGGAGGTGAGGTAATTGGTGGAACCAGAGCAACCGTTACTACAGATTAAAATTCCTCAACATGAAGAGGTAGAGATCTACCTAATCAAACTTGCTGATGGTACTATAGTTGCTAGGACTAAGGACGAGATAGAAAAAGCCCCCTTACCGGAGAGCAGCAAGGGGGCTTAAGAGGTTAACTCAGTCTTAGTGAGTGGCAGCGAAATAGCCTGCGAACGTTACTAGTAGCGATGTGCCAACTATTATAGCTAGAATGAGCAAGGTCTGCTTAAGTGAGCTTTTGCCTTCAGTCTTAGTTTTCTCAGTCTTAACTGGCTGGGGTTTAGCTGGTGTAGTCTTCCCGTTCTCAAGCTCTTCGTGAGTGCAGCCTGTTAGTTTCTGTACAGCTTGCTGAGCTTCTGGCGGTAGGTTTGAGTATTCTAGTCTAGCCATTTTACTTCTCCTAACTCCTGCCGCATTTAGGGCAGGACATTCTCCAGAGTTTAGCCTGTCTTAATTTACCTGTGCAGCCATATTTTGACTTTGGACAGGCGGCAGGGATTTTCTCGGCAGCCTTAAAGACATAGTGTCCTTTGCACACTGGACAATACATTGTAGTTTCTAATAGCTTGCCATCCTGTCCATAGAGCTTATCATCATACTGCGTTCTTTTAAGCTCTGTCCCTGTGAAAGGGAATAGAGGGCTGCACTCTCGGTTGCTGCATATTAACTTATTCATCTACCTTCTCCTTTCTGTTGTAGTCGCAGCACTTCCCGGCATCTATCTGCTCTAGACTGAATACGTGCCCTAGCCAAACATGACCGCGGGAAGTGATAAGGTCTAGAGGTTTACCACACTTGGGACACTTTTGATTGGTCTTAATTGTTTTCATCTATCTTCTCCTTTCATTATTATTATAGCATACTTTATATACTTTGTCAAGTAGTTTACTAGGTATTATTGACAAGTTTTTAATAATGTGATATGGTAGGGAGGGAAGGAGTATAAGCGATATGGGTAAGAGGAAGTATTTTCGGTGTAGGGGTTGTGGTGAAGCTTGGGATAAGGTAAAATTAAATCCTAGAGGATATTGCCGTAAGTGTAGCATGAAGCGCTTGGAGCTGGCTATGTGGCAGATGATGAAGAAGAAGGGTGAGTATTATGAGCGGTGGAAGGACAGCATGAAGTTTTATGCTAACGGTCTAGAGAAAAAGGGGCGCTAGTATGTCAATTGCGCTTATCCCGGCAGCCTTAATAGCCAAAGACAAGGAAGATGATTTTATAGTCTTCATGCAGTCGCTGCCGATTGACGCTAATGATAAGAAGTACCTGATTATTCAGTGGACGAAGCTAGTTGGTGTAGCTCTGACACATGACTTAGTTAAGGCGGTATTAGGCGAGCTAGATGAGCGAACGAGGGGGTAGATGAGATTTCAATTTGTTAATTGGTTTCCAGAATGGCGAGGTTTTTACTGTTTTAGATGGCACAAGGAAAAGTCAGCTATGGCTTATATCTATGACTGGTTTCTTGGCTTTGCCTTCTGGGAAATCAGGAAGTGGCATAATCTTAAAGAAGGAGAATTAAAGGCACAAGGAGAATTAGACGAAAGGACAAGGGGGTAAAGTAGGATGAACTTTAGAAACGTACTGGCTATACTTGCCTTCATTGGGATGATACCAGCTATCTGGATACTCAATGGCGCTGGTATCATTAACGTAGGCGAGACAATAGTAGGAGCCTCAATAGCTATGTGGACGCTTATCGGTCAGTTCTACTTCAGAAAGAAAGAGAGCTAGCTTAACCATGGTGACGCCACAGCCCGCTACTAAGTATCCTCACATGCTGCCTGCTGAGAATGAGATATGGGATAAGTTTCTGTCTCAGCGCTCACCGCCCTTTATTGACATTCAGTACGACGTTCATGTCGGGGATGCGCCGGAACCCCCAGCTAATTTACCTGATTATCTCAAGGGTATGTTTGAGAGCGTCTACAAGCACCGAATTGACGTAGTAGCTCAGGATCCTGACGTTATTTACGTTATAGAGGTTAAGCCGCGAGCTGGGCTATCGGCGCTCGGTCAAGTCTTAGCTTATAAGCACCTTTACGAGAGGGACTATCAGCCGACTAAGCCAGTTGAAATGAGGATAGTCTGCGAGCGTAAGGAGATGAACATAGACGAGATAGCCGAGAAGCAGGGGGTATATATATGGATGGTATAATCGCCTAGCAGGGGTGCCCAACCTGCTAGGCATCTAACCTCCTTTCTGTTCCCCCTCCCCTTACAAAGGGGAGGGGGTTTTATTTATTCTTTTTAACTTTCAATCAGAACTTCCTTAATTACCCTCTTGACAAAGTCTAATAAGTGTGCTAGAGTATTAGTAAATACATTATAG
>Ga0315282_10015100_pt1 | contig 11435 bp, 8 predicted proteins | sample YL17G07_20_MG_FD_203693 | JGI IMG/M metagenome (GOLD analysis project Ga0315282, IMG submission 203693) | Sediment microbial communities from Yellowstone Lake, YNP, Wyoming, USA - YL17G07_20 | ecosystem: Environmental > Aquatic > Freshwater > Lake > Sediment | place: USA: Wyoming | collected...
GATTAACATGGTCCACGGGGACGCTGAGGCCGTGGATGTCATACTCAGGCACCCAGCCGTGAAGGGCGTCTCCTTCGTCGGCTCCACCGCCGTGGGCAGGGACATCATCTACAAGGAGGCTTGCGCCGGGGGTAAGAGGGTCCAGGCGCAGTGCGGGGCTAAGAACTTCCAGGTAGTGATGCCCGACGCGTCCATCGACGGGACGGTCTCCAACCTCATGGGGAGCTTCTACGGCAACACAGGGCAGCGCTGCCTGGCCGGTGCGAACCTCGTCCTCGTCGGCGGCGACGAGGCGTTCAACGAGAGGATGATGAAGGCGGTCACGAAGGCGACCTCGGAGATCAGGATAGGCTACGGCCTGGACGAGGCGACGCAGATGGGTCCACTCCAATCAGAGGCGAGGAAGAGGCGCGTAGTCGGCTACGTGGAGAGTGGGCTCGACGAGGGCGCCAGGCTCTCCCTCGACGGCAGGAGGTTCAAGGTCCACGGTGGGTACCCCGAGGACTGCTTCCTCGGCCCCTCGATCTTCGAGGGCGTCACGCCGGACATGACCATCGCCAGGGAGGAGATATTCGGCCCCGTGATGAGCGTACTCACCGCCGGGAACCTCGAAGAGGCGATAGGGATGGTGAACGGGAGCGCCTACGGGAACGCGGCCTCCATATTCACCGCCAGCGGAGGGGACGCCAAGAGGTTCAGGTACGAGGTCGACTGCGGCAACATCGGCGTGAACGTCGGCACAGCCGCCCCGATGGCGTTCTTCCCCTTCAGCGGGATGAAGGACTCGTTCTTCGGCGACCTCCACGGCCAGGGCATGGACGCCGTCGAGTTCTTCACCGCGAAGAAGGTCGTCATAGAGCGGTGGATGTAGTGCTCGGGACGACGAGCTCCCTCCTCGGCCACTACGCGAAGCTAGAGGAGTCCCTGACCAAGCTCTACCGCAGACTCGCCGACGGAGAAAGATCAGCCGAACTCAGGGCGGTCCTCGTGGGCTACGCCGAAGATGTGAGGAGGCGGAGGGAGACCGTCGAGAGGGCCTACAGGGAGGCCGTGACGGACGCCTACTCCGTCGGCTTTCTACCGGAGCCCGTCGACGAAGCCGAATACCAGATCGATGGCGATCTCCCGGAGAGTCCCACCCAAGGCGACCTAATAAAGGCGGCTGCGGCTCTCGAGGAGACGACGGTCAGATTCCTGGACAGGGCCGCAGGCAGCGTCCGCAGCCAGCTTCCGGAGGTGGCTCAGGCGATGACCGCCGCGGCGAGGGGGGGCTCGAGGAGGCTGGACGCCCTCAGGTCCGTGTCGTCGAAGTGAGAGGGCGTAATGGTAACGGCATCCTTCGGAATGAATAGTTTTAAACGTCTTCCGTTTTCCTGTATGGAAGGGGCCGGTCGTCCAGCCTGGTTAGGACGCCGCCCTTACGCGGCGGAGGTCGCCGGTTCGAGTCCGGCCCGGCCCACCATTATCAGGTTATGTCACGATAGCATGAATTGAGCGGCGCGAGGCTGCTCATTTTTTGTTATAACAGGTTGCTTGTTATATGGCGAAAAAAAATTCCATCTTTTTCTTCCAAGGCTTCCTCCTCGTGTTTCTTGAGCTGTTCTTGGCAGCGATCTTTGTCCTCCTTTTGCAAGTCTAGCCGGGTGCCCCTGTGAATGGCGGGCAAGGTAGAATTTGAACCCGCCGTACACTGGAGATGTCCCCAGCAACCCCTTTTTTGGTTTATTTTAATGCGCGCAGAGGCGAATGTTGAACCTAGTTGCCACTTCTATGCGTGCAGCTGATTTCAATTGTCGCCGACGCATCTGTCCACAATTTCCGATAGATCAAAAATGTTCGGCTTGTCCCCTGACCCCGCCGCGTATTTCATGATCAGTATGCAGTTCGGGCATCCCGTGACCACCCCGTCGGCTTCCAGCGGGTTAAGATGCTCCGTGAGCTTCATATTCGTTACCTTCTCCGCGAGATCTTTATTGTACATCCACAGCCCTCCTCCGCCTCCGCAGCAAAGCGTGTGGCTCCCAGTCAGAGGGGGCTCCATGAGCCTGAGCTGAGGAATGGATTTCAGCACGTTCCGTGGAGGCTTGTAGACGTTACAGTGCCTCCCGAGATCGCATGGATCGTGCCAAACGTAGCTGCCGTTCATGCCCTTCAGGTGAAGCTGCCCCTCGCGGATGAGGGACTCCATCAGCTGAGATGTGTGATAAACCTCAAAAGGCATGGTCACGCCCAACATGACGTAAACCCTTGTGAAGGCGAAGTAACAGCCCGCGCAGCTGGTGACGAGCCGCCTCACTCCGAGGCCGGTCAACTTTTTCACGTTTGCGGAGGCGTTCCTCTCGGCTTCATCCCACAGCCCAAGTAGGTAGAGAATGAGTCCACAGCACCCCTCATCTTCGCCGAGCAGCCCGAAGCTGACGCCGGATTTCCTCAATATGTTCGTGGTTGAGACAACTACGTTGGGGAGCCTGTAGGCGGTTGAGCAACCCGTCCAGTAGAGCATGTCTCCGGCTCTAAATGGAAATTCGTTTGCGACGTCCTCGAACCATAAGGTTCTGTCCTCGGCGGGTATACCCAGGGGGTTTCCGCTCTCGGCCATGTTTCTCTTCAGTAGCTTGCACTGCTCCGGCTCCGCCCCCATCTTCACGATCTCTCGGCGGGCCCTGACTATGGCGTTGTTCACCTCAAAGCCCTCCTGAGCCACCTGATCGTAGCACTGGCCGCACGACGAGCAGCTATACATCGAGTCCACGAGTTTCCTGGTGGCTCCTAGCTCGCCTCTGAAAAGGCCTCTAGACAGTATCAATCGCCCCTTGGACGAGTATGTCTCCAGCCCATCAAAGAATGGCTGCAAGACGCAGAACCCGCTATCGGAATCCTCGAGCTCCTCCAGCCTGTAACCGCCGCAGTTCTGAAGCAAGGAGGCAAACCTGTGCGGAAACGAAGGTGCCCCCCTCAGCTTACGACTATTCTCTATTTTGGCTTCAGCGAGTTCAGAAAGCCTTTCGAGCAGAGATTCGGCGACAAGGTACTTCCCAGAATCGATTATCAATACGTGCTCGTTCGAGTGCCGGGCTGTTCCCTCGCTTTCAACTAGGTGATCCTTGATAACAGTGACTCCGTGGACGTCGGCAATCTTCCGGAGTTCTGCCTCATCAGCCTCTGAGCGGAGCCTTAGGACGGCTAAAGGCTGCTGAACGTGACGCGTCCCGAATCTAGACCGATGAGAATAAACGTAGAGGTCCTCACAGTCTGTGAGTACCCTCTCCTGTCCGAAAGCCTCAATCAGCCTCTGAAGCAGCATGGCTATCTGCCTCTCTTCGAGCGGCACGGCAGAATTCCTTCCTTAACGTTTCGCTGACCGATTTTAAATGTACCTCGATGAGCTTTTTAACCCAAGCTTGGCATCGGCCTCCCAATTGGGCGAATCATCCGAAAATGTAATGAGCCCTGAGCCTCACGTCTAAGGTGGCGATTCTGTTTGGTCTATGGTTGGGCGGGCAGGACGCTTAACGTCGACCTCTCCAAGGACAAGATATCGACTGAGCCCTGGAACGAGGCGGCTAAGATGTACCTGGGGGGGAGAGGGGGCAACGCCTGGCTTTTCTGGAGGCACAGCCGGGTGAACCAGAGCCCCTTCGACGATGACGCCCCGCTGATCTTCGGAGCCGGCGCCCTGGCGGCCACGGGGCTGATAGGGGCCTCAAGGATGGAGGTGACGGCCGTCTCCCCCTCGAAGACCGAAACCCACTCCTATGGGAACGTCGGGATGGGTAGCTTCTGGGCCCCCGAGCTGAAGTTCGCAGGCTACGACAACATAGTAATCAAGGGGAGAGCCGAGAAACCCGTCTACCTCTACGTCTACAACGACGATGTGGAGATCAGGGACGCCAAAGACGTTTGGGGCAGGGGCGTCTTCGACACCGAGACGTTGATCAGGGAGGAGGTCGACGACGAGGACGTCCAGGTGGCGAGCATCGGGCCCGCGGGGGAGAACCTCGTGGTGCAGTCCACCGTCGAGCACAACTACAGGAGCGGCACGCCTCTGGGCGCCGCCATGGGCTACAAGAGGCTCAAGTCGGTGGCCGTGAGGGGCACGAACCCCGTCGAAGTCCACGACCCGGAGAGGGTGCTCGAGCTGAACAGGCAGCTCGTGGACAGGGTCAGGAAGGCCAAGGCGCTGAACGTCGGAATCCCCAGGGACAAGGGGATGGACGCCTACCTGCAGGGCTTCATCGTGGGTGATGCGGGGGTCGTGGGCGACTACGAGAGCCACGACTGGAGGGAGAGGCCGAACGTCAAGAAGGCCTACGAGGAGGGCTCCATCGGGGATTACTACGTGAAGGACATTGGATGCTTCGGCTGCCCCTTCCCATGCCAGCCCCTCTTCGATATCCCCGGAATCGGGGCATGCATATGGAGGTGCTACCCGACCTATTGGCCCTGGAAGCTGTGGATGACCGATCTCAAGGAGTCCTTCAAGGCGACCAGGATGATGTCCGACCTCGGGATGGACAACAAGGAGATAGCCACGACAGTCTCCTGGCTCATGCACCTCTACAGCGACGGAAAGGTCACGGCCTCGGACCTGGACGGCGTAGCCTTCGAGAAGGGAAGCTCGGAGGCTCTCTTCGAGACGATCCGCAGGGTCGCCTACAGGGAGGGGTTCGGGGACACCCTCGCCGATGGGCCGTTGGCCCTGGCGAAGAGGCTTGGGCCAAGCGCCATGGAGTACCTCAAACACAACCAGGGCCTGACGATGAGGACCTTCGAGTTCCGCGCGGAGCCCGGAACGGCGCTCGGCGAGGCCGTCTCCGAGAGGGGGAACAGCCTGAGGGCGACGACCTACCACGTCGTCATCTGGGACAAGCCGGCCAGAGAAGGATACGCCGGCATGCCGCCGGAGGAGAGGGAGGCCGCCCTCGCCTGGTCGAAGGAGATGTTCGGCACCGAGAAGGCCATCATCGCCACGGAGTACGAGGGGAAGCCCGCCGCGCTCATCTACGAGATGGACGGAGCCGCCATCGCGGACTCCCTCGGATACTGCGTGACGATGATCCGCCCATCGAGGGTCGGCGCACCCGGATCCCAGATCGGGGACATGTCGTACGAGTTCGCGGCGGAGAGGTTCACCGCGGCGACGGGGGTGCCCATGGACGAGGCGGGGCTCTTCGAGGCCGGCGCGCGCATATGCAACCTGGAGAGGGCCATAGCGGTGAGGGACGGGCGGTCCAGGGAGAAGGACACCCTGCACGAGTACTTCTTCAAGGCCCCCATACCGGATGGACCCCTGAGGGGGAGGATGCTGGACAGGGAGAAGTTCGAGAAGATGAAAGACGAATACTACGCGCTGAGGGGGTGGGACGTCAAGACAGGGCTACAGAAGGCTGGCACCCTCGAGCGGCTCGGCATGAAGGATGTCTCCGACCAGCTCAGGAAGGCGTCGAAGCTGGCCAAGGAGAAGCCGGAGAAGGAGGGATGAGGCTTGGAGAAGGTAATACAGGTCGACATAGAGAAATGCGTCGGGTGTCGAGCATGCGAGGTCGCCTGCTCCCTGAGGAACGCGGGGAAGAGCAACCCGACGAGATCGAAGATAAGGGTGATAAGGTACGAGAAGCGCGGCGAGTTCCACAACTACGTCCCGATGATATGCCAGCAGTGCAGCACACCCCTCTGCCTGGAGGCCTGCCCGGTCAACGCCATAGCCAAGAACACGGAGACGGGGGCGATGGTCGTCTCCGAGCAGACGTGTGTGGGCTGCAAGGTGTGCACCGTGGCCTGCCCGATAGGCGGAGTGAGCATGGACCCCGTCACGAACCTCGCCTTCAAATGCGATCTCTGCGACGGCGACCCGGAGTGTGTGAAGTACTGCGAACCCAAGGCGATCAGCTACGTGGACAAGGATAAGCTGGACCTCAGGACGAAGAGGGCTAAATCAAAGAGGTTCTCGGAGCTATTCAATCTGATGCAGTCAATATATTGACGGTCTGGCAGGTGTGGCTTGCCATGGGGGAGGCATGCCGAGCCTAGGACAGCCGAACCCGCTGAGGATTCACATGCACCTTCAATCGGCCCCTCCAGAGGGAGATCAGCGTCAGGCCTGCCGCCTCGGCCAAGCGTATCCCCGAGGCGAGCGGCACGGTCATCGAGGCGACCACGGGTATTCCGCCGCGCCCGGCCTTCTGCACCATATCCCCGGACAGCCTGCCGGTGCTCACCAAGATGCATCTCCCCAGTTCTCGTCTCCCGAGAACCATCGAGCCTATCACCTTGTCCACGGCGTTGTGCCTGCCCACGTCCTCGGCGAAGGCCTGAACCTCGCCGTCCTCTGAGCAGAGCATGGCCGCGTGGGTTCCCCCGGTCGCCTTGTGGACCAGGCTCCTCCTGTTCAGCTCCTTGCACATTTCGATGATCTTGCTTGCCTCGACCCTAAGGTCGAGTCCGACCTTAGGCATCGTGAATGAGCCTATGCCCCTGATCTTTGATCCACAGGCGGTCACTATCAGGTTCATGACCCCGACGGAGGCTTCCCTAAGGTCGACCTCTCTGGTCAAATCAATTAAGACATCGTCGCCCCTGAGGCTGATTGCCCTGACATCCTCCGCGGAGTCGATGATCCCCTCCGTGTAAAGGTATCCCACCGCCAGCTCCTCCTTCAGGGTCGGGGTCGCTATCAGGGTGGCATGATAGTCGCCGTTCACGAAGATGCATAGAGGCTCATCCAGGGCCAGCTCGTCGTCGATTTCGGTGATCACGGGATCCGGCTTCAGGCTGAGTAGGCTGATACTCCTCTTGTCAGTCATCAAGAAGGGGCACGACCAATAATTTTCGACTAATACCTTCAACGCAGGTGGCTTATCACTTTTCGGGCACGCGACGTTTAAGATGTAACGCTTTTCAGAAGGTCGAAGTGGTGGGGTGGGTGTGTTGGGTAGTGGAGCCGGTGAGATTTGAACCCGCCACACCGTGGCGATGTCCCCCGCAATCCCATTTTTCTGCTTTCTGCGCATCAATCGTACAGAACTCTGCGGATGAGGTTTCGCGCTCGCGGGCCGAATGCCAAAGGGTTTCGATAAGATGTGCTATTTATAGATTTTCCTTCTAAGCATCTGTATAACTTCATTAATAGTTTCAAGAAATTCCTCTGCATTTTTCAAATCAAGACTCATATCTTCGTCAACTCTCTTAGGATGAACCAGCGAGTGTCGGGTTTTTTCTGCTTCTCTGAGTCTTCTCCATAAATCAGGATTTTCATGTTTTAGATCGTATCGCCCTCCATATTTCTGAAGAATGAAAAGAAGTCTTGTTGTAGTGGGTTTGTAGTCATCCTGATTACTTATTTCTATCAATCCGTCTTCATTTACTTGGATTTTTCTTTCCTTCAAGAAAGCGATCTCGTATTGAGAAAGCGTAGTATCAATTTCTGCGAAACTAGATGATATGTAATTGATCCAGCCTTCCAATGCACTCCATACAGAAAAGACGACAGCTCTGCAATATGTGTTCATTAATGCTTCATTCTTGTCTCGAGAAGCCTCTCTCGCGAAGTATGCAAACTTTCTACCATCATCTAAAAGAGAAGAAACCAAACTCCCAAGACTCATGGCAATCTTCCTACTGCACGCGTCGCTCTTCTTACTGCAACTTTAGCCTCATACTGCGCGATCGCCGCGTCAATCAGAGCCTTTGTTACTTTCCGTGTATTCGATAACGCGTATTGTAGAAACAACTCCACCATTCGACCCTTGTCGCTTGATGTATATCTGGTCCCAAGCCCTCTATATGTCGGCGGATCATTGGGATGACGAGCTTCAGACATTAACTTTGCACTCAGGGGATCGTTTGTGCTACTATTGTCCGGGAGGGAGTACAGCTTCTGGAGTTCTTCCTCTTTTCCCTGTAGCAGACCTGCTGTGTACGCCCAAGCTGACAAGACAGCCATAGATATTGCCTTGTTTCTGAATTCGCTTTTATTCAACTCTGGATCAGCTCCAATAATTGACATTTGCTTAGTATGAAGCCTTGCAAAACGCTCACCAGCATCCAATAGGTCCTCATCCGCCCAGATCCTCACGTCAGAGACTAAACTAAGGTACTTTTCATCGTCGACACCAGATCTGCATACATATGGACTGAAGATGGTACTTCTCGGGTCGACATTTCGGTTGCTTCTTCCTTCGAGGAAATTTACCAAAAATGTCCTTGCCAATCTAACAGTTATTTTGCCCTCTGGGCTTCGTCTATCTGCGAAATCCTCAGTTGTGGGTAGCATGCCAGTTTTGTGACAGAAGTTCCTCAGCTGAGGCCCTCTCACGGTCTCCTGCATCCTATCTATAAGATCCGTGGAAATGGCTATGTTTGTGTTGGCAACCTGTGCGATTTCATTTCTCTGGTCTGAAGTTAGGTTGAAATATACCCTGAAACCATGATATCTGCTTACTTCTTCTTCATCGAGTGCACGTCTAGTGGCTTCAACTCTATGTTGTCCACCCAAGATTTTCAGTGGAATCTCGGGCCGATAACTCGAATCGTACTCGGCAATAATATCAGAGAATTGGCGGTTCTCACGAGCATCTTGACACATCCTGAGAAAGGCCATGTTCTCTGGCTGGAGTTCCCTCTGAAGCCTGAATTGCTCTTGTTCTTCAGGATCAAGCACAGCATCCATATCAACTAAAGGAATTCCGGTTTCAGCATTAATGTGGCACTCAATATAGTAGGCTAAACTTTTACCGTCTTGAAGCAAGATGAATGGAAGATTGTTGTACGCTTCCAGAGTAGGAATTTCACCGCGAAACGTTGCTACGACTTCAACAACATCGTCTGGCGGTTCAATAGCGTTGTCGTCCAGCAGAATAATCCTTTGAACCACATTTTGAACTAGGATGTCGAACTTATTTCAGTCTATCGCAAGCGTCGGTATGCCCAAGTAGCGCTTTTTATAAGCACGCCGGTAAAAGTGGTGCTTCCAGCGCCTGAGACAAGCCCCATCGTGTGGGTTGTTGTGATTGTGGGGCTTCTCCTCATCGTCCTCTCAAAGAACTTTCCCCACATTCGCTAAGCGGTTGAAGCCACCGCGCATACTCCTATTGCCGCTGCCGTGTAGGACAGCGACTGAAGCAAACTAACATCAACCATTCAACTCACGGTTGAGTATCAGGTGGAGCTGAGGATAAGATTATAGTTTAAAAGTTTATTAGCGCTTAATTTGTTTTTTTATTTTATATGTCTTATACAAATATTTCTGATTAGATTTAATATAGTTTTCACAAGAGTTTACACTTTTTTTTAATAATTCTAAGTATTCTTGTAAAAATTTTTTCTTAATAACATCAATACTATAAAAATGTCTTGTATCCTCAAATTTATCATAATAGGATTTAACGTATATTATGTGATTGATCTTATTTAAATCAGTTATTTTTCCTTCTTCAATTTTTGCTTCCCATAAATTATCTTCCATAATAATCAGTGGAAACCAAATATAAATTAAATTTGGCGCTTTAGAGGGACCCAAAACAGTATGCCTCCAATAATTAACAAATTTAATCAGTTGCATAGTGGCCTCAAAAAAATCGTCAGTTTTAGTATCAATCATTGTATAGTTATATGATACATGTTCTTTATAATGAGTTAATTTGTCGCTATTCAAATGAATCTCTGTCGCCATTTGAAGGTCATTATCATCTTTCATCAAACTATATAATTGACCACTAAATGGTGCTGTTTTTTTAGAAGATGAAAAAAATACAGTATGTTTATTACTTTTCTTACATTCTATTGGTAAATAGGGATAAAGAAATAATGGATTTTCTTTTAATTCTTTACTATAGCCTCCTACTTTTCTAGATAAAAATACATTAACATCGATTGTTCTATTTTTATGTTCATCTTCATCAAAAAAAGTATCTTGTATATAATAATGAATTCCAAAATTTTTTTCTATAATGTTTAATATCTCTATTTCTAATGGATACCCAGTCTCCTTTAATTTAGTAAGTATGAATTTTTTGGGATCACTCATAATGAAGAAACAATATCGCTTTTATATATTTAACATTTTTTGGAAAATAAAAATAATTATTTGTGAGTATTCGCTCTATTTTCATTTGTGTGTGATATATTTATTTCATGTCTATATTATATTTGATTATATTATCAAGAAGACAATAGAATAAAAGAAAACAAGAACAGAATAAAGAGAACATGCAATAAAATATAAAAATAAAAGCAGATGAGTTTGGGTTTGGGGGGATAAGATTATAGCCCAATAACCCGGGCAATGCCCGCCTAGCGGCGCCCGCCTCCTCCCCCGCCGCGGCCGCCTCCGCCTCCATGGCCACCACCACGCCGGCCCCCTCCCCCGTGTCCACCGCCTCCCCCACTGCTAGCAGGGGGCCTCGCGATCATCATCGGGTGGAAATGCGTGTATGCCTGCATGGCCACCGGTGCGGCGTCGAACTTGACGTCGAGTGCCTTCATCGCCTCGGCCACCTTGTCCCCTACGCCGAGGGCGGTGCCGTAAACGAGCCAGATCCCCCACATGGAGAGGTCCTCCGTCGAGTATTTCCTCAGCTGGGAGAGGTCGCCGAGGTGGGCGCGGAAGGCGTCCCACTCCCGCTTCTCCTTATACATGCCCTCCCTCCACTTCCCAAACAGCGTGGATGGGAAGGAGTAGGCGATGGCTGCCTGCCCAAGCACCACGGCGCCCAGCAACGCCGGCGTCCACAAGAGGTACGATGCGATGGGGGCCCCGTAAGGGATCATTGAGGCGAATAGCAAGAGGACTCCTATGACGGCGATCGGCCAGACGCGGCGCCTACCCTTGACGAAGAACGCCTCAGAGACCTTAGCCCACTCCCTGGAGCCGGATCCCTCGACGCCACCCTTCCGTTTTAGCTGCTCGGATATGTTTACGATCAAAAAAATGCCTATAATGATCGCAAAGGGCAACATGGCGCTCGGATCCGGTGCGGTGAAGTAACTAATAACCACCAGCACGAGGAAGATGCCGATGAATACCATTTGAGCAGGGTTGCCCCATGGCTGGGACTTGTAATCTGTGAGGGCGAGGAGATCCCTCTGGGCTTCAGATGCCCGGCTGTCGCCAGAGCCGCTGCTGATCTTGCCCGCGAGATCCTTCAGGGTGTCCGTGTCGAAGACGGCCTGCGGGTTATCCGGAGATGTGACGTCTAAGTTGGTGAGCTTCCCAAGGAACTCCATGGTCTTCTGCTCGTAGGCATCGTCCACGCTCCTTTCGAGGATGAATATCTTCATCCCCCCCTCCCTCAGCTCGATCCTGATCTTTTTCCTCCTCTGGAGGTCGAGCAGCGTCGCGTAGAAGCCGTCCTCGTCGAGGTCCGAGACACCCTTCCTGAACACGAGGTTGACGAGCCACGGCTTCCTCTCCGGGTTGGGCACCGTGCTCAGGTAAG
>Ga0315282_10015101_pt1 | contig 11435 bp, 8 predicted proteins | sample YL17G07_20_MG_FD_203693 | JGI IMG/M metagenome (GOLD analysis project Ga0315282, IMG submission 203693) | Sediment microbial communities from Yellowstone Lake, YNP, Wyoming, USA - YL17G07_20 | ecosystem: Environmental > Aquatic > Freshwater > Lake > Sediment | place: USA: Wyoming | collected...
CGAAATGGTGATTGACCAAGCACCATTCGATGGAGTGTGGATTACGGACGATCTCGGAGAACGGTCATATCCGTTTCTGAGCGTCGACAAATACAGGCGTATCTACAAGCCTTGGCACCAGCAAGCCATCAACCGTTTGCACAAGAAGGGAGTCAAGGTTTCTCTTCATTCAGACGGAAACGTGATGAGCCTTGTTGGAGAATTCGTTGACAACAAGTTCGATTCGCTAGATCCTCTGGAACCAGTGGACAACATGAATTTGGCCGAACTGAAGGCAAAGTATGGCGATAGGATCACACTGATGGGCGGAATAACAAGAGACATTGGAACGATGACGCCCGAACAAATAGAGAATCATGTTCAACAGGTCATAAGAGCCGGGGGCCCCCGCGGACTAATACTGAATTGCGGGGGCGGAATCCCTCCGGAAATGCGCCTAGAGAGCCTGATGAGCTACTGCGCCGCAGTGCAGGAGCACAGAAACGTCCTAGATTCGTAGATGGGGCCCCCGCGCGATCTCTCTGGACGCTTCAGGATGATCACGGCTCATGTGATGTCTGTTCACGCCTTGCTCTGACACTATCCGTCCTGACAGAGAAGCCTAGTCCTCTTGGATCGGCTCCCATGAGCCGCTCTTCGAAGACCGATATGCTGCACCAATTACCTTGTTTACAAAGTAGCCTTCTTCGAACGTTTCTATCGCTTTCTGACCCGTTGAGAGTGACGACAAGAAATGCCTGATCTCATCAACGAAGCCTAGAGTGGCATGCTCGTTAAGCGCCGGAAAGACCCGACCCTTCTTGGTTTCAGTTGTCTCCGTGACAGTTTCCCCGGCGCCACTGATCTTTGATGTACCTTGCGCCGTGAAAAGACTGATTCCTGCCTCGCGCGAGATGTTTACGAACATCGTTCCATTGCCGCCATATACTTCGACGTGAAACTCGAGCCCTCCGCGTGTCACCCAGCTATTCTCTGCCTGTGCGAGTTCCGAATCCTTGTGCTTCAACAAAACGAGAGCATTGTCCTCACCAATGGTGGAATGTGCGAGCTTCGAAGCCCAGCCGAAGACTGATACGGATTTCTTCCCGAGTAAATAGCGAGCGACCTCAACAGCGTGTGAGCCTAGATCGAGTAGCGCACCTCCGCCGGCCAGTTTGGGATCGTAGAACCAAGCTGAGTGCTGACCAAAATGCGCTTCCCTACATCTTACCCAGAAGATTTGGCCGAGAACGCCTCGATCAATGAGGCTTTTTGCTCTGGCGATCTGTGGGATGAACACCTGGTTCTCGGCGTAGAAGTGTAGCACATTGTGCTTTCTGACCACATCCAGCATCTGCTTGGCCTCCTGCTCGTTTCGAGCAAGCGGTTTCTCGCAAATGATGTTCTTATGGTTCTCAGCGGCAGTAGTTGTCGCATCAAGGTGCAGGTTGTTCGGGAGAGCGATATCAACAAGTTCTACTTCTGGATCTGAACAGAGTCTCGCAATACCGTCGTCTCCACAATAGGTTTTCGGAACATTCCACCTCTTGGCAAAATCCTCTGCAACCTCCTTACGATGCGAGAAAGCAGCAACCACATCGACACCTTCAACCTCCCGAAAAGAAGGCATATGGAACGTGTTAGCGACGAAACCTGCGCCTAGTATTCCGATCCTAACTGCTCTCACTTGGATCACGCCCGAGTACGGTGGTCTTCCCTAACATATGCTATCTTGCTATTGTCTTGTATTGCATATCCCGGATCCCAATAGGAGTATTCCCGGAACCGCACCTATGGCGTACATCTTCCACAATGAAGCATCCCCCCAACGTAACGCAATGTACGCATCAAGAAGAAGAAGGCCAATCGCCGGTAGGGCAAAAGTGAGGATCCTAACAATTCGCTCAGGAGCTACAGTGCCGACGACCACTGTCAATCCTGCGAATACCTGCAGTCCGAAGAGAGCCCACCAAACCCAACCTGTGGGGTGAAACGAGAATGTCTGGATGAGAGAATAGCTCCCATACAAAATCCTTGGCCGGCCATGCAGGCCATAGGAAAAGAACGGCAGAACTACCCATTCAAGATTCGCAAGGATCGAAAATGCCACAAGTACACGCGCTATATTTCTCCAATTCTTGACGATGAAGATAGCCTCCCGCACATTCAGCGGGGCATTCGTCCCCGGAAGGCTGCGATCACTCTGCCCTTATTACGCTGCATTTCTTCAGATCCAAGGTGATATCTTTGCCTGCCGCATTGAGGTAGGAGAATCGTTCCGGGCCTCTAAGGTCGACCTTGAGAATCGTACCATTTGCGTCAACATGAAGGCGTGTCGTGTTCCCCAAGAAGATGCTCTCGACGATTCTTGCTCTCGTTGCTCCCTTGGAGCCCTGACGTGCTTCTGGCAGGATCTCAATATCCTCCGGCCTGATGCAAGCAGTCACCTTGTCGCCCAAAGCATGCTCATGGGGAATGTGTGTGTGGATTTCGATTCCACCTGCGAGAATGGTTCCCGTGTCTGATGCTGGGTCCGATGTCTTGACTGTGCCCGTGACGAAGTTGTTTTGGCCGATGAAGCTTGCAACGAACGGGGTCGAGGGATCCGTGTAGAGTTCCGTCGGGGTACCAACCTGTTCTACGATCCCTTGGCTCATTACGTAGATCCTATCGGATATCGCGAATGCTTCGCCTTGGTCGTGGGTAACGTAAATCATCGTCTTTCCTGTTTCTCTTTGGATCTTCCTTATCTCGAATTTGAGTTCGTCTCGTAGCTTAGCATCAATGTTACTCAGCGGTTCATCAAAAAGCAATACGTACGGATCGGTCGCCAAGACACGAGCGATCTCGATTCTCTGAGCTTGACCTCCACTCAGCTGAGAGGGTGCACGGTTCTCGTAACCTTCCATTTGCACGATTGACAGCACTTCTTTTGTCTTCCGTCCTATCTCTTCGTTAGAGTAGTGACGTGCCTTCAGACCGAATGCGATGTTCTTGCGAACATTCATGTGTGGAAAGAGGGCGACTCGTTGAAATACGAATCCGATGTTACGCATGTTTGGGGATAGGTCCGTCACATCTTTGTCGTCGAAGTATACTTTGCCCTCATCTGCTCTGATGAGGCCTGCAATGATCCGAAGTGTAGTGGATTTTCCGCATCCGCTAGGACCTAGTATGGTGACAAACTCGGAATCTTTTGCCTCAAGGTGAGCGCGGTAGACGGCTTTGGTCGCCCCGTAGATCTTGCTTATGTCTTTTGCCACAACTCTTGTCATTTGTCTTTCAACCTCAGATGAGTACGACTCCACGCAGATACTTGGTTCCCACGAGCTTGAGGTAGATCAAGACCACGGCCAACGATATCAACTGTAGCGTAGCCGCTTCGGCTGAAATGCTAGGTAGCACCCGCGCTCGCGTGACGTCTGCGTAGACCCTCACAGGAGCGGTCTGGAGTCTAGTTGCGAGGTTGAGAAGAAGCGCTGTGATGAATTCATTAAATGAAAGCACGAATGTGAGTAATATGCCCGCGCTTACGCCTGGGCCTACCATTGGCAGGGTGACTTTGAAGAACGTGGTGAGTCTCCCAGCGCCTAAACATGATGCTGACTCCTCGTAGCAGGGATCAAGGTATCTGAAGGCCACTATGCACGTCATCAGCATCAGGAGCAGAAACCCACAAGTGTATGCCGCGATAAAACCCCAATATCCCAAGAACCACTTGTATAGGAAATAGTACGTTATGATGAGCGAGAGAGCATAGCATATTCCCGGCACATACCACACACCGTTCAGCAGTGTAAACAACGTCTTCTTTCCCCGGAAATTGTAGCGCACCAGTGCATAGGCTGCGGGGACTCCGATGGCGGTGTCAATGAGTATGGTCGTGATTGCGATTGACAGACTCAGGTAGACCTTGGGCCAGAAGGCGTCGATTATGTCGAAGTATGGCTTGATACTGAACGTTGTGCTGCCGTCGGGTAGAGTCACAGTGAGCGACCTCATTAGGATCACCGTGAATGGAAGCAGTAGCAGGCCTGAGATCAATAGCACATAGGTGTAGGATATGACGTCCTTGACTCGCTCGGCAGATGAGGCTCTCACTAAACCAACGCTCCTCTGGATGCTTTCAGTGATATGTAGAAAATGATGACCGCGATTACTGCCAATATGACGCCAATGGCGGATGCCATGCCGAAGTCCATCCGTAACAGGGCCATGGAGTAAACCTCAACCGACAGCATTCTCTCGGCAACTACGGCACCCCCCATTAAGGTGGGTATTGCGAATGCTCCCAGCCCCCAGCCAATGCTTACAAGCCAAGCACCAATTATTCCAGGAACGCACATTGGCAGTGTAACACTGACGAAGGTCCTGATTGATCCTGCACCTAGGCATCTGGCCGATTCCTCTATTGAGCGGTCTATTCCCTGCAAGGAGATGCCTATGTTGTACACGGAGAATGGAAATGTATAGATTGCCAGTGCAATCATTGCGGCCGGCGTTGAGTAGAGAGCCCTGAACATCTCGACACCTGAAGCAAACAGGAATGATAGAGGACCGCCGGGGAAGAACAGGTAGTAGAATCCGTAAGCGATATACAATTCCCCAAACAGGGGCACTAGCATTATTGCTCGGAAAACATCTTGGTATTTCTTGATTCTCCTAGTCATGATGTATGCAAATGGGAAACCAAGTATCAGATCAAGAAATGCAGCTGAGATAATCAGCCCGAATGTGACCTCGAAGTCGAACGCGTAGGCATTGCTGAAGATATTGGCATAATTTGACAGTGTCCAAACAGGAGTAAAGAAGAAGGAGTCTCTCCAGGTGAGGCTGGCAATGGCCAGTATCGAGACCGGTACAAAGAAGAGGGCGACCTCAAGCGCTATCGCTGGTGCGAGCAGCGCAAGAGGCTTCAGCCTCTCATTGATGGTCAAGGCGTACGCTTGTTTCCGTGTTATCTCGGTCTTATGGTGCCGCAGTCAACTGCTTCCAGTAGTTGATCCAGTCGTTGATGACCGTGTTGATGTATCCCCAGTCTAGCTTCGGGTAGCTCTTCGCTTGCTCTATTGTTGGAAACAGCTCGTAGATTCCGTCTGGACCGAGCGCTTTGACCCAGTCCGGTACGAACTGCATGTAGTCCTCGCCGATTGGTCCTTCGAGGGCCATTGCCCAGAGTTGCTTTGACCTCGTCTCGTCACCTGGTGCGAGCGGCCATTGTGTGATGTCGGTCATCTGAAGGCCTGCACTCAGCTCCCAGTCTGCCGCGATCTGCGCAAGCACAGGGTGTGGGGCCTTCTTCGGGATCCAGTACACGCCGGGTAGGTTGGGGTGCTGACTCTTGAAGTATGGTAGCTTCTGACTGCCTTTCAAATATGGTTTCGTGATACCGTACCCTTCAGCCAAGCAGCACCAGTATGCCGATATCCATGTGAGTTCTTTCTCCAGTATGTCAGCAAGCTCGCCCTCGTCGTCGGTGTATTTTAGGACGTTCGGACATATGTTGTCTGCAATCCACTTGAGGGTCTTTTTCATGTCATCGGGATTCTTGTAGTCGTATCCGAGTTCGCCGGCCACGACTGCCCACCAGCCCCAAAGTCCATTGTCGCTTGATGGCCAGAGGCTCAGTTTGCCTTTCAATCTCGGATCGGCCAGTGCTTTCCATCCGTTGAACCAGTCTCCGACATATTTCGTGTTCACAGTGAAGTTGCAGAGTGCGTGCTGTTGGAACTGGACGCCATAGGGATATCTCAGGAACCAAGAGTCAACATATTGTGCCCAGGGGACTAATGGCGAGGGTAGGAATGGCTCTGCAAGTCCTTTTGCCACCGCATCGTCGAAGAAGTTGAGCTCGATGTGCATCAGGTCGAACGGGGGGGCCTCCCCTGCCGCCAACGAGCTTTCGACAGCGACCACCCATCCACCCTTTGCCGCTTGCGTTCCCAGAAACTCGACCTCGATGTCGACGCCGTAAAGGTCTTTCACGTATTTCTTCAGTGATGGAGTGAAGTAGGTGTCAACTATGCCCCAGTAGGTCCAATTTGCAATGCTGACTTTCTTCTCATTCTGGATCTCCGCGACGACGTCGTCATAGGACATGAACTTGTTCATTATCGGAATCCAGACCTTGTCCTGACCTGCGGCCCACATATGCGCCGCGGGTGCTGTGACTGTTGCGCCGCCGCCAACTGTCTGAGTCTGTGTCACAGTCTGCGTTACTCCAGGAGGCGGCTGAGTTGCGTACACACCAGCGCCTGCGATGACTGCTCCTGCAGCGAATGAACCGGCCATCTTCAGGAAGTCTCTTCGTGAGTCTTTCTTCTCTTCGGACAATTTTCATCAGCCCGAGTCTGCCGTAGAAGATGCATTTTAAACTTCGCATCAACCAAACTCGCCTGTTGCCGGCCCTGTGAGGACCGACGAGGGGTTTGGTATTTACTTGAGAGAGACGAGACGCCTTCTCGCGCATCCTTCATATTCACATCGCACATTCCACCTTAGGTAGTCATGGCAAGCTAATGTTGAGTCTCGCAGAGAGAAGATGACCGTCAATGATGTCTCCGAGGGAGCGTTGCATTGCTGCAATTAATCTGGAAGAGCCTGACCGAGTTCCGTGTTTTGAGCTTGGGGTGAACTTAGCGACAATAGAGAAACTGGTCGGTCGACCGACTGTCTCAGCCGCGCTTGGGTGCATGACCACTGACCAGCTACGGGAACTTGCATGCGACACAGTGGAGGCATATGCAACGGCAGGACTCGACATGGTTCCAGCGTCAGCCGGATTTCCAGAGAACTACAGAGAAGGGTACGTTCCAGAGAGAATCAGCCCAAACCGATGGGTCGACGAGTTCGGACGGATCTGGGAGGATCGGCCTGGTCTTACTGGGCTGTCGTGGTACATCGGAGGAACTGTGAAGTCTCGCGGTGATTTGGAGAAGATACGAGCCATAGATCCTGAGGACTCTGGCAGAACCTTCCTGGCGAGGGAGACCATTCGATCCGCGAGGCAGAAGGGATTGGCAGTAATGGGCTATGTTGACGGTCCCTTCCTGACAGCATACATGACAGTCGGTCTTTCTGATTTCCTGGTCAGGATCTATAGAGATCGAGGGTTCGCACTCGAACTTCTTGAGCTGGCAACACGATTCAATTGTGTTCTGGCCAAGAGGCTGACAGAGTTCGGTGTGGACGGGATAATAGTTGGAGAAGACATGGCTGACTGTCATGGCCCGCTGATCAATCCTAGAGACCTCAGGAGTGTCATGTTTCCGTTTCTTGCTCGCGAGTTCGATGTGATCAAACGGACAGGAACACCGGTCATGATGCATTCAGATGGAAACACAATGTCTGTGTTTGAAGACATCATAGCACTCGGAATTGAAGGTTACCAGGCTCTGGAGCCCGACGCCGGGATGGACATAGCATACATCAAAGAGAGATACGGCGACAAACTGTGCCTTCTCGGCAATGTGGACTGCGGTAATACTCTCACGCACGGGTCAACGCGTCAAGTTGAGGCGGAGGCAAAACACGTTATTGATTCCGCAGCATGTGGAGGCGGGCTTATCTTGGGCTCCAGCAATTCAATACATGACGGAGTTAAACTCGAGAACTTCCTTACGATGATCCGGACAGGCGAGAAATACGGAAAGTATCCTCTCTCATGATTAGATCATGGTCGCGCTTAGAGAGACGGGACTAGAGGTACCGTCCGTATTTCTCTGCAGCCTTGACCATTGCGTCCAAGTTTGCGTGAGGAATATTCTTGGGTACTTCACATCCTGACCCGAGGATATAAGCCCCGGTGAGTCCGGCCGCCTCGATAGCTTTGCGACAACTCTGTTCAATCGCTTCAGGGCTTCCAGTCAGGAGAAGGTTGGGGCTGACATTGCCTACGATGCCGACGGAGTTGCCATGCTTTCTCCTGACTTCAGCTAGGTCAACATAAGAGTCAACTTCAAGGTACTTTGTCCCTGTCTCGACCATCTTGTCGATAATTCGTGTCGCATCCCCGCAGATATGCAGTATGAAGGGGACTTTCCCTCCCGCTTCCCGGATGACTCTCTGAATATACGGGAAACTGAATTGCTCAAAATGTCTAGGCGAGATTACAGTTGGCGATGATATTGCATCTCCTAGCACTATGGCATCGGCACCAGCATCGATCTCAGCCTTCATGAAACTGACAATTATCTTGGTTGTGAGATCCAGAAGTTCATGGACAAGCCCAGGATCTCGATAGAGGTACATGCATGTCTCAGTTATCCCGAGCAACTGTGCAGTCGCTTGGAAGGGAGCATTGAGACTCCCGAAGACTCCGAACTCGTTTCCAACCTCCTCTTTCAATATTCTGATTGCGTTTAACCAGACTGGCAATCTGCCGTCTTTTTCAGGATCAGGCGTCTTCAATGATTTGATGTCGTTCGACGCCTTGACAATCGGTCTTGAGGCCATCGGCGATTCATCCTCGGGGTATCTGATTTCAGCTCCCATGGCTTCAATCTCAATCACCGGGTCAGAGTCCACGTAAACTGCATCGATCTTGAATCTTCGTGCCATAGCGATCTGAGATTTCGCAAGTATATCTGGGTCCTTGGCATACTCAATTACCTTGAAACCAGCATACTTTGCTGCGAATGTAATGATGAACGGAACAACTGGCACTCTGTCTGATTTCTGAAGAGCAAGTGCCTTGAGAACTCGTTCTCTAGAATTCATGAGAATGATCTCTTCCTGAGCAGATCCAGTCATTTAGAGAAGGCGTCATGATTCATAGTGTTTTTGACTGCAGGGTACGATCCCACACTAGTCTGCGCGGTAAACCTTAAGAAACCAGCGTCGAGAGAAGCCACCCTCAAGGAGTTCGGGGTATGACATCGTTCAAGATTGGTCTTGTGTACACCGGGATTGTCGCCTTGGACATGAAGTATGCAGCCGAGTCAAGGGACGCGCTTCTCAAGAAGCTCATCCAATTGGGACATGAGGTAATTGTGCATGATCGACCGGTAATGGAGTCCAATGAAGGCCTTTCAGCTGCTGCGGCAATGCGCAAGGCAGATGTGGACCTTCTTGTGGTTCTCGTCGGAACTTTCACTCAGGACCCCGTGATGACGAATCTCGTTCAGAACGTGAATGTCCCCGTCGTGTTCTGGGCCGTTCCGGAAGTGGCTCTAAAAGGGCCACCCGGTGGCCCTTCAAACAGCGGTGGACTTGTCGGAGCAATAATGAATGCAAGCGCACTATCGAAAATGGGAATGAGATTCAAAGTCATCTTCGGCGAACCGACAGACCAGAAAGCGATCGCCAAACTGAAAAACACAATAGAAGCAGTTAGGGTGCTGAAATCGCTTCGCACCTCCAAAGTCGGCATCGTTGGCAATCATTCCCCAGGATTCTACGACGGGTCCGTTGACGAGATTGCATTGAAACAGTACGTCGGCATCGAATTGGTGCACATCGATCTCAGCGAAGTGAATTCGACAATGGGGAAGATAGCGGAAAGCGACGCGAAGAAGACCCACCATGAGGTCACAAGCAAAATCCTAGAATTAACTCCGGAAGAGAGGGTCAGAGACGGAAGGATCTTTCTTGCTCTCAAGCGACTCGTCGAAGAGAACAAACTGGATGCTGTGGCCGTGAAGTGCTGGCCAGAACTGAAGTTCTCCTCATGCTTTGCGCTCTCGAGACTCTCTGACGCGGGAATCCCCGGAGGATGCGAGGGAGACGTCAACGCAACAGTCACAATGTTAACGCTTCAACGGCTAACAGGACAACCAGTCTTTCTCTGCGATGTCTTCCACCTAGACGAGAAGAAGAACACAATTCTGACATATCACTGCGGAGCAGCCGCCTCCTCACTAGCATCCAACAGCAAAGAGATCGCTATCAGGAAACATGCGGAAGGAATCGGTGCCACAGTCGAGTTCCCCATCAAACCGGGTCGCATAACCATTGCCCGAATGGGCAGCTGTGCCGGCAAGTACCGCATGTTCATTGCCTCAGGGGAAGCGATCCCCACAAAACAGATAGTGAGAGGTAACCCGCTGGAGGTAAGGCTTGATTCGAAAGTTGACGATTTCCTGAAGACCGTCACAAGCAGGGGGATCGAGCATCACATGCTCATCGTTCATGGGAACTGGACAGAGATCCTCGGCGAAATGTGTGAGATTGCGGGATTTGAAAGCATTACAGTATGACTAGCGTGGAACCGTCATCCCTCCGCAATAGGCCGAACAGGAAGATGGGAGAGACGAGAATGGAGATCTAGACTTCCATGGACATCGTGCTGCGAGATCTCCGTTCCTCAATCTAGTATCTTTGCGGCGCTCTATTTGGTCTTCTGTCGACTTGCAGCGTCGACTAGGGCCTTAACGCCTGGCAGCTCCTCTCCTGCGAGGAAAGCAAGCATCGCTCCACCAGCCGTGCTCACGTGAGAAATGCGCTTGTCCAGTCCGAGCAAACTCGCGTAGCTTCCCATGTGCCCGCCGCCAACAACTGAGCAGGCTCCTTGTGCTGCCATTGCATCTAGCACAGTTCTGCTTCCAAGTTCGTAGCCCTTCTCCTCAAATACCCCCAGCGGGCCACTTGAGACGACTGTCTTGGATTCCTTGATGATCTCCGCATACTGGATTGATGTCTCTCTCCCAATGTCGCGAACTGCGTCGCCATTTGTTCCCTGTCCAATCGGAACGTCAACACGTTTGCCATTCCGTGACAGGGCGAGATCCCTCGGCAGAACGACCCGGTCCTTGTAGTTCTCAAGAATCGACCGCGCCTTCTCAAGAAGGGCAGACGCCTTTTCCAGCTTGCGGTTCTCAGCTTCCCCGAAATCAGTTCCTGACGCTCTGAGAAAAACATCTGCTACCACACCTCCCACTAGAACCCTGTCGGCTTTTCCTGTCTTGAGGATGTTCTCGATTATCGGAAGCTTGTCTTCGGCCTTCGCTCCCCCAATAACGTAGACGCTCGGTCTCTGGGGATTGTGATAGGCCTGCTTGAGCGCTTCCAGTTCCCTAGCCATGAGTCTCCCTGCAACTGCTCGAACAGCTTGCGGCAGGCCAACAATCGACGCTTGCACCCGATGCGCTGTTGCGAAAGCATCATTCACGTACACGTCAAACAAAGGTGCCAGTCGACGGACCATTATCGTGTCTGCGAGCTTCTCCGGCGTGGCCAAGATGTTCTCTTCGGAGCAGAGCCGGAGATTGTCGAGCACAAGTATCTCACCCGCCTTCAGATTCCTAATCTGCTGCTTAGCCTCTGGACCTATTGTGTCTTCGACGAACCTGACCCGTTGTGTCACGTGTTTCTGAAGGATTTTCGCGTGAGCTTCCAAAGAGGTGAAGTCTTCGTCGCCAGGTCGTCCTTGGTGAGAGCCTACAACAACCTTTGCGTCATTCAGGGACTCAAGCGTGTACCGTGTCATCCTGATTCGCGTGTCGTCAATGATCTGCTTT
>Ga0315282_10015102_pt1 | contig 11435 bp, 8 predicted proteins | sample YL17G07_20_MG_FD_203693 | JGI IMG/M metagenome (GOLD analysis project Ga0315282, IMG submission 203693) | Sediment microbial communities from Yellowstone Lake, YNP, Wyoming, USA - YL17G07_20 | ecosystem: Environmental > Aquatic > Freshwater > Lake > Sediment | place: USA: Wyoming | collected...
TTATCTTAGCTTCAGCGTGCTGATTGCAATCAGTCCGAGAATGATGCCGATGATCCAGAAACGCACAATAATCTTAGGCTCGGCCCAACCTTTCAATTCAAAATGGTGGTGGATGGGCGCCATCTTGAAGACTCGTTTCTTACGCAACCGATAGGAGATCACCTGGATGATCACCGAAAGGGCCTCAATGACAAAGATCCCTCCTACGATCACCAGAAGGAACTCCTGTTTGGTGATCACAGCGATCGTCCCCAAGGCTGCACCTAATGCCAATGAGCCCACATCACCCATAAAGACCTGAGCTGGATAGGTATTGAACCAGAGAAAACCCAGGCCCGAACCGACCAGGGCTCCGCATAAAACCGTCAATTCTCCGCTGCCTTTGACAAAGGGGATCTGTAGATAATTGGCAAATCGGAAGTTACCTGCAAGATAACAGAAAAGCATGAAGGTTCCGCTGGCAATGAGCACAGGCCCAATCGCCAACCCGTCCAGTCCATCGGTCAGGTTGACAGCATTAGCTGAACCCACGATGACGAGCATGGCAAAAAGGATGTACCAATCTCCTACATCTGGCATCACCTTTTTAAAGAAAGGGAGAATCAATCTTGAATCGTGGTCAAAGGTGAAGAACAAGATCAGACTCGTAACAAGACCCATAGCGACTTGAATGGGAAATTTATATCGAGCTCGGATGCCAATGCCTTTCTTATCCCGAATCTTTTTATAATCATCCAGAAACCCCAAGACTCCAAATCCCACTGTGGTCAACAAAACAACCCAGACATAACGATTGACCAAGTCAGACCAGAGCAAGGTTGGAATGAAGAAGGCGGCAATGATGATACCCCCTCCCATCGTGGGAGTTCCGTTTTTAGCCATATGCCGGGTAGGAACATCCGGCCTCACCACCTGTTGAATCTGAAAAACTCTCAACTTTTTAATCAGCCAAGGCCCGATGATGAAACTGATCAGAAGGGCGGTTAAAATGGCATAGATCGTCCTGAAGGTGATATATCGAAAGACATTAAAAATGGAGAAAAGCTCATGAAGAGGATAGAGGAGATGATAGAGCATCTTTTTAGGTCCTCCCCTCTTTCAAACTCTCAACGATTTTCTCCATGGCCATCCTCCGCGATCCCTTGATTAATATCCAGTCCCCTTTCTGAATCACCTGCTTCAATATTGAGATGGCTTCTGAATGGCTTCCCACTACCCTTGCCCTCTCCTGTTCCAATCCATTATGAATCGCTGATTCTACGACTAAAGGCGCTTTCTCTCCCAGTGCAAGAAGTAGATCAATCGAAAGCTCTCGGACCTTCTTCCCCAACTGGAGATGAGCCTCCTCAGTGAAATCTCCTAATTCCAACATATCACCCAGCACAGCAATCGACCTGCCCTTTCCTTTGACCTCTGCAAGCGTCTCTAAGGCCAGTTCCATTGATTTAGGATTGGCATTGTAGGCATCGTTAATGAGGATCTCTCCACCTGATAGACGGCAGACCTCCATCCTCATCGGAAGGAGGTGATAATGCTCCAGTGTCTCTTTTGCCTTCTTCGCCTCGATCCCAAAGAGGGTGGCTACGCCAATGGCAGCGAGGGCATTTGGAACGAAGTGCCTTCCCAATGCCGGAAGGGTAACCTCGATCTCCTCTCCGCCAATGATGAGATTGAATGAGGTCCCCTCAATACCCCTGAGCCGAATCTCTTTGGCCATGATATCTGAAGGTTTTTCTATCCCAAAGGTGATTCTCTGTCCTGAAAAATTACTCGCCAGTTCGATCACGGATGGATCATCCTGATTGACTAAAATGGCTCCATCCTGCTTCATCCTCCGAAAGAGTTCTCCCTTCTCCTCTTTCAATCTCTCCAAACTTCCCAAACCTTCGAGGTGAACCTTTTGGATGTTGGTGATCAGACCTATATCGGGTTCTGCAATCTCGGTCAGCCTTCGGATCTCACCCGGTACATTCATCCCCATCTCGAGGACGACCACCCTCTCCTTCTCTGTCAGATTAAGAAGGGTGAGGGGAAGTCCAATGAGGTTGTTCCAATTTCCCTTTGTTTTGAGAATGGGAAAGGTAGTCTCAAGGCAAGCGGAGATCATCTCCTTTGTGGTGGTCTTTCCATTGCTTCCAGTCAATGCCACCACCGGCGTCCCATATTTTCGCCTTCTATCCCGGGCGATGTCACCCAAGGCCTGGAGAGAATCCTTCACAGCGATGACCGCTTTGGGAGGGTAACCATTCCACCTGAAATCTCCAATTTTATCTTCCTCAATCACGATGCCCCCAGCCTTCTTCTCCAGTGCCTGCAGGGCAAATTGATGGCCATCGTAATGAGGTCCTTTCAGGGCAATGAAAAGCTCTTCTTTGTTCACGGTTCTCGAATCCGTAGAGATACCTTGAAAGAAGGCATTCCTTTCTCCTTGAAGGAGTTTTCCTTCTGTAGCTCTCAAGACCTCTTCAAGAAAGAAAATCACTCTTCCTCCAGTGCCTTCTTAGCCTCGATCCGATCATCGAAAGGAAATTTCTTCTTTCCAATGATCTGGTAATCCTCATGGCCTTTGCCAGCGATGAGGACAATGTCCGAAGGTTGGGCAAGCCTGATCGCCATTCGAATGGCTTCCCTGCGATCTGGAATCTTAAGATACCCTTTTCTTGATCGCCATCCCCCCATTCCATTCTCATTCCATTTTTCTAAAACTATTTGCTTGAACCCCATCTCTGCCTCATCCATGATGGCTAAAGGGTCTTCTGTCCTTGGATTGTCCGATGTAAGGATGCTGAGATCGCTATACCTTCCCACCACCTCTCCCATCAAAGGTCGCTTTGTTCGGTCCCGATCTCCACCACATCCGAAGACAGTGATGATCTTTTCATCGCTGGGAGAGGTAACGGACCCGTCCTCTCTTTGGCGTGTTCCCCCAAGAATGTTCTTCAATCCTAAGAGAACTCGTTCCAAGGCATCGTGAGTATGGGCATAGTCGACAATGACGTGAATCCCTCTCCGATTCTCCACCCTCTCAAATCTTCCTGACACTCCTTCCAGCGCTTCCACCCCATCCTTCAGAGTTTTCAAAGGAATATCCATTACAATCCCTGTCGCAACTGCAGCTAAGATGTTATAGAGATTATATCTACCGATCAGTTTCGAATGGATGGAGAATTTACCTTTCGGCGTTTTGACCCGGCAGGTCAGGCCTCCGAAAGTGGAGTTTATTTCGTCTGCAGAGATCTCGCAGGAAGGGTTTAATCCATAACGGATGACAGGAAGGCCAATCCCCTCGACCATGGCCTCCCCTTTGGGATCATCATGGTTGGTCACTGCAAACCGTTTCATTTTATGGCTTTTCACCAGAATCTCTGAGAAGAGCTTCCTTTTGCTCCCGAAATAATGTTCCAAAGTTTTATGATAATCGAGATGGTCTGAGGTGAAATTGGTGAAGATCGCCCCATCGAATTGGCATCCAAAAATTCGATCGAGGTCGAGCCCATGGGAGGAGACCTCCATAATCACATGAGAAGTTCCTTCCTTCACCATCTCCCGAAGGATTCTTTGGAGATCCAGAGATTCTGGGGTGGTGTTGAGGGCAGGAGTGATCTTCTGACCGTGACGATAATTGATCGTCCCGATCACACCTACGCGACCTCCTGCCTTTTTAAAGATCGATTCCAAGAGATAGGCGGTCGTCGTCTTTCCATTGGTGCCGGTGATGCCGATGAGCTTCACCTCGGAGGAGGGATTTCCATAAAAGTTTGTGGAAACTTTTGCCAGAGCCTGTCTGCTGTTGGGAACTAAAATAGTTGTCCGATTGGAGATCTCTCGTTCTTCTTCTAAAAGGACAACCTCTGCCCCTCTCTGAATGGCCTCTCCAATGAACTGGTGGCCATCGGTCTCCAATCCTCGAATGGCAGCGAAGAGATAACCTTTCCCTGCTTTTTGGGAATGGTAAGCAATCCCCTCGATCTCTTTTTGAGTCTCTCCGATGATCCTTTTAATTTCCACTCCTTCCAGCAATTTCCTCAGTTCCATTTCGGCAATAAGGTAAATTAAATATTATAATCCTCCCTCTCCCCCCTTCCTGCCTGTCGGCAGACAGGTATTAAAGGGGGGTTAGGAGGATTATAACGGGGACTGAAATTTCAAATAACAGATATCCCCTTTCTCTACTACTGTTCCTGGCCTGGGAGTCTGCTCCACGACCTTCCCATTCCCTGAGACCTTGATGATCAGCCCCTTCCCTTCGATACGACTTAATGCTCTCCGCATTGGCAATCCCATCAAGTTGGGCATCATTTCCCTTTCCGCTCCCTTTTCGACCTTCACTTCCTCAACAGAGGACGGGGTCTCCAATGCCTCTTGCTTAGAAGATGATTCTGATTCACTCTTTACAATTAGCGTTCCCTTCGGGTAAGCATTGAGATAGGGAAGGATCTTCTCCATGATCGTTTTAAACACTGGCGCTGCCACGATCCCCCCGGCGTTGGTGGATCCTTGAGGCTCATCGATCACTACCAGAAGGACTATCCTTGGATCATCGGCGGGTGCAAATCCCATAAACCCACTGATGAAGCGGTCTTCAGAGTAACCGCCCAACAACGTATTCACTTTCTGAGCCGTTCCTGTTTTCCCCGCCACCTCATATCCTTTAGGTACTGCCCCTTCTCCTGTTCCACCTTTCTCTGTGGTCGTTTTAAGCAGAGCCATCATCTTTTTAGCCACTTCCTCTGACATAACCTTCCTGACCATTTCCGGTTGAAAAGACTGGATGACTTCACCCTTCTCATTGGTGATTCTCTCCACGATGTATGGCCTCATCAAGTACCCACCGTTGGCGATCGCCGATAAGGCAGTCACCAACTGTATCCCAGTAACCGAGATCCCCTGACCATAGGAGATCGTATCCAGGGCAACCGGTGGCCAATATCTCGGGTGATGGACGATGCCCTTGCTCTCCCCTGGAAGACCGATCCTTGTCCTCTCCCCAAATCCGAAGGCGCAAATATATTGGTAAAAACGCTCCTTCCCCATCTTCTCGCCCACTTTGCTGGCTCCAATATTACTGGAATATTTGAGAATCTGCTGAAGGGTGAGCCATCCATGTTTGGAGGTATCGTGGATGGTTCGGTCATAAACTGTATAGGATCCATTTTCACAAAAGAAAGAATCAAAGGGCCGGACCACTTTTTCCTCCATAGCAGCAGCTATGAGAAAGGTTTTGAAAAGGGAACCTGGTTCGAAGACATCAAGAATGGCTTGATTCCTCCAAACTCTGGACCGATATTGATAGAATTGGTTTGGATTGAAAGAAGGAGACGAGGCCATGGCCAAGATTTTTCCAGTCAAAGGATCCATGGCGATCACCATGCCTCCTTTCGCTCCCCACTTCTGTACAGAACGATTCAACTCCGTCTCGGCCACATGCTGGATCTGCTTGTCAACAGTGAGAACAATATTTTGGTGATGATCCTCTTTATTGAAAGAAGCCTCACCTACTGCAATCTCCCTGCCCAAAGCATCTCGGTCCATCCTCCAGGTATGGTTCTTTCCATTGAGCAAGACATCGTATTGGAATTCTAAACCCTCCAAACCTTTGGAATCGAGTCCGACAAAGCCGATGACGTGGGCAGCCAATTGAGAATTGGGATAGAACCGCTTATTCTCCTTTAAGAAAAAGATACCAGGGAGACGAAGGGCTTTGATCTGCTCGACCTCTTTTGATGAGATCTTTCTTTGAACCCATTCGAAGGATCCACGGCTCTTCAACCTCTGCCTCAATTCCTCCCGATCGACCTGAAGGATGGAAGCCAGATCGTTGGCCGTCCTATTTGTATCAACTACTTTCCTGGGATCAGCATAAACCGAATCGACCTCGATGCTGATGGCCAATTCATTCTCTTTTCGATCGTAAATCGTTCCCCGCTTTGGAACCAATGGAATCTGAACATGATGCTGCTGGGCAGCCAGTTTATAGAGCTGTTCTTTTTTCAGCACCTGAAGCTGAAACATCCTCGCAACCATCAGAATGAAAAACAGAAAAAGGAGACACAAGATGAAGGAAATCCTGACCCTAAACCAATTGATCGATTTCGTTTTCATCGAATCACGATCACCTGATCGGGTGTGGGTTTGGACATTTTCAATTCTTCCACTGCCAACTTTTCAATCCGTGCGTAGGATTTGAGCGTAGCGATCTCTACCCTCAACTTTTTGTTCGTTTCGAAGAGAGCCCTCCCCTCCTTTAAGGCATTAGAAATCTCGTATCCGAGTTGGATCACTTGGATCCTCGACCAGACATAAAACAAGGAGCCTCCAATTAAAAAAAACAGAAGAAGAGCAAAAGAGAGAAGGAGAGTAGATTTTTTACTCACTGATTTTACCTTCGACCCTTCCTCCATCCAAAGGATTGGATCTGCACTTCGACCCAGTGCTTTTGTCATCGCAATTCCTCACACCCTCTCCGCACACCTCAATTTTGCGCTTCGAGATCGAGGGTTTCTTCTTCGCTCTTCCTCAGAAGGTGTGACAGGCTTTTTTGTAATGACACGCATCACCGCTTTCTGACCCGGACCTTCAGTCTCTCCCCTTTCTAATTTCCGGAATGTCTCTTTGACCATCCGATCCTCGAGGGAATGGAAAGAGATGACGCACATCCGGCCTCCTTTTCTTAAAAGCATCCACCCGATCTCCAATATTTTTCTCAAATTTTCTAATTCATCATTGACCCTGATGCGGAGGGCTTGAAAGGTTCTGGTCGCCGGATCGATCCTCTGAGAATGAAATCGTCTGGGGATTGCTTGATGGACAATCTTTCTCAATTCTTGGGTCGTTTGAATGGGGTTCCGATTTCTTTCCTCTACAAGGGCATTCGCTATCCGCCTCGTCCATCTCTCCTCTCCATATTGAGCCAGAGTTTTTTCCAATTCTTTAAGGGAGAGGTGGTTAACCAAGTCGGCTGCCGTGCGATCCATTCGTTGATCCATCCTCATATCCAAGGGACCTTCCCTTTTAAAACTGAACCCCCTCTTCTCGTTTTCCACTAAAAAGGAGGAAAGACCTAAATCGAGCAAAATCCCATCGACCCATTCCAACTTCAACGTTCTTAATAAGTCAGGTAAGTGGATAAAATTTCCTCGAAATATTTTTACTCTATCCTCAAAGGGCATTAAGACTTTTCTCGCCTCGGAGATGGCTTCTTCGTCCCATTCAACCCCGATGACCATACCATCGGGTGAGGTTTGCTTCAGAATCTCCAAGGCATGTCCGCCACCTCCTAAGGTGGCATCTACATAGGTCTGATGGGGCTCACATTTTAAATACGAAATTACCTCCTCCTTTAAGACGGGGATGTGTTGAAGTCCCATCGACCTTTATCTTTATTATAAGCCGAGACCAGCCAGGGTATCGCTGATCTGGTCAAAATCCTCTTGAGCTTTCCGCTCCACTTCCACCCATCGTTCTTTAGCCCATACCTCAATTTTTTTCCCTTCTCCCACCAATACGATATCCTTCTGAAGACTGGCATAATCCCTTAATGTCTGGGGGATGAGGAGTCTACCCTGCTTATCAATCACACAATCGATGGCGCTTGAATAAAAGAACCTTAAGAATGTCTTCACCTCTTTTTTGACCAAGGAGAGGGAATTAACCTTCTCTTCCAAAACGGACCATTCTCCAAAGGGGAATGCAAGTAGACAGTGGTCAAAGTTAGTGATGACTAACCGGTCATCATATTTTTTATTGAGAATTTCTCTGAATTTCGAAGGAATGCTGATTCGACCTTTGGAATCTATGGAATGCTCATATCTGCCACGGAACATGATTTCATCCCCCTAATCTTTAATACCATACCACCTTTTCCCACTTTTTTCCACTTGGGGATAAGGAATATACTGAAAATTCTATTTTGTCAAGTAAAATTTTATAATTAATTTAATTTTTTCTTTTAGTTACCCTAAACCCAATATCTATTCAATTGAGGCTCTTTTCACACCATATATAGTTTACCAGAATATCCGTCTGCCTAAATGATAGGCAAGGTTATCCACTATGTTTGTTTCATTCAATTTGACAAGACCATCTGCCCTGTCTAAAATGGGCATCATGGTGACAGAAACAACAAGAAAAAGGGTCGAAAAGCTCAGAGAAGAGATCGAGTATCATAATTATCGTTATTACGTCCTCGACCAGCCAGAGATCTCCGATGCCCAATACGATCGCCTGATGAGGGAACTGGAGAACCTCGAAGAGCAGTACCCCCAACTCCGCACTCCAAACTCACCCACCCAGAGGGTGGGTGCACCTCCTTTAGAAGCCTTCGAAATCGTCAGACACACCATCCCCATGCTCAGCCTCTCCAATGCCTTCGATGAATCTGAGACAAAAGATTTTGATAAACGGGTAAAGAAATTTTTAGGAACTTCTGAGGACGTTGTGTATGTGACAGAACCCAAGCTCGATGGCTTGGCCGTAGAACTTGTTTATGAGAGGGGGCAGTTTACTGTGGGCTCCACCCGGGGCGATGGTATCAACGGTGAAAACATCACTCAGAATCTACGCACCATCAAAACGATCCCCCTTCAATTGATTCGAAAGGAGATACCGACCCCAGGGCGATTGGAGGTTCGGGGCGAAGTGATCATACAGCTCAATAGATTCAGAGAACTCAACCGCAAGCGTGAAGAGATGGATGAGCCTCTCTTTGCCAATCCTCGAAATGCAGCCGCTGGATCAGTTCGGCAACTCGATTCAAAGATTACTGCAGAGCGACCCCTCGAAATCTATTGTTACGGCTTGGGAGAGGTGACGGGGCGGACATTTAAAACCCAATGGGAAATCCTCCAGACCTTCCCAAAATGGGGCTTGAGGACCAATCCCCATATTCGAAGATGTAAAAATATCGACGAAGTGTTCGAATACTATCACGAAATGAGTGAAAGGAGGGAAAAACTTCCCTATGAGATTGATGGAATTGTGATTAAGGTTGATCGTCTCAATCTTCAAGCGAGACTGGGTGAAATCTCTCGAAGTCCACGGTGGGCATTGGCCTTTAAATTTCAACCCAAACAGGAAACAACGAAGATCTTGGACATCATCGTCCAGGTGGGAAGGACCGGTGCCCTCACACCGGTGGCTGTGATGGAACCTGTGAAAGTGGGCGGTGTGGAAATCAGCCGGGCCACGCTTCACAATCAAGATGAAATCGATAAGAAAGATGTGAGAGTTGGAGATACAGTAATCATTCAAAGAGCAGGAGATGTCATTCCTAAAGTGGTCCAGGTGATCGAATCGAAACGAACAGGGAAAGAGAAGAAGTTCAAGATGCCATCAAAATGTCCAGTGTGTGGAGCTGAGGTGATCAAGGAAGAGGCGATCCACCACTGTATCGGTCTCGATTGTCCTGCACAATTAAAAGGCCGGATCAAGCATTTTGCTTCCAAGCGGGCAATGGATATCGAAGGCCTTGGCGTGAAACTGATCGATCAATTGGTGGATAAGGGTTTGGCCAAGGATGTGGCTGACATTTATTATATCAAAAAAGATGAGTTGATTGCCTTAGAGCGGATGGCAGATAAGTCAGCCCAAAACATCATAGATGCCATTGAGGCAAGCAAAACGAAACCTTTATCAAAATTCCTCTATGCCCTGGGCATCCGCCATGTAGGTGAAACCACTGCAGAATACCTGGCCCGTCATTTCTCACGGCTAGACGATCTCTTCCATCTCTCAGAAGAGGACCTCATGAAGGTAGAAGGGATAGGGCCTGAGGTGGCGGCCAGCGTGTTTCAATTCTTCAGGGATAAGAAGAATAGGGATTCCATCGAACTATTGAAGAAAGCCGGGGTGAAGGTAATTGAACCTAAGGTGAAGGAGAAAGGAAAGCTGGCTGGCAAGACCTTCGTCTTCACTGGAGCCCTCAAGACCTTTGGGAGGGACGAAGTCCGAAATCTTGTGGAATCTCTGGGAGGCGTGACTGCTTCCAGCGTCTCAAAGAAAGTTGACTTTGTAGTGGTTGGTGAAGATCCGGGCTCAAAATTGGATAAAGCCAAAGAATTGGGAGTTAAGATTCTAACCGAAGAAGAATTTAAAAAGATGGTTGGTTAGGTTCAGTATGTCCTGATTTGGTCAGAGGTACTTGAACTTAATTTTAAAAGACAAAAACTCAACCTCTTACATACTATCAGAAATTGACAAAAAATATTTTTTGTGATTGTTTTTTTAATACAAAGGTTGGGAGAAATGAAAATCAGAAAAATATCATTTATTGAGGCAAAGTCGCCAGAAACACATATCTTTAGCAAGTTCCCAATACCAAGGCTAGGATGTCTTATCTTAGGTACAATTTTGAAAGAAAAGGGCTACGAGGTAAAGGTTTTTATTGAAGATTTTGATAGGCCGGATTGGATATTTGTGGAAAATTCTGATCTCGTTTGTATCTCTACAATTACCTCTACTGCCTGGCGGGCTTACGAAATAGCAGATAAATTGAGAACAAAAAATATACCGGTCGTCATGGGAGGCGTTCATCCAACTTTTGTCCCCGATGAATCATTGAGGCATTCTGATTATGTTGTTCGCCAAGAAGGCGATATCACTCTTCCTGAGCTTTTGAGTTATCTTGAATCAGGAAAACCGTCATTGACTTCAATTCTTGGTCTTTCCTACAAGGATAAAAATGGTACTATAATACATAATCCCTCTCGGCCACTTATTGAAGACCTTGATAATCTTCCTGAACCTGATTTGTCGCTTATTCCCAATTGGAACTTGCTGAATCTCTATCCGGTTTCTACATCAAGAGGTTGTCCTTTTGATTGCAGCTTTTGTTCTGTAATTAAAATGTTTGGCAGAAAATATCGCTTTGAATCAGTCGAAACATCTCTAAAAAAAATGGCACACGTTGCTGCTATTTCAAAATCAACTATATTTTTTGTTGATGATAATTTCACTGCCAACAAAAAAAGAACAAAAGAGATGCTAAAAGGAATAATTGGAAATGGGATAAAAACAAGATGGGTTGCTCAGGCAAGAACCGATGTGGCAGAGGATATTGAGCTATTACGTTTGATGGCTGACTCTGGTTGTCACACACTGCACATAGGTTTTGAATCTATTAACCCAAAAACTCTTGAAGTGTATAATAAAAAGCAGGGGGTCGAAGAAATAGTAAACTGCATAAAAGTAGTAAAAGATTTCGGAATTCATCTTCATGGAATGTTTGTTATCGGTGCTGATACAGATGATTTAAACACTATAAAAAATACTGTTGATTTTGCCATAGAAAGCGGGATAGATACTGTGCAGTTTATGATGCTTACCCCTCTGCCGGGCACTCCTTTCTTTTTTGAAATACTGAATTCCAAAAGATTACTCCATACTGATTGGTCCAAATTTGATGGCCATCATATAGTTTTCAAACCCACTCTAATGAG